>LAHS01000067.1_pt1 | contig 154247 bp, 159 predicted proteins | sample 329651 | NCBI WGS metagenome assembly LAHS01 (sample SAMN03275699, study PRJNA271635) | activated sludge metagenome | isolation source: sample C-1 Sludge from hydrolytic chamber (first chamber) of Anaerobic...
GGCTTATCCAACGAACAAAAAACATAGTGACGGTTATTGGTATGTAAGAGGTTCTCGCGTCAATCAAGCCATTGCACCGCCTGGTCCCTTTACATCTCCAACACAAGGCAAAAAGTTCAAACCAAACGAGACGGTGTACATCACATTTGGTGCGTCTCGCGCTGCTAATCTTGCACTTTATGAGGTAGATTACCGATATAATAGCACAGACGATTGGACATCACTTCCATACAACAACACACTTACACGTAGCTTGCAAATTAGTGCTAATCCAACACATACAACATTAGAACTACGTGTGCGAGCAAAAAATACAAGCAATGTGTATTCAGATTATATCCATTCAGATGTATTGACAATTGAACACAATGTAGCACCTACTGTATCGTTACGGAGTCCATCTGGCAACGTGAGATTATATGAAAATGATACATTGACTATTGAGGGAACAGCCTTTGATCCTGACGCAGATCAATCCGTTACGGTGTATTATCAAATCAATGAGGAGCCTCGTAAAATATTAGCGACCAACCTAAGTCAGGTAAGATTCCCTTTAACAAAACAGTTAACTTTTAAAGGGGGCAAGCTTTATCACGGTAAAACGGCTATTACGGGCCAATTATCTGAAGGAACCATTCAAAAACTATTTGTATGGGCAGAGGATACGGAAAAAGGGATTTCTCCAAAAATAGAACGAAGGTTTTCAGTCGTACCGAACAGAGCACCTATGTTATCAGTGGATGCAGTTGTGCCTTCTGGTGTCGTTGATACCGATACATTCAAAATATCTGGTAAAGCATCGGATGACGATGCAAATGCCACGGTGAAAGTGACAAGGCGTATTAACACAGGTGAGCCAGTAGAAATTTACAGTGGTTCAGGCGGTGCATGGGAGTTTGATGTAAAGCTAGCACAATTAATAACAGGTGGAAATACGATTGTTCTTGAGGTCGTGGATAACTACGGAGCCAAGACGAGCAAAACCATTAAACTAAATAAAAAAGAAGTGAAAACGCCTATTTTACAATCCGTTGCTCGTTACCAAATCGAGCCGGCAAGCGGATCTGCAAAGGGTGTTTTATTGTTTATTCAACGTGATAAGGAGCTCAATATAAAGGTGGAACTATCCATGACAGCAAAGGGTGAAGAAGAACAATACACAGTGTTAACACCAGTAAATACAGCACCCATCACAGCCAAACAAGGTGTCGTGGAGGACACTTTTGAGCATAAAGGAATGGAAGCTAAACAACAAATTGTGTTAAAAATTACGCCAATACGTACGGACTTGGCATCTCATCACAAAATACATCTGATAACAGGGGCGGTGGACTAATGGCATTTCAATATAAAGTACGTAATCCAGATGGTACGATGGGTAAAATGAGAAAGTTTGGTGATGAGGACACAGCTGAAGAAAAGGCTGCACGTTTAGAAAAAGAAAACCAACTACTATTGAGCAGTATGAGGGAGATGTCAACGTATATAGCGAACCAAGAGCAACGTTTAGCAGAGCAGGAAAGGGCGATTATGGAGCTTTCCACGTTAATTGCAAAGGAATCAGAAGGAGGCGAACCAAGTGTTTAATGAACATAGTGGTCTTGTAATCATCTGGTATAACTATGTGCTAGCAAGACCAGAAAAGCGGAATCAAGTGCCAAAATTATCGAATCTGCGTCAAGTGGTGTATCGGAAATTAGAACATGAAACTGGTAGAAACAGTAAAACAATTGTTTGAAATTATTTAAAAACAATTAATAGATATTATTAACAATTTATATATTCCATGGTATTATTGTCGAAGAATATAAAGGGTGTGGAACTTAATATGTGGACAAATTCTTGGTTTGTGGGTATTGTAGGGGGTATAATTAGCGGTATAATAGTATTCTTTATTACAAATTTTATAATAAATAAGATTAGTAAAAAGGAATACTTTAAAAAAGTTCATCAAGTAAACTTGGAAGCAACAAGCCTACTTATCATGTCTGTTTCAGAAGATAAAATCCCTACAGTTGCAGTTATCAAAGCTCTTTTAAATTCGCTATCACGAACATATAATGTTAAAATAACAGATATTAATACTGTGGAAGCTACAATAGAAGACTTAATCAAGGCTATTTTTGAGACTAATTATATTCCAATTGACAGGAAAAATCAGTTAGCTTCTCAATTAATTTTATTAATAGAAAACAATAGAAGAAAAGAAACAAATCCAATTTATAAATTATCAAAGTCTAAACCAAACTATAATTTAAAATTACCCCAGCTAAGATTAATAATTACAATGTCTATTTCGGTTGTAACATTAGTTTTACTAGTAAAATTATTTAATATAGATTCATCATTTCTCAATAATATATTAGTATCTGATAAAGATAATACATTTTCATCTATACTATTAATTACTACAGTTACATTAAGTGTAGTCGTTACTATGATGACTGTTTTATCTTCCATGAATACAAAAGATGTTGAAGATAAACTAAAAGAGGAAATTAAAAAGAGATTAAATTCAAAATAATAATTAATTATATATTGTTTTATTTTCTAAGCTAAATTATGAGCTGTGGGTCAATCGAGATGGGAACAGTACATGTTCTCGAATCTCGATGCTTCTCATGGCTTTTTATGTTAAGTGAATAGGGCAAAGGGGTGATGAAATGGATGTAGCTACAGTAAATGAAATTGCTACAAGCCAAGCAGTATGGGCAATCGCATGTTTAATGATTGCGCTTGGCGCGTTTCGTTATTTAATTAGTAAAAACGATAAGTTGATGAACAGAGCGGAAGAACGTGAAAACAAATTAATGGATCACTTAGAACGGTCTAATGAATCGCAAGAAAGAACCGCAATTGCACTCGAAGGAATAAATCGGTCGTTGAATGTTTTGGAAGGTCGTGTCGATCGTATCGAAAAACACACACTCAAAAATAAAAACGCAGAAAGGGAAGATGAATAATGGATCTAACGAACATTTTTACACTTGCAGCGATAATGGTTGCTTTCGTTTTAGCCGTTTCAGAGGTACTAAAAAAGACATTCAAAATAAATACACAATACATGCCAATCACTTCTGTTGTGATTGGTATTTTTGTTGGTCTAGTTTGTTGGCCGTTATCAGAGTATCCAGTGTACGTCATGATAATTGCTGGTTTTGTTGCAGGGTTAACAGCTTCTGGAACATTTGATTTATTAAAAGCATCCAAAAAGGTTGGTGGATAGTATGACTAGTGTTACAACAACATGTCGAGATTTAGGTGAATTACTACCAGTAGCGCAAACGGCTTGCAGATTGCTCTTTCAACAGTGCTACAAAGCAGGTATTCAAAATATCTTCGTTACAGAAACCTACCGTTCGCAGGCAAGGCAAAATTATCTATATGCACAAGGTCGAACAAGACCAGGCAAAATTGTAACATGGACACTCACAAGCAATCATACTTCACGATTAGCATGGGACATTGCCGTGGCTCCCCCGAAACACTTATATGATGTAGATACATTAACAAAAGTCGGAGCAATAGCTCGTAAGTTAGGTATCACGTGGGCGGTGATTGGACACGCAGAATTGACCGTCCACATTTTGAAGTGAAACGCAATTGGAAGATGCCTAGAGGGTACAAATTAGAAGGACAAGTAGTTGTACCAAGCAACAGTAAAATGAAAGTCCAATTAATTGTGAAAGATAAGAAGGAGGAAATCAAGGTGGCAAATACAACATGGAATCCAGGTTCACCAGCGATGAGAACAGAGGCGGAGAACTTTATTTCGCAAGCTGTGAAGGAGGGCATTATTCAAGCTTCACACTTGAAGGATTTACAAAATGGTGTGATGACAACGGATCGCTTAGTAGGATTGTATATTACCATCCACCAACGTCTTAAGAATAAACAGTAGTTAACACTAATGTAAAAAAATAAAAGGCTTCCAAACAAATTTGTGTTTGGAAGTCCCCTTTAGTTGTTAAACAATAAGCTTTTAGAAAATAAGCCTCGGTTAAAAACAGCTTCCCTTTTTACTTAGAAAATTAAGATATAGAATAAATTATAATTAATAGTATGTATTAAAATTTCTATAAATAGTTAATAATAGATAGTAAGGATATGATTAACAGAATTGACGGTGAAAATGAATATGATGTTGGAATATATGAAAATAGTAAAAGGTAAGCATGAGGTTGAACTTCAATTTAGTAACAAATTTTCATACAGTATTGTTAATAACGAAATTAGAAGAGTAAATAAAAGCTTTGACTCATCAAAATTGTATGAAGACATATTTTACAATGTGACAGCATTTGTAGGTGCTAATGGAAGTGGAAAAACTAGCCTTATATATAAGATTAATAATATATTAAGTAATCATTATAAGGAAGCACATAACGAGAAATACATTATAATTTTAAAATCTGAGAAGAATAATACATATTACTATAAGTCACATAATATTTTGATTGAAAATTCTGGTGAACTTCAAAAGCTAGAAGGCGTTGATTTAGATAATAATTGGACCAGAGCAATATACACCAATGTTGTTGACGGTAATGATCTGTTTGCGAAGTCAGATAAAAAACTTATAGATTTGAGCCTAAATTATGAATTATTTAAAGAAAAGTCATCTTCAAAAAGTGTAAAAAGTAAGTTGACGTTTAATCAACTACTATTAATCTCACAATATCCTGAATTATTAACGAAAAACGGCCTAAGTGATTTAAGTCATCCCAAAGAAGTTATCTTTGAACCTAATCTAGACTATTTGAACAGTACAGAATACCAAAAATTATTTGATAAATATTTGGTATATATTAAAACGGATAGGGATTCTAATATATATAACGACTTTGATATAGAATATAGTAGTAAGGATTTAAAGAAAATAATTAAATTAATGGATACTAAGTTAAATATTGTAGATGGTAAAACCTTAATAATGCTAAAAGATTTTTCTGGAAAAATCTCATACATAAAATTATATTTTTTTGATCTACAAAATATTTTAAATCTCTATAATATGATAGTAATTAATGATGTTAAGAATTATTTTCAAGAACTAAAACTTAATTTTGTTTTTGAAAAAAAAGAGTTTCTAAATTTAATTAGTACATATTTTCTAGAAGAATTATTTGTAAAGTATTTTAAAAATCTTATAGATGAAATTGATTTGAAGGGAATTTTAGGTGAAAAATTACTTGACGATACATTTTACCTAGATTTAGATAACTTAATAGATAATTTATTTGATTTTTTAAAATATTTAGATAATTTAATCGATATTTTTAACTCTATTAGTAATAGTGGCGATGATTTAGAAAGATTCGGATATTTTTATTATGAGGATCTTGAAGATGAAAAAGATGAATTTTTGAAGGCTATCACTAATGGTTTAAATAGCAAATTCAGAGACAGTTTAGTTAAGGAAGTATATGTAAATACTAAGTTAGATAAAATTGTAAGCTTTAAATGGGAGACTTGCACTGGAGATTTTTATAAATATATAACTGAAAATATTAGAATGTTAATTGCAGACTCAATCATTATTGAAACACTTCCTTACGAAGACTATATAGTGGATTTAGAATCAAACTCTAGTTCTGAAAAAACATTGTATATACAGATATGGAACCTTACTTTGAAGAAGCTCAAGTTTCAAATACGGTAATAAATTCGTTACTTGACAAAATTGAAATAGCCTTAGAAAGGGAAGTAATTAATAATTATCGTATAAGAGATTCTTATTTAGAATACTTCGTGAAATTAATAGCAAAATCAACTGAAGGCTATGCTAAGTCATTAAAATTTAGTATAAATATTAATTCTGAAGAAATGGTGAAATATTTCCATATATTTAAAGGTAGTTATAAGAATTCAATGTTGAAATTTTCGTGGCGTAATATGAGTAGCGGAGAAATAGCCATTTTAAATTTATTAAGTAATATAAATCGTATTAACTACTATAAAGATATTAAAAAAACATTATTATTATTTATTGATGAGGGTGATTTATACTTACATCCCCAGTGGCAAAAAAAGTATTTAGATATGTTGTTAAAGTCATTACATTATTTATTACCATTTGAAAAAGTACAATTAATAATTACTACGCACTCACCTTTTATAGTTTCAGATATTACAAATGAAAACATATTATTTATGAATCCAGAAAATGTGAATGAATATTTGTTGGAAGATACTTTTGCTGCAAATATAAACGAATTATTAGCAGCTAAATTCTTTATTCAGGATGGTTTGACAGGACAATTTGCAAAAAATCAAGTTAATAAGTATTTTGAGAAAATGTTAATACATTTTGACATAAGTGAGGTTGACAATTATAAGTCATTTATAAATATTGTTGGTGAACCATTAGTTAAATCTAAATTAGAGGAACTTCTAAATAAAAAAATTATTGAAGAAAGTAAAAATCAAAAGTTAGTTGATTTACAATTAAAAGTAGCTGAGCTGGAAAGGATTATAAAGGTAAATAATATTGAAAAAAATTGAAATAACTTTAGATATGAAAAAGAAACATTATGAATATTTCAAGAATAAAGGGCCGAAAGACTACGATCTTTGGATATATTATTCTTTTATAAAAAATCATATAGAAAATGATTATACATCGAATATAAAAGAGGTGAAAAAATTTCTTATTAAATTTGGAAAAGAACCTTTTAAGTTTATAATTGATTTTTTAGATTTAAACTTTGAACGAATTTTATTATCCAGGCCCGAAAAACTTATAGAAATTGAAATTGAATTTTATGAACTTCTGGCTGAGGATTATTCTATTGAAACAAAGAAAGATCTAAAGTTGGTAAATGATATTTTAAAACTCGTTTTTAATTATGAAAAATTTACAACAACAAAAAACAACTTTTGGAATCCGAATATATATAATCAGCTACTCAAAGTTTCCGTATGCCCATATTGTAATTCACAATATACTTTTACTCAAAAAGTAACTGGAACAAAAGTAAGAAGTTTTCAAATTCGGCCAGATTTAGACCATTTTTTTGTACAAAGTAAGCATCCAATGTTAGTTATTTCACTATATAATTTAGTTCCTAGTTGTAATATCTGTAATAGTAAGCTTAAAGGAGATAAAGATGGAAAACTAAATATTAGTTCTCACCCATTTTTAGAAAGTTTTGATCAAATAGCTTATTTTAAAAGAGATGTTGAATTAGATGAAACAAGAAGTGATTTTTACTCTCAAATAATGGGGATTGATTCAGATTATACTTTGAAACTCGTTCCTTATAAAGAAGATGATAAAAAGAAAGTAGGTGAGTATGAAGAAATATATCAATTAACTGAAAGGTATAAAATGTATAAAAATATAATAAATAAAAGTATCAAGAAGTCCTTGCTTTATACTCACAATTATTTAATTGCTTTAAATAAATCCTATCCATTTGATGAATTTAAAAAGTCTATTGCTGCCGATCTTGATGAATTGGATTCTGTAGTTTTAAGCAAGGTTAAGAAAGATATATTAGTAAGAGAAATATTGCCAAATATGAATCCAAAGTAAATTAGAAATGTTTTTTAAGTATTATCTATAATTTTATAATACATGTAGTAACATTAATAAAGAAAGATGGGATTTACTTTCACTATTACCCTCTTAATACTACTTTCCATTTTCAAATATCTATCCCTAGCCTCTTGTTTTCAAATTTCTTCGATTGTCGAACCATTTTGAAATTGCTAGGGATATTTATTTACAATGTGTTCTTCTGCTTTTTTCCTGCATTTTACACCACTACAAATAAATCAAAATAAAATTATTATCGAGGCAAACAATGACTATGATATTTTAAATACTAATAAAAATAAATTACAAAGTATAAATAAAAACTGCTTGAGCCATTTTTTTACACCTAAAAAAAGCAACCAAAGCAACAAAAAAGCAACCAAAAATCTGAATGCAGGTGAATATCGGTGAAATCGAAACATTATACAAGTGTGAAAAACCTTGCTATAATGGGCTTTGTGATTACATATGAAAGAGGGTAAAAGCATGAATGCTTACGACGAATATATGAAACAGGTAGTGAAGCCGATGCGTGAAGAGTTGGTAGAGGCTGGTTTTAGGGAGCTGACAACGGCGGATGCTGTTAATGAATTTATGGCGGAGGCAAAGGGGACTTCTTTGGTTGTGATTAATTCAGTATGTGGATGTGCTGCAGGGTTGGCACGTCCAGCGGCTCGTGAAGCAGTTGCTGCGGTTAAACCAGATAATCTTGTAACGGTATTTGCAGGGCAAGATCCTGAAGCAACTGCTGCGATGCGTGGTTTTTTTGAGGATGTGCCACCGAGTTCACCATCAATGGCGATTTTAAAAGATGGGGAATTGGCTTACTTTATTCCGCGTGAACAAATTGAAGGTTTCCCAGTGGAGCAAATTACTGCGCATTTAACAGGCGTTTTAGAGCAGACATGCGAGAAGTAAAAACAATTGTCACTACAGCGGGCAGACCAGACGACTTGTCGATGGTGCTCGCTGATTTTGTGTGTAGCAAGATAGATGTTCCATTTGTTGCTCGTAACAAACGTTCAATCCGTAAACTTGCAGAGGACTTTCAGGCGAATATCATTGTAGCAGGGAAAAATCGCTATGAATATTATGCATTTGGCGCAGAAGAGCCCTTTTTCTTTCATCCGAATTCCGCAGCATTTCGCTTAAAGCGAGTAGCGAGGGGAGAAATGGAGCCGTTTTTAGATGCGGCACAGCTCGAAAAGGGCGATTCGGTATTAGATTGTACGCTCGGTTTAGGTGCGGATGCGATGTTAGCCGCCTATACTGTTGGTCAATATGGTCGAGTGGTAGGACTGGAAGCTAATCCAAATGTGGCATTTATTGTAGCGCATGGTATGAAAGCATATGATACCTCGGAGCTTCCATTAACGGCCTGTATGCGACAAATAGAAGTGGTGCAAGCAGAAGCGGTTGCTTATTTAAAATCACAGCTAGATAATTCATTTGATGTAGTCTATATAGATCCAATGTTTGAAGAAATTATTGAGGAATCGAATAATTTTCAGGCACTTCGTACAGCAGGAGCACATATGACTTTAACGGATGAATGGGTCAAAGAAGCGAGACGAGTGGCAAAAAGGCGTGTTGTGTTAAAAGCGCATTATCAATCAACGTGGTTTGAAAAATATCATTTCTCGAGATTAACGCGTTTGACTTCAAAATTTCATTATGGTGTTATTGTGAAACAATAGACAACGGGAACAGACATAAAATCATGTTTGTTCCTTTTTTTATTACTATTAAATAGGGTCGTGTTTAAATGAATATTTTCGGTGCCGTTATTGATAATGAAACAAGGAGTATACATTACCATACTGAAAAGGAAATTATCGCAAATTTGCCTGTTGTGAGCGTTATTATCCTTGATATAAATGCTATGAAGAGCACGTACAAAATGCTATTAAACGTTGATATCATGATTAATTTCATACGAACGCAATACTTTGTGGATATTGGAAACATGAATTGACGATTCAAGCCTATAGGGAGACATTGTGCTGTCCACAGTGTAATGCGTTATTTAATAAAAGATGTGCAGTTCATTATTCTATTTATTTTGCCAAGCAATAGTTTATAGTGAAAAACATGATTTTACTTTATAAATTTTTTATGCTATAATTATATACGTGCTATTTTAGGTAGCATCTTTCAGTAATCTGGCATTCTGCTTTTTGTTTTTTAGGATACTTATTCACACTGGCGCATGCTTTGGGGCTGCAAGGACGCAAAAGAAGGCTGGGTTTGCGTTGCTTAAGTTAGAGAGCACACAGTGGAATTTTACCGCGGTGAAGAAACGAAAACGTTTCGAAATAATATTCCCCAGATGATTGGGTTGAGACTTTACAATTTACAGAAATGTTACCTATTAAATACTAAAGGGGTAGTTTCGCTAAGGCGAAGCTACCCCTTGTCCAATTTCTTGATAATTAGGAATAAAAATAATAAGTATTTGTGATTTAGCACCTGCTTTTTTATAAAAAGTTAGGTGTTTTTTTATCTTTTTTCTCCTAAATAACGACATATATCGACAAATTATCATGGATTATATTACCGTTTACTATTGTGGGAAAATAAGTAATAATAAAGTGCGGAGTTTTTTAAAAAATCAAATTTATGCTATTTGATTGAAAGATTCTGAAAAAAGATTGAAACGAGGGTGTGGCATATGAAACAAGTAAACGAAGTACCAAAAAGTGTATTGGACCAACTAGCAGAAGTAGCTCAGCAGCAACAAGAAAGTTTGGAGGCACTTGTAGCATTCTATTCCCAAGAAAGGTTGTTAGTTCGATTAGCAGCTTCTTCTTATGAAGATCAATATTGGCTATATGGCGAATTTTTATTAGGGACAATCACAAATGATATTGAGAAGTCTTCTTCTGGAATGACATTGTGCGCCAAAAACATGGCAGATAAAGAAAGTATCATCAAACATGCTTTCCAAGAAATATGTTCAGTGAAAGTAACGGAAGATGGGATTGTGTTTGCCATTGATGAAATAGAAGTCTCCTCTAGCGGCGAAGAAGAAGTTCATCTTAGGATTCCTGCACAAATAGGACACATAACAACATACATAGAAATAACAATAACTTTATTCGATAGTGTCTCCATGACTCCTCGAAAGATTGCAACCGCATCATTGTTAAATAGTTCGTCAACTGAGCTATTAGCGTATCCGACAGAGCTCATCATTGCACATAAATTTAATACCATATATCAATACCCAACATTAGCAGAAACGCTGAAAGATTATTATGCTATTTATTTACTAGCGAGTACACAAAATTTTGAAGGTCGTGTATTACAAGAGGCTATACTCGATACATTCGACCGACATAAAACGACAATTGAAAAAAATCCGCCTGTGTTCTCAAAACGTTTTGATTTGGACGACAGCAAGAACAAAGCATGGCAACAATTATTAACACAACAAGTATCCTTTGCTAAAGTTCAAAAAATTGTTCACCAATTGTTATGGCCAATATATAAAAAAATTGAAGTAGAAGATGAATTCTTTGAAAATTGGGATTATACATTTTGTAATTGGCAATAAGAAAGAAATTGAAGTATCCGCGAGCTCAAATAATGTTCGCGGATTTTTTATCTATGTTATCCGTCATTTCTTGGACTTAAAATGTCGGATATAGTAGGTTGTTTTTAATTATGATAGATAGCGACAGGAGTGATAATAATGGATTGGATTGTAAGAATAAATAGAGTAATGGATTACATTGAACAAAATCTATCCGGTAAAATAGACGCCAAAGAGGTAGCAAAATTAGCATGTTGTTCTGAATACCATTTTCCTAGAATGTTCTCAGCTATTACAGGATTATCTTTAGCGGAGTATATTAGGCGAAGACGATTATCGCAAGCAGCATTTGAACTTCAAAACAACACATTTGTTCGAATTATTGACCTTGCAATCCAGTATGGATATGATTCACCTGATGCTTTCAGTCGCGCTTTTAAGAACCTCCATGGGGTTACTCCAACAGTCGCCCGCAAGAAAGGGATTGAATTAAAAGTCATTCCAAGACTCTCCTTTCATATTTCAATCAAAGGAGATGTAGAGATGGACTATCGAATCGAAGGATTAGATTTTGAAGTTGAAATTGTAGGTGTGAATCAAAAAGTAAGGACAGCTGATGCTTTTAATGAAATCCCTAAATTGTGGGAAGAGGCGAATAAAAGTGGATTGTTACAAAGGTTAATAAATCTGTCATGGGAAAACCCACAATGCAAAATGGAAGGGATTTTAGGTGTTTGCGGCAAACAAGCGGCAATTACAGATGATGAATTTGATTATTTTATGGGCTGCCGCTATTCGCAAAAATTCCCCAATGATATGGAGAAAATCATCATACCTAACAATACAACATGGGCTGTTTTCCCAAACATCACGGATGCCTGGAACCGTTTATATACAGAATGGCTCCCATCGTCCGGATACGAATTAGCAGACCTGCCTTGCATTGAAAATTATTTAGCACCTGATCGCATTCCTAGTAATGAGCTTTGGGTTCCTGTGCTACCAAAATAGTTTTTAAAACGAATATACTGTGCGTATTGAAGTAAGTTGAAGAAGACCACTCCACGAAGGGTGGTCTATTTTTATTGAGTAAAATCTCTAACAGAAACTAAAATATAAATGATAGTCCATTTTAGAAATGGTTTTAATGCGTCATTCATTTGCATACAGTGGGGTGAAAGCAATTGTTGAAAGGATGTGAAGACACAATGAAAGTAAAGGTTAAAGAATGGCGTGTAATGTCTGATCATAACAAACAATTATTATTAAACGCGGTAGCAACGAAATAAAATTCCTTATGGATGTCCATAAAGAACATTTTGCAAGATTGGGAGGCGCACTACCGCTAATCACTAGCGAAAAGCTAAAACAATTGAATAAAATATTTTACACTTACTTCGGTAGGTGTTTTTTATTAAAAACTGTTAAAGGTAGACACTTGTGCTATCTAATAAAAACCGTATTACAAAGGCTTGTTTATATAAAGATAGGTTAAATGGTATGATAAGAATAGATTGGTAAATCGGATATGAAAATTGAGAAGGGAGGTAGTATGTATGGAAATTAGAAAGCCGAACAATTTTGAACTAGATGAAATCATTGCGCTTTCGCCACAAGCTTTATCCGATGGTACATTGGGCGGAGTAAGGGCAACCAATGAAAAAGTAATGAACCTTATTGAACCTCTCCTAAATAAAGGATGCTATTATTTAATAGCAACAGAGAATCATAAGTTAATGGGGTGGATTTTAATTGGGGAAAGCAAAGACCAATTTACGGACCAATTAAATGGCTTTATTTATGAGCTATATGTAAAAGAGACCTATAGAGGCAAGGGTATTTCGAAAGTATTAATGAATGTTGCTATTGAGCAATTGAGACAGGAAGGATATTCAGAAGTCAGACTTAGCGCTTACGTAGGGAACCATGCGATAAAACTATATGAAAAAATGGGGTTTAGGTACAGAACCGTAAGTATGAACTTACCATTGTAACAGTACTTATTCATACACAATTCAACTAAGTACCTGGTTGGTTGGATTTAATAATCTATTGTTTTTGTTAGAATGGATATGTATATAAGTCCAATTAAAATTATTAGCTTATAGCAATCGTGTACTCAATAGGAGTTTTACATGTTAAGGGAATAACAAAAAAGATTGAAGCCAAAGAGCTTCAATCTTTCTTATTCATACATTTCTGTATATGATTTTGCCGTATTTGATTAGCCCTACCTAGCCCCTTAACAGCACCAAATAGAAGCTTAATTTACATCATGTTGCAAAAAAAGAAATTCGAAAATAATAGCAAAAACTTAAATAATACGGCATTATACATACAAATAGTGTTCAGTATGCATAAGTCACTAAATTAGTCAGTGAAGCATAAAGAAGTTAAGTAACCTAACATTAATAAAAGACCAATACCCATTGCGATTGACATACTTTGTACCTCCTTTTAAAAAACGACACATTTATACATAAATTATTGTACAATGAAATGTAGAAATATGAAACCTTTTATTGGTTGGAACGTATTATATTATAAGTAGAATTACCAATTTGTACATAAAAGAGAAGGTGTTAATTAATGAAAAAGTGGGTTCAAAAAAGTATCGTAATTATGGTTGCGTTTTTAACATTTGGATTAATTACGCCAACACATGAAATTTGGGATGCATTCGATCAAAACCCTTCGAATCGCGCCTCTATCGGTCCTTCATCTGGGACAAGCACTGCGCTAGCCGCTGAATCCGAAGTAAAAGCGGCTGAAGCAACTGAAATACAGCAAAATGCGATTGACTACGAAGCACTTCTAGTTGACGCAGCGAAAGAGCAATCGTATATGAAGTTTGGAACAAAAATCGGCCCTAAAATTAGCAATGAATTTGATTCTATTATCTTCCCTAAAATAGAAGAGGCAATAGCGATGACAGTGGCCAACGTTGAAGAGGGATCATTGGCAAATCTCACAATTACTGAAAAACCAAGTGGCAACTATGGTGAAAAAATTTTCAATATTATTAATAACGAAACAGGCAATGATTTAATTCGCTTCCATGTGCGTACTGAAAAGCGCCCACAAGAAGGCTACTACTACAACTTCCACTATCACAGTGCCGAGGATGACTTTATGGCTCACAACAATCTTGGCGATATTTACTGGGAAAAAAACACACCACCGAAGTGGTTGTCATAGCATGTCCGAAACACTCGTATTTGATACGAGTGTTTTTTTTTGCGAAAACGTTGATATATCAATCTTTGTAGAAAATTATAAAAAATAAAATTATTAATGTAATTTAGGTAGGGGAAGAAAGAAAATACATGTACCCAAAAAGTACCCCAAAATCATCGCTTTTCTTTCGTTAGATTCTTAAGTAAATATATGCGCCCCTATAATATTCCTTTTGTAATAACAGTACAGGTGTTTAATTTTTGTAATAACACTTCTCTGAATTTGCCATATTCGTCAACTCGCATGTGGAACATATTGTCCTTGTATTTATTCCACTGTTTAAATTGCATATACAATTCAATTGTAGTTTTAGCAGAAGTAGTATTTAGTTTTATTAATTGATGTTCGAATTTGTCATATTGGGACGTGCTAAGAGAGTAAAATAATAAATAGTTTCCATCATTATCTAATTTAAAATTTCTAAATTCACATTCATCTATACTATTTAGTACATCTTTGAAATTAAATTTAATGTTACCTGTAGTAATACTTTGACTCATAATTTTAGAAATATTATCTCGGATTTCCGCTTCTAAAAGGGTTGAAATATTTTTTTCAAGTTCTTTTTCTTTAGTATTACTGTTATTAAGAGACAACTCATCTTCTAGATAATCTGATATTCTTTCAATTTTTTTATATTCTTTATAGTGCTTATTTCTTTAACTAAATCTCGAATATCTATAATATTAATATTTTTATCAAAATTAATTGAGTGACTTTTAAAATCTTTTTTATAGGTTTCTTTCACTGTAATAATTAATATAAACAATTCATTGTACTTTTCGTGTAGTTTATGTTTTTCAAACATGTCTAATGTATCTTGTATTTTTGCTCGCTCACTAGTAGAAGTAACTTGATAACATATTTTTGATTCTACATCACCTAAGTCAATGGCTGGATGATTAACTTTTATTTCATTCATGTTGATGAGATCAATTTCGTAGATTATACTTAAAAGTCCAGCATAGAAATCCTCAGATGATTTATTTATATCTGTATAGCCAATTTTATTGTTTAAATCTGTATAATTCTTCAGCGTTCCTAAATGCTTATTAATATTTTTTAATAACTCTTCTTTTCTTATCAATATAATACCTCATCTCCAATATTTTACGTTCATATTAGGATAGCATACAAAGGACGGGTTTTATTATTAATTTCTATTGGGGGCTATATCTATCCAACAACAAATGCCACTTATAAAAAATTAAAGGACATTACTTTCCAATGTGTTAACTAATTTTTTAGTAGTGAAAAACATATCATCTTAGCAAAAATAACACCCGTTTACCATACGAGTGTTATTTTTTTGTTTTAATTCCTGCATCATTACGCATCTGAATAAATTTTTAATGTTAATGGTTGAACTATTAACATTCCTCAATGTGCAACTGTAATCTAAAACTCTAATATTGAAAATAAAGGGGTGATTTTATATAAATTAAAAAATTTATGAAAGCGTTGTATAGGCTATTTAATGAACGATGTAAAGGAGAATTAAATAAAGATGCTTAAGAAGTTTTTAATCGTAGTACCTGTCACGTTATTTTTATTTGCATTACTTTTCAATGAGAATAAGGTTTTTGCAAATTTTACGGAAGATGGGTTTATCTATAATGATAATACAACGGGTATAGTACCAGAAATGTATTATCCAGGTGGGGTAACAATTTACGGAGATAATAATCCCAGTCGAAAAGATTTGGTCATCCCAGATACGTTAGGTGGTAAGCCTGTCACAAATATATGGTATGAAACATTTAATCATAAACAACTGACCTCCTTAGTGCTGTCAAATAATGTAAAATTAATAGGCTACAATGCATTTGATAATAATTTACTAACTTCAGTAGTATTCCCGAATCAGCTTGAATGGATTGGAGATTTTTCTTTTGCGAATAATAAGCTATCCAGTATAACAATACCTGATACTGTAAAAAGAATCGGCCAGGGTGCATTTGTTAATAATGATTTACAGACAATAACGATTTTAAGTCGGAATACAATTGTATTACCAAATGCTATACCTAAACAAACTAAGATTTTGGGAACAATTCCATCAAAGGCAAAGGAGTATGCGGATCAAAATGGAAATCCATTTGAATATTTAGGATTTACAATTACCTACGATGGAAATGGACATACAAGTGGCAGTGTTGCAGCAGATTATATAGACATGACCACACAATCATTTACTGTGAAAAAACAGGAATCATTAAAGAAAGATGGTTACATTTTTACAGGTTGGAATACAGAGCGGGATGGTAGCGGCACTGATTATCATGTAGATGAAGTAAAAACAATGACAGGAGATTTAACACTTTATGCTATGTGGTTGCCGCAGCAACATGTAACGTTTAACACGGATGGGGGGAGTATAATTCCACCACAATTCGTGAACGATCAAACATTAGTGGTGGAACCACCTGCTCCAACAAAACAAGGGCATACATTTGAAGGTTGGTATAAAGAGGCTGCACTAACAAATAAGTGGGATTTTATAAATGATGTAGTAAGCAGTCCAATTACTTTGTATGCGAAGTGGAAAGTCGTTCAACATGAAGTGACGTTTAATACAGGTGGAGGAAGTGCTATGCCATCACAATTAGTTGATGACAATGCTATAGTGTTAGTGCCATCTGTTCCAACGAAACAAGGTTATATATTTGCTGGTTGGTATAAAGAGGCAGCGCTGATCAACCAATGGGATTTGACAAATGATGTAGTAACGAGTGCAACAACATTATTTGCCAAATGGAAAGTCGTACAATATGAAGTGACGTTTAATACGAATGGAGGCAGTGGAATCCCCTCACAGATGGTTGATATTAACATGAAGATAAATGAACCAACTATCCCGACGAAACAAGGTTATTCATTTGGTGGATGGTATAAAGAAGCTACACTAACAAATCGATGGGATTTTAAGAAAGATACAATCACGGGTAAGACAACACTTTTTGCAAAGTGGTTTGTTAATAGTTCTCCAGTTAGTAGTAATAATGGTAGTAGTGATTCATCACCGCAAAATGTCACAGTATATTTTGAAACAAATGGCGGGAGCGTATTAGGTCACTTGTCTGTAGCGCATGACACAAAGATAGCAACGTTACCGATTCCTAAAAAGGAAGGTTATACGTTTGGCGGCTGGTATAAAGAGGCTGCTTTAATTAATGAGTGGGATTTGACAAAAGAGCGTGTGACGAAAGAGACCAAGTTGTATGCGAAATGGATTGCAAACATAGCGCCAGAGCTTACCCCAGAACTAAGTCCGGAACAAACGACACCTGAACCTGACTTACCAAAAGTGTCTTTTCATGATATTGCCGATCATTGGGCAAAAGAAATGGTAGAAGAAATAGCTAGTCAAGGGATTATAACAGGGTATCCAGACGGTTCGTTTCGTCCGAATGAATTTATTCAACGACAGCATGTGGCATTGTTATTTTACCGTGCTTTTGAGTTCGAGCCGACACGCAATGCGCTTACATTTTCGGATGTAAATGCAAGCCATCCATACTATGAAGCCATTACGACATTACAACAAGCAAGAATAGTCGATGGTTCACAGGGGAAATTTAATCCTAATGCTTTAATGACGCGTGCACAGTTGGCAAAAGTCGTGACGCTTGCGCTAAAGATAGAATTAGGAGGCTCTAGCACATTCCAAGATGTTCCTCCAACGCATTGGAGCTATGCGTATATCGCTGCATTAGCAGAACTTGAAATTGTACTTGGCGATAACGGTAAATTTAAGCCAGATGAACCCGTTACGCGAGCACAATTTGTAGCCATCCTTTACAGAGCATTGAATCTTCAGTAAATCTATATTATGTAGCCATTGCTTATTAAAGTAAATAAAACTCGTATTTTGATTAAAGTTTTATCAAAATACGAGTTTTCACTTTACTTGTAATGATAGGTTTTAGTTCTTATATGAAATGGAAACTATATATATAATTTACAATAAATATGTTATAATTGTTTTGTTTTACAAAAAAAGAAAAAAGGGGGGAATAACATCTATTTGGTGTGATATGTATGAGTGAATTGAAAAAGGTTTTTGGGAAATTAAATAAAATCGATATGTTTTCACCGTATTTCTTTTTGCCATTTATTTTACTGCTATATTTTTTTATTAGCTTATTTGATTGGCATAAATTTGAACAATTCGGTATTCATGTATCTATTTGGCCGGCTGTAATTTTAGCCGTTATTTGTTATTACATAGGTGTATTTTTAATCGATAAACTGCAATGGACAATTCCCACATTCGGACTGTCATTCTTAGGGAAATATATCATTCATTTTATAGTTGTTTTAACGTTGCTTGGATTAGGTTCCTATTTAATGATGATTTTTAGTGGGAATCTAGGGATAACGGACGAAGCCAATCGCCGAAACTTAGATCCAAAGTTAAACTTCTTTAGCCAATTATTATGGTTTGGGGTTTTATTGCTGTTATCTTATAAAATGATTTTGGAAAAGAAGATGACCTGGAAAAAAGCAATCGGATACGGTTCGATTTTTGCAGTTATTATGTTTCTATTTCTATTAATGGGCTACCGTACACCGCTTATTATTATGTTATTTACTGGGATTATTGTTTTCAACTATGTTGTAAAAAGAGTGAAGTTAACGTGGTTTTTATCGGCAATATTCGTTATTGGCGTAGGTTTCTCATTGTTTGGCTTTATTCGTGTGATGACAGAGGATACGACAAAGGCATTCAATGATCGTAAGCAACCCGATGTAGAATTAACTGCGGAGGAAGAAGAAAAACTATTAACGGCTGAACAAAAAGTAAACTTAACACCGAAATGGGTGCGTGCATTAAATGCTGAAGCAGTGACAAGTCATATCGTGTTAAGTACCATTATCGAATACACAAAAGAAGAAGGTTACTTAAAAGGTGAAATGCATCAAGGCATTTTTAGTACAATTTTACCTGGTGAGCAAATTTCACCCCGTATGAAAGTTACCGAGGTTGTCAACTCGATTACGTCGGAACGCGGTATAAACGTGACTCGTGAACAGCGAACAACAACGCCAACTTTTATTGGTCAATTGTTTTTAGACGGAGGCTATTTATTAGTAGCAATTGGCTTCCTATTGTATGGCGTATTAATTTCTCTAATTTATAATAAAGTAAAACAAAATGGCATACGTAGTTTCCATACGGTTGCTTATGCATTCACGATTACTGTGTTTACAGTATCCATGCACACCGGTTTACTGGATTTAATCTTTGTTCTGATGCTTGGGTTTGTTATTATAGCATCATCTATTTTGCCATCTAATAGGCAAAAGTTGAATAATTAAAATAAATAAAACTATCCGCTAAAGTTAACTTTTTCAGGATAGTTTTTTTTGTGCGTGGTTCGCTTAAAACAAAAATGACCTTCTCCAAAGCGGAGAAGGCTTGTTAATCATCAAGTAATGCGCTCAAAAAATGTAATAGTCTTATCCATATCTGTCACATGTTGATTACACGAATCGCTGTCTGCACAAATGTAATTGCTGTGATTTGTATAAGTGCCGACGATGTTTCCTTTAATGGATGTAGTAAACAGTCCAGTATCAGCGTGACGATTACAGATTGCGCATATACCCCGTATTGTATGATTGGAGAAAGTGCCTTTAATTGCCTTTAATTTATCGTCTTGCTCTATAATGACATATTTTCGATTGGTACCATAATCATCCCAAGCTAAGTAGCAAATTTGTTGAAAATCAATTTGTTCAAGATTCGGCAATTTTAGCTTTTTTTCTTTTTTAAACAGGCTTTTGATGGTGCTTGCTGTAATTGGTTTAAATGGGATAACATACGATTTTAAATCATTTAAATATGCCTCACCTGTTCCACGTTCTGTTACAGATAAAATAGGCGCAATGAGTTGTGCTTGTGCAGGTGTCATAACAACTTTTTCAGTAATTTCTGTTTGTGCAAGACCACGCACAGTCAGAATGACGTTTTTATCTTGTGTAGTAGCAAGTGTTTGTAAAATTTTGTTCATTTGTTGTTCAAGTAAATGATAGTTGGCAACCGTTAAAAACGGCTGAATTGCTTGTTCTTCCATGTGAATTCACTCCTGTAAATTAGGCTTTTTTTATTTTAGGCCTAAAGAGATCATCCATTTGTGGGGTTTACCTAGACCTCTTCGACCTGATAATTGATGGGTCTAGAGCAGGCATTACAAAAGAATGCGACCATTTCGATTCCTCCTTGGAAAGCAAACTATAAATATTTTAACATTAAAAGGGAACGAAAGAAAGAGGAGTGGGGAAAGAGAAATAACATGCTTCGCTAAGGTTACATAAAAATCAAAATTACTTGCTCATTCAAGTTTTTACAGCACAAAGGCATAAAAATAGGGGGCATATAAAAAGAGCTGCTTTTAGGCAGCCCAGTATATCAATCAAAACTTATGTTAACAACGACATAATAAATTTTCCACATAACATAAATATTGCATAGACAAGTAAAGCGCTAAGTACTGCAATGCCAGGCTTACACCAGTTTGTTAATAGGAAAGCGAGCACAGTGAAAAGTAGCATGCCTACTGCACCAAAGACTGTATTTTGTAAAACATTGTGAAAGGTGTCAGCTTTCATATGCTTCATTTGCATACCCATGTTAATAAGTGTGAGGATTGGTAAGGCTGTAATAATGCCCGATAAAAATAAATACTTAGACTGACTTAAAAGTAAGGCTAAAACCATAATGGTCCCGCCAACAATAAAATAGATCAAATATAGCAATTGTAACCCTCTGTTTCGTACTCTCTTCAAGTTTAGTAGTGTAATAATACTGCACATAGCTTCTGCTTACAAGGTCCTACCCATGTATGTAGCAAAAAGCTAGTAAAAATAGATATTGATTTGAAATAAATAGCGAAATTCAGTAGTAGGATGGTAGGAAATGCAAGAGTGTATACCATAAAATAGGTTTGATGCAGATTAGAAACAGTCCATCCAAACACGAATATGGCGAGGGTTCGTATTGTGAGCGCAGTAATGAAAAGATCAGTAGTAAACAGAAAAAGACAATGATTTAATGGGAGAGGAAAGGGTTGTGTTAGATTTTAATCCTGTGTAAAATAAGTGAACGATTGCAAGTATTAAAAATTCCATCTCTTTAATATAAATCTCTTTTAATATATCGTTATATACGATATAATCGTGAGTGACGATATATTAAAGGAGTAAAAAGTATGATACAAGATATAAACTATTATTTTACAAATATTTTCTACCATCTCCATACAACACATGAAGATAATATTTCCCATCAAAGTGTACGTATTTTACAGATGATTCAAAAGGAAGATGAAGTGACGGTTCGAGATATTGCACAATTATTAAATATCTCGCAAAATACAGCTTCAGAGCATGTGAAAAAGCTAGAACGACATGGTTGGGTTGAGAAGATTCGAGTAGCCAATGATCAACGTAAAGTGAAGCTTTTTCTTACAGCGGATGGATTACAGGTAGTAAAGAAAAATACGGAATTAGATGATAACAAACTAAAGCAGGCGCTCCTTCTTTTATCAGAAAAAGAACAACAAAGTGTTTTAGAAGCATTTCAGCTATTAAGCGAGGTGTCGAAATGATTTATGCAGTTGTAAAAATTATATGTTCTGCTGCGATTATTGCAGTTGTCACAGAAGTTGCTAGAAGATTTCCTACATATGGTGGTATGATAGCCGCACTGCCACTTGTCAGTATTTTAAGTATTATTTGGCTAACCGTTCAAAGTGAACCGAATGAGCATATACAGCGATTTACGGTTGGTGTAATAGTTGGACTTCCTGCAACAATGGTTATGCTATACGTTATGTATATGGCAATGAAATCGTCTATTCATATTGTCTTTGCTATAGGACTAGGCGTGGTATCATGGGCCATATGTTTAGGTATTCAAAAAGCCATAGCCAGTGTATTTCATATTTCAATTTAAAGAAGGTAGATTATTATGCCAATCATTCATATTTCACAAGTTCCAAAAAAGGATGTTCAAGCGTTTTTTCAAACACATTGGGGAAGTACGGAAATGGTTATTTCCAGTGGTATTTATGATTGTAGTACATTAGAAGGCTTCGCATTTTTAAATGATACCCACGCAATCATAGGACTAGTAACCTATGAAATCCGAGGAGCCGAATGCGAAATTATTTCACTTGATAGTTTGGAAGAAGGGAAAGGAATCGGTTCATGCCTTGTAACAGCCGTGGAAGAACAAGCACGTCAGCATCACTGTACTGTTGTTTCACTCATAACTACGAATGATAATTTACATGCACTAAAATTTTATCAAAAACGAGGCTATTCCCTCGTAGAAGTTCTACCAAATGCGGTAGAGCGAGCAAGAGCATTGAAACCTGAGATTCCCTTTATCGGTCATGACGGTATTCCCATTCGTGATGAAATACGGTTGCAAAAAGAGGCTGGGATAAAAGAGAAAAAGTGTTAGATTGATGGCAGTCAATCTAACACTTTTTTGCTGCGCCGTTGTTGCCCGCATCGGTGATAGCACCGTAAGACGCAACCCTCGCTAACGCGCAGAATGCCCACGTCTTACGGTATGTGCGTTCTGAGCAGGAGTCACCGCCTTCGCTACCACTAATTTATTATTCATTGCAAAAGAAATAATAGTAAATATGTTCTATATATTTTCTTAGCAAAAATTTATCAAAACCAATCTACCTCTATTTAAGATTTTAAGGTTATGTCCCAGCTTCTTTTATCATTTAGTCCACTAAAGATTTGTAAAAATTCTGTTCCGGTACCTTACTTGTCGTTTATACTAATGGTGAAGCTTGAAAGTGAGGAATCTAATGAAAAAGATATTATTTACCCTGTTTTTTAGTGTGTTAGTAGTGGGAGCGGCTTTTATCATCTATTTGAAAAGCAATCCACCACTTGTTGTCAATGGTTATACAAACGCTGATGGGAATCCGTCTATTCGATTAATAGAAATTGAGAATAAAGGGCTAAGAGAGCTACAACTACAATCGATACTTGTCGATGAAAAGTTGCCAGACAATGCCAAGCTAGTCATCAGTAAATCAGAACCGTTTGAAGTTGGCACAAAAATTGATAACAATGCTAATATGACATTTCATAAACTAACACAAGTGAGTATTTTTCCTAGTCAATACATAGATCGTCAGGCAATTGGGAAACAACCGCAACATTATGCATTACAAGTACATGCTACAGCAATTGGAAAGATTACGATTCAATACAAATATTTAAACATACCATTTACATTAACGGCAGAGCTTCAATCAAATTCGTAACAAAGAACGGATGATTTATCGAAATTGTCATCTATAACTGGGTTCATCCAATTGTTTTTTCTCAAATTTTGTCATATCTATTTGGCGATTGTCTTTTCATAAGATTGTTTGGTGAAAAAAACCTATTATTCCTAAATTGTGGTAATCTGATTGTAATAGTTATTGGAATGATAGGAGGGGTCTAATGGGTTTAGTAATTGTTAGCATCATGGCTGTTATTAGTAGTTTAGTGTCCATCTTCATAATTGTTCGGAAACAGTCCAAAGGTGATATAAGGCTACAAGTTGAAGCGATATGTGAAGGGAAAAATGAATTAGATCAAGCAATTATGAGAATCTACTTTACATTTTCGATTGGCAAACTAGCTAACAAAAGAAAAGCAATTATCGGTAGCATTGATTGGTCAGAAGGCTGGATGCCTGTTAGCTACAATTTGAAAGAACATGGGTGCTATCGAGAAGAACGGATCCCTACTTTGACAGAAGATAAGTACACTACTTTTGAAATAGATGCGACAAATGCGATAGATGAACAAGGGAGCGGTGAGGGTTACGTCGTTTTAGTGTTAGAAAAACCGACACAGACCATGTTATCAAGAGCAGGCGTGATGTTAGTTGTAACAGCTAACTTAGTTTCCTATCAATTATCAGATTCTATCAGTTGGCATAATGAAGTAATAGTGAACCATATTTAAATTAGAAAAGCTATTCATAAGGATTAAAACTTATGAGTAGTTTTTTGTTTAAGAAAATGCGTAAAGACAAGACGATAAAAAATTTTTTTGGAAAAAATGTATGCGTTTTACATGCTGGTACACCCATATTTCAGAGATTTCGAGAATGGAAAAAATCTTTTTCAATTATTGACAACTTTTGAGATGTCCGATATAGTGAATACCAATTTCATGAAACCATGAAAACAGCTATGATAAGGACGAGAGTTTTGATGAACGATTTACAGAGAGGGAAGCCTAGGCTGAAAACTTCCTAATGCAGCGTCAATTCTTACTACCTTTGAGCAGTGCTAGGAAACTTGCACCGTTATTTGCAACGTTACTGCAAAGACAATGAGCCGCTAGTGCATCTAGTGGGAATTTGGGTGGAACCACGGGTAAATGACACATACTCGTCCCTATTTTGGGACGGATATGTGTTTTTTTAATTTTTCAGTAAAGGAGAAAAGATCATGTCAAATCAAGTTATCAACATTCAGTTTCCAGATGGAAAGCAACAACTATTTACAAAAGGTGTTACACTAACCGACATTGCACAGGCGATTAGTCCAGCGCTGCGCAAAAAAGCAATTGTAGGAAGTGTCAACGGAACCATCACTGATTTGACGCGCCCGATTTTGGCAGATGCCCAAATCAACCTATTTGATGCTAGCACACACGAAGGAATGGAGGTTATTCGTCATTCCACAGCTCATTTATTAGCACAAGCGATTAAACGCTTATATCCAGAAGCACAATTTGGCGTAGGACCAGTAATCGAAAACGGTTTTTATTATGATATCGAATTATCACATTCTCTTATACCAGCAGACTTGCAAAAAATAGAAAAAATGATGAATCGTATTGTGCAAGAAAACATTCAAATACAACGAAAAGAACTAACACGTGAAGAGGCAAAACGTTTGTTTCAACATGATAAACTGAAATTAGCATTACTAGATGATATTCCAGAAGATGACCTAATAACGCTTTATGAGCAAGGTGATTTTTATGATTTATGTCGTGGACCGCATGTATCCTCAACTGGTAAATTACAACACTTTCAATTAATGCATGTATCAGGGGCATACTGGCGCGGCGATAGCCAAAATCAAATGCTTCAGCGAATTTATGGTGTTGCATTTGCTACAAAAGAAGCATTACAAGATTACTTTATATTTTTACAAGAAGCAGATAAACGCAATCATCGTAAATTAGGAAAAGAGCTCGAATTATTTATGTTTTCAGAAGAAGCACCAGGTATGCCATTTTACCTAGCAAATGGTCAAATACTCCGAAGTGAATTAGAATCCTTTTTACGGCATCTCCAAACAAAATATGATTATCAAGAGGTTCGTACACCTTTTATGATGAACCAGCGTCTATGGGAACAATCAGGTCATTGGGAGCACTATAAAGAAAATATGTACTTTACACAAGTAGATGCACAAAGCTTTGCATTGAAACCTATGAACTGTCCAGGGCATATGCTGATATTTAAAAATGAAAGACACTCATACAGAGATTTACCGATTCGTATGGCGGAATTTGGACAAGTGCATCGACATGAGTTTAGCGGTGCATTAAATGGACTGCTACGAGTTCGAACTTTTTGCCAAGATGATGCCCATATTTTTGTCACACCACAGCAAATAGAAGATGAAATCATATTAGCGTTGCGAATCATTGGTCATATATATCAAGTATTTGGTTTCCAATACGAAATTGAATTGTCGACGCGTCCTGCTGATTTTATGGGGCATATTCAGCTTTGGGATGAAGCGGAATCGGCATTGGAAAATGTCCTAAAAAATGCGGGTTATTCTTATAAAATAAAGGAAGGAGACGGAGCATTTTACGGACCTAAAATAGACATTCATATAAAGGATGCTATTAAACGAAGTCATCAATGTGCAACAATTCAACTGGATTTCCAACTGCCTGAGAAATTCGATTTAACCTATTTAAACGAACAAAACGAAAAAGTAAGACCTGTCGTAATTCATCGCGCTGTATTTGGTTCAATTGACCGCTTTTTAGGTATTTTAATTGAACATTTTGGTGGAGCATTTCCGACGTGGTTAGCACCACAACAAGTTATCGTAATAGGGGTGGCTAAGATGCACCAAGAGTATGTTCAACGGGTAGTGCAAGCACTTGAAAAAGAACAAATACGGGTACGTGAAGATAACCGACAAGAAAAGCTAGGGAAAAAAATTAGAGAAGCTCAACTAAAAAAAATACCGTATATTCTCGTCTTGGGCGATCATGAATGCGACAATCAAAGTGTAACAGTGCGGAACTATGGTCAACAAGTGTTGAAAGAACAACCGTTACAGCAATTTATTGAAGAAATTAAGCTCGAAATTAACGAAAAAGCGTTACCTAATAATTAAACGTAAAATGGAAGCCTGATAAGATAGTTTAATCAGGCTTTTATTATTTTGGATAAAATGATTTAGTATGCACACTTCTAGATATGTTTTTTCATGCATATTATATAGTGTAGATAGAAGATTATTTCATTTATTATTATTGAGTATTGGTAGATTTTATTATTGGTGTGTAGGTACTTCCCCCAATAAGTAAATTTTTTGTTTCTGCATCAATCACTGCATATTTATAAAATTCTTCTTGTGCATGTTGACGATAGGAAGCCAAAAAATATACTTGTCTGTTTGGATGAATCATTGTGTGATTGGAGAGATCCATTTCTTGACTGACAGTATTTGTTTTCGTATTAAAAAATTCCCGAGTTTCTGGCACGTCTTTAAATAATATTTTTTCACGCATGCTGAATGTTGCACCATGATACTCTTCATAGAGTGATTTATCTAATTGTTTATAAAAATCGTCTTCTACAAGAAAAGTTTGAAAGTGATTACTAGGGTATTTTAGCGTAGTGTTTGTTGTTGTGATTGGTTCACAAATAGTAGCTGTCGACTCTTTTGGTATAGGCTGTGAGTGTGAAAATAGATTAGATAAAACGACCAAGGTTAAAAGTAATACTTGCATAATTTGGCCTCCTATAATTAGCGTTATAGGTAGATTTCCCAATTTCTTGTTATATATACGTTGCATGACAATAATAGAAAGAATACCAAGGAAAAAGCAACGAAGCTTTTTAACAAGTGAAGAAATTGAATGAAAAACCAGCCAAGAAAGTCTTCTTTTTGACTGGTTTTATCCAAAATACGCGTTTTTTATAAAATTTATTTATAACTACTCCTCCTTTTTTAGGAAGCTTGTTTAAAATATCTGTTTAGTAACACATCTAGCTCTTGGCTATAATCTACTACAGCAGGGTGTGTAAATCCTAAATCTTTTGCCTTTTTATACATAATTCTCCTTTTAATCTCGATTTCAAACTTCAAGAATTGTTTAAACAATAAATTTACCAACTTTTTCTCCTCCTAATTTTTTCTACATATTCTTGATTTAAAATTCTCATGGCTTCGATTCAGCTTTTTCATTGTATATCAGTTAAAACAAAAAAATTGTCACATTGTGTATAGGAAATGAAATTCGTAATTTAGTCACATATAAGTCTATGTATGGATCATAATAATAAATGATAGACTAGTTTCATTTCTCCATTTTTTTAGCTTTTAAGTTACATAATTAGCGCGTATAACAAGATTTTCTTTAAGAAATCGTTAAGAACTTAACGTGTATGATATATGTCTTTTTTACTAGATGAATTATTCTTCCTACCTAGAAAAGAAATTGCTAATAGTTACATTCATTCATATATTGTCGCAATTTATCAAATCCTATTATTTGCTGTTTAATTATTAGGGATTTTTTTTTAACTATTGAACTGATTAGTTTATAAACACAAGTCTCAGGAATCGAAATGCTCAAAATAGGATAGGTAGCAAATGAGTAACGCACACATTCATTATTTTGAATGTGTGCGCTTTTTTAGCTACGTGGGGGCCACTCTTCACGTAATAGGCCAAATAAGATAATATCGTGAAATTTGCCAAAGCGGAAAATTTCATTCCGGAGTATACCTTCCTTTGTAAAGCCACATTTTTCATAAGAGCGAATGGCGCCTACATTAAAGCTAAACACTTGTAGTTTAATTTTGTTGATTGCAATGTAATCGAAAATGAAGGTGATAAGCGTTTGCATCGCATCCGTTCCTAATCCTTTACCTTGCCATTTTTCACTTAATGATATGCCTACTAAGCAAGTGCTGTTAGTCCAATTGATCGAATATACACCACATGACCCAATAAGCTGTTGCGTCGTCTTTTCAAAAATGCCGAAGAAAAATTCTTCTTTTTTTCCACTAATACTTCGAAAGAATGAAGAATGGTCTTCAACTGTATGTGGGAATGGTATCTCGTCATTAGCAAGTAATAAAGTAGGTTTTTCATTCTCCACGTTTATAAACGCTTCTAAATCAGAGGATGCCATTTGTTTTAATATAATTGATTGTCCATTTAGAAAATCTTTAAAATAATGTTCCATATAAAATCTCCCTTATCTAAGGGTGCAGTTTGTGTACTATCCCTTTGAAAATTAGTTTTTTTCAATCAACGTATCTACTGCATTGATTACAATCATATTCACAGCTCCTTTCATTTGAATAGTATAATAATAGCATAGTTTGGAATAATAAGTAATTACATGTAAAAATAAAATGCAATCGAACCCCTGTCACATGATGGTTGGGCTCTGCTAGTGATTTCTAAAATATGTTAAAATTTAATGATAAATAATATGCCAGTTGGCAGAAGGGGAGGGGTATAATGCGCTTAAAGTTTTATGAACCATCAGATTATTTATTAGTTGAACAATATATGTTATCACAGGAGCAACTTCTCTATACAATGTCACCAATGGCAAGTCTTAAACTCTCTGAAACAGATATCAATCGGCATGCCATTTTAGCGATGAAAGGTGAGAAGCTTGTCACTTTTTTTGTTCTTCACGAAAATGAAGGAGTAAAACCTTATTCAGAAAATAACCAAGCCATTTTAATTCGTGGATTTTCAACAGATATGCATGAACAAGGAAAAGGGTATGCCAAAGAAGCATTACAATTATTGCCTACATTTGTACGACTACATTTTCCTACAATCAATGAATTAGTGTTAGGTGTTAATGTTCCGAATACAGCAGCTCAGGCGCTCTATAAAACATGTGGCTTTATCGATGAAGGCATATGTGCAGTAGGCATCAAAAGCGAGTTGAAAGTGATGAGCTATGATTTACAAAGTGAACATTGAAATGAGGAGGAATGCAGATGTACATAATAGAAGCAAGTATGGAACACTTCACTCATCTCTGTGTATTGGATAAAGAAGTAATAGGCGACTATTCAAGAAGTGATTGCATTAAGCATGCAATATTAGAAAGACGATGCATGATATACAAAATACAAAGTTGTATTGCAGGATTTTTAATTTTTACAACAGATTTCTTTGATTGTAGTTTTATTTCATTAGTTATAGTTAAACCGTCTGAACGTAGAAAAGGCGTTGCTACAGCACTATTAGTAGATTTTATTGAAAGAGCACCCACTGCCAAAATTTTCTCTTCAACGAATCGTTCCAATACAAAGATGCAAAACATATTGAAGGCTACAGGATTTAAAAGAAGTGGCTATATAGAAAACTTAGATGACGATGATCCAGAAATTATTTACTTTACATTAAAATAGCAATCCTCGTATTAGTAGTTCTTTACGGGCATTAGGGGGACTAGCGTAATTTCCGCCCTTTTTCTCTGTCATAATTTTGTAACATTAGCTATTAATTAGGAAAGATACGCTTCAAAAAGGGCACTAAATGTTTGGCGTGACGTTCTATTATGGAGAAGCAATTTACAGCTTCTACAAAAAAAGGATGTTGGAGGTCATTGTGTTGAGTACTGAAAATTTAATAAGCTTGAGTGGGACTTCGTTATTTTTTGCTTTTATCTTGCTGTTAATTGCGATTTTACCGTTTGGATTAGCAGTAAAATCTGCAAGGCGTTCGTTTAGGAGACTGGGTCTTATACTTACATATTCTGCTTTCATCTTGCAATTAGTGTATTTTATTTTAAGATGGATTGCAGTCGAGCATGCACCTGTTAGTAATATGTATGAGTTTATGACGTTTTTTGGCATTATGCTAACAGCTAGCTTTCTAATTATTCATTACTTATATAAACAAATTGTCGTAGGGTTATTTGTAATTCCAGTGGTCCTAATTATTTTGGGCTATGGAAGTGTTTTTACAAATGAGGTGAGACCCCTTGTACCTTCGTTGCAAAGTAACTGGTTAACAATTCATGTTATGACAGTAGCATTTTCAAGTGCTATTTTATCGATATCATTTGCAACAGGTATTATCTATTTACTGAAATCTTTGGATGTTCATAAAAGGACGAGGAGTACCGTTGCGTTAGAGTTCGTTATGTACTGTTTGATTGTGGTAATTGGATTTAGTGCTGCAGCAACGGTATTTAGTGTAACGACGGAAGAAGTACACATTCAATTTGAAAATGCTCAAGATGTGAAGGGAAAGGCAATCTATACGATGACACCACTGATTGTTAATAAAGGAGCGGTCACAGAAAGTGGAGAGACAATCGGCTGGTTGAAGATTACGCCATCAATCGATGCCAAAAAGTTAAATTCCATCGTATGGGCATTTATTGTAGGAACCATCTTGTATGGTGCCATCCGACTGTTCTTTAGAAAGCCACTCATCGTGCTATTAAAACCATTAACAAGCCGTGTACAATCAGCTTTAATGGACGAAATTTCATATCGGGCAGTAGTGATTGGCTTCCCATTGTTTGCCTTAGGTGGTTTATTATTTGCTATGATCTGGGCACAAATTGCATGGGGAAGGTATTGGGGGTGGGACCCAAAAGAAGTCTGGGCGCTCATTACGTTTTTATTTTATGCGGCTTTTTTACATCTTCGTCTGTCAAAGGGATGGGAAGGGGAGAAAACAGCCTGGCTATCTATTGTTGGCTTTGGCATCATTGTCTTTAATCAAGTTTTCGTCAATTTAGTCATTGCTGGTCTACATTCATACGCATAAAAAATAAGGAAATGAAAAGAGACATCCGTAAAGGATGTCTCTTGGACTTTGAACTGTTAATTCTTGAACGAGAATTAAAGTTTTACAACGTTTGTAGCTTGAGGGCCACGGTTACCTTCTTCAACGCCGAATTCTACTTTTTGTCCTTCTTCAAGTGTTTTGAAACCTTCAGATTGGATAGCAGAGAAGTGTACGAATACATCGTTTCCACCTTCTACTTCGATGAAGCCAAAACCTTTTTCTGCGTTAAACCATTTTACTGTACCTTGAGTCATTTAAAAAACCTCCAAAAATAAATTCAACAATCATATTCCTTCAATCAGTATAAAATAATACCATAATCAGAAGCTCGCTAGAACACGTTACTATTGAATACGTGGTTTCATTGTTTACGATGAAGCAATTTAATTATTACTTTCATTATATAACAGATTCATACATTTATCCAGCAAATGCCGTTTTTTAGTAAGAAAAAATTACATAATATCGTTTTTAACTATAATGATAATAAAAAATGCTAAAAAACAAAGGTATAAAGTGCTTGGTATACTAAAAAAACACTAAAAATCGTTTTATATTACCATTTATTTGATTTTCGATATAACTTTATAAACGACATGTAGAAGTTATTGGAAAAATCCGAGTGACTGTCACCGCTCAATTAGTCGATCCATGCTTTTTCTTTGGCAACAATGACTGCTTCAGCACGTGATTCCACATGTAATCTGACAAAAAGTTTTGATAAATAATTTTCCACTGTACGCTGGGTAACGCCTATTGCAGAGGCAATAGCTTTATTGGTACATCCTTGTGCGACCAGTTGTAAAATTTCCTGTTCTTTATGACTTAGTAATACTTCCTGCTTAGCATTGGAACGATTCGAGTGCTGTTGGACAAAGTCTAAAAAATCTGCTGATAATAAAATTTCCCCTCGCAAAGTGGCTTGGATTGTTTGAATTACCTGTTCTTTTGTAGCGAGCTTCGATAAAAGCCCATCTACTTTTTTTTCTACAAGAAGCTCGTAGTAATCGGATAATTCGTAGCCTGTATAAAGAATAATTAGCGCTTCAGGCTGTTGTTTCTTAATCATTTCAGCTAGTTGAATGCCGTTTAAAGGTTTCATATTAATATCAATTAAATAGAGCTGAAAGGGGTGTGATTCCATTCTAGCGAGTACATTGGCGCTTTCTTGTTCTGTTTCAATATGGACATTTTCTAGATCTTGTAATAATGTTTTTGTTCCGTCTAAAACGACAGGATGATCATCTACAATCAATATTTCAATCATTTGTATGGTTCCTCACATTCCTCTTGAATTTGAATATAAATATGCATGCCATCATTTGGTTTGGAGGTAATGGTCATATCTCCGTTAAAGGCCCGAACACGTTCTCGAATGCCATTAATGCCCATAGAAGCGGAGGATTGCATTAAATCTTCAATATTACAGCCGATACCATTATCGTCGTATTGGAGAACAAAACCGTGGTTTATTGCAAGTAGTTTAAGTGAAACTTTAGATGCATCGGCATGTTTAATAGCGTTATTTAACAGTTCTTGAACTAGGCGATAGACAACTAAATGTAAAGTTGGATCTTGGAACTGAACTCGATCAATTTGTGTATTTAATAGAAAGTTTGCACGTATTTTTACTTTTTGTACGAGTTTTTTTAATGCCATTTCTAAACCAAAAGTATCAAGTAAAGGCGGGCTCAGATTTTCGCAATACTCCCGTAAATCTTTAGAGGCATTTAACAGTTGTTCCCGAATATCTAATACTTTTTTTTCTTCAATAATAGGAGAGCTAGCAATAACATCTAATTCTCTCGCTAAATGTAATTGCTCCTGTAAAATAGTGTCATGTAATTCCTGTGCTAAAATACTCTTTTCTTTCTCAATAATATTCCATAATAATTTATCAAGCCAAGGAAGTTGAGTGTTATGCGTATCTTTCATATGCTGAATATCTCTTACTAAATCTTCAATTAGTTTTAAATTATCAATAAACATAGAGACGTATAATGCTAGTAACTCCAACCATAGAAGTTCTTCTTTTTGTAAAGTGTGTCTAATTCGTATAAGAATCTTTTCATCTACTGTATCATGGATCAGAAGTTGTGTCAGTTGGCTCTCTACTTGAATTTCACCGCGAGAAAATGGGACATCTTCCATGATTGTTTCAAGCGTAAATGCAGTTGTCCCGAGTTTTTCGGTAATTTCATATTTGAGACTTGAAAGTAATTCCTGTTGGCTTTTAGCTTTACTAATCCGTTTAACTGCTGCATATAAATTATGGACATAATCACCAGATGATGAAAATATAATTTTTCGATGTTTAAAGTCAAGTTGTTCTTTTACATAAAAACTGGCTATAAAACCAATAAAAATAATAAGAAAGACAACAATCATCAATTCAATTGAAAGTTGGTCCAAAAACAAGATTGCTAATAAAGACGATAAAATGAATGAACTGAAAAAAGCGAGTGATGAATAATAGCGAAAACGAGATAATTGGTATTCAATATCAAATAAGCGTTCGTTCACTTGAATAAAAATAAAGGAAAAAGGTATAAACAATATAAATAAAACACTAATTTCAGGTCGTATTATCGCGTTATACCCTAAAATTTCAGGTACAACAAACAACAATAGAAATGGCAAAAATGGCACGATACAAGAAATAGCGATTAAGCGTATTTTAGCTAATCGGGTTTGTAGATAGCTCGTTAATAATATATAGATTGCATAAAGTACCAGTACTGCAAATAGACTGAGCGTTACGATAGGGGTAATAACCCTAAATTGTGGAATGAGCATTTCAATGATATAGCAGCATAGAATAACAAACGGAAGAAAATAGAGCCACTTTACATCTATATACTTCCATTTTATGTGTAAAAAACGATAATATTGTTGTAGGAAATGAATGATAAGGACTAAGCACAAAACTAAACAAATTCCGTTTACAATCATGCCAATGATATTTCCTCTACTTGATGCACCTACACTTGTATAAGCTAAAGAGCAGGTTAATAAAAATAGCATTAGTAATTTCGTAATTACAGTATGGTTATTTCGCTGCCATAAATAGATGGCAACGCTTAAACAAAGGATGAAATAAAACATCGGAAAAACAATATGTAAATATAACTCTTCAGGTAAATCCCGATGTTTAATTTGGATTGTTTGAACAGTACCATCAGGTTTTAGAAGTGTTAGCTCTTTCGCGGTTGTAATATAAGTATCTGTTTGGGAAGAGCCAAAGCCTTTAGCGGGCTTTTGATTGATGGAAAGGATAATATCACCTTGCTCAATCTTTTTTTGTTGAGCCCATTCTGAATAATAAGGATGAATAATAACAGGTAGTGTATTGGACGTATCAACTAAAATACTAATATAAGGACCACGGATGGCAACACCCAATACATAAATGCCAAGAAGTAAATATGTTAAAAAAATACTAAAAGTTAATTTGCTCATAAAAGACGCTCTTTAATTTTCATAATCATAGTTATATTGCTCCGTTTCATCATGAAGTATATACTATATTATCCATAATTTTTAATTTTTTTGGAATACCGAAATAAAGTGTTTCGGAAAACCACTAACATTTTTTCGGAATAACGAAATAGTATTTTCGGTATAAGCTGTGATAATGTGAATCTAGCCTAAGTGACGGAAAGGGGGAGCACTTTGTGAAATGGAGTGTGCTGTCACTCATCCTAATTTTCCAAGTCGCCATATTGGCGTATCCCAAAACGACATTTGCTCAAACTTTAAATAAAGATGCAATAGAAGTGGATATTTGTATCATTGGAAGTGACAATCATTTTGTCTATAAGATTCCGAAACAGTTACATAATGATACACCTTATTATGAAATGCAAAATGATATCGAATCTTCCTTAGCTAGCCATTGGAAAGTGCAAGGTGGTCATGTTGAAACGAATCATTCGAATGTAGCGTATACATTTTTTATCGAGGATTTATTTCAAGAAAAACAAGATGGGCATTTGAAGATATCTATTCCATATCGCACTTTAGTAGGGATGTTTCGTGAAGATGAAGCGATTCAATTACGTATTATGGCTAGTAAATTAATGAATTGGCAAGTAAACGCAAAAGAGTGGGCAACACTTGGATTTGTTCAGCCACTGACTTTTTTGAGTGAAAGTGAATATGTCTACAATGGGGCTGTTAACGAATTGTTGCAACAACGAGTTGCCCATTTTGATGGTGCAATCGCTAAGCGTCAAATGTTGTTACGCAGTGTCATGTATTTTAGCTTTATTATTGTTCAAATTTTTGCATGCTTGATTTTATCGAGACGTTTAAAAAAACGAATCATCCAACACCCTGAAGAAATGCATCAATTTAGAAAACTAAATTATATGTACCAAATCATTCCTTTATTTATTGTTATTGTGCAAATTATATATTTAGTGATGTCTGGACTGCTAACAGCATTTGGCCTTTACTTTAGTCCTGGCATTGATTTGTTGTTTATTATTGGGCCAATTCTTTTTACAATTATATTGTTGCCGATGTTTTTTGTTCCGACAGAAAATGAAATAGCAAAAGAATTACAACATAATAAAATGGGTTCACACTTAGAATAGTATCGCTGTTTGTCATTGATACAAAAAATGCGATGTAGCTGTTGGAAAGTAGTTTGTTTTTGTAATTCGACGTTTACTCCTCAATATTAGATGGTATAATGGTCAACAGCATATTTGAAGGAGCTGGTGACAAATTGACGCATCCAGAGACTGCGTATTTAAATTTACTACAACATATTTTAGAAAATGGAATTAAAAAAGAGGACCGTACGGGGACAGGTACGTATAGCATCTTTGGCCATCAAATGCGTTTTGACTTAAGTCAAGGCTTTCCGCTTTTAACGACTAAACGCGTACCATTCAAACTTGTGGCTAGCGAGCTTCTTTGGTTTATTAAAGGAGATACAAATATTCGCTACTTACTACAGCATAATAACCATATATGGGATGAGTGGGCGTTTAAAAAATGGATTGAATCCGATGAATATAATGGACCTGATATGACGGATTTCGGTCGTCGATGCTTAACGGACGAAGCGTTTAATGTTGTTTACCAAGCTGAGCTCGCATCATTTTGCGACCGTATTTTAATAGATGATGATTTTGCAAGAAAGTACGGCGATCTTGGGAATGTCTACGGCAAGCAATGGCGCAATTGGACAACGTCAAACGGGGAAAGTCTTGATCAATTACAAGATGTTATTCACCAAATTAAGCATAATCCAGACTCACGTCGTATTATTGTCAATGCATGGAACCCTGAAGATGTTATTAATGCAGGTGCAAAAGGAAGCAAAGCGGCTTTACCACCTTGCCATGTTATGTTTCAATTTTATGTGGCAGAGGGCAAATTAAGCTGCCAATTAATGCAACGTAGTCTAGATACATTGCTCGGCTGTCCTTTCAATATTGCCTCTTACGCATTATTAACACATTTAATTGCCCATGAATGTGGGCTTGAAGTCGGCGAATTTATTCATAGTATTGGCGATGCACACATTTATGCAAATCATGTGGAGCAAGTGAAAGAACAGCTTTCACGTGAGCCACGGGAACTACCAACCTTGAAAATAAATCCGAATAAAACGTCGATTTTTGATATAGAACTTGAGGATTTATCCATCGAGGGCTATAATCCACATCCAGCAATTAAAGCACCGATTGCGGTTTAGTCAAAAGCAGCAGCCATTTTGGTTGCTGCTTTTTTGATGGCTTGGACTAGGTCCAAATAATCTATTTTGATAAATAGGCAAGTTGGTGGATGTTTCGATAGGTGCCTTCTATTATAGTATTTATGGTATTATAAGGTATTTTTTCTAATAAAAGCTTTAGGGGTGGCTGGGTTGAGAGAAAGAATAGTGCTGCAAAGTACAACAAAAGCAAAGTTTTTTCGATTACGTGAAAATATACAAGGGGAGTCCTCGTCCCGAAAAGATCAGCAGCCTCAACAGGATAGTCCAGCTATTACCACTACATTAACACAAGAACAATTAGTAAAAATGATGCAAATTATTGAGGAAATCCGTCTGAATGGTACTAAATAAAAATGTAAGCGCCTTCGAAAGATGAATACAACGCTAATTACCTTAACTCTTGTCCAGTTTTATCATAAAAAGTGAAAATTGCAGGAAACGTATCTTCTGCATCAGGAGGTAATTTAAATGTTTTCATAAATGGTGCAGAAGTATCAACTTCGATTTCTTTTTCAAAATTCATCAAGTTTGTCAATTGTATTTTGGCCACATTGCTATCTAATTCGTGTACATACAATGTGCCATAGTTGCCTTTATTGGTTTTATATTGTCGATAGGTTACTGGAGGATCTGTTGCTAAATAAATAAATTTTAGTTTGCCATTCCATCCTTTATTAAAGCGTGCATGACCATACTGACTATCGTTTATTTTCAACTGGACTAACCACATATTTGTTTCTTCTATTCGTTCAAAATGCATGATTTGAATGCTACTGTCGATAAATTCTTCTAAAAAATTTTTCACTGTCGTTTCGGATGATTTTAGATGATAGTCATTATAATAAGCATTTCCGTAAATGAAAAGTCCTAATAATAGTAATGGTGAAAAAGAGCATATTACAATTAATATTAATTTGATTTTCATGCTAAATATCCTCCCGTCTATAAAAGTTTTCACATTTAGTCTTTATACAATTATATCAATTTTTTTCTTTTACTCGTCTATCGATTATATTTTGATGATGATTTTTAACTTGTGGAGTAAGAAATCATCACTATAAATTCAAGCACCTTCTAAGCTATAATGGCGAAGGAGGTGTTTTTAGATGAACGTAATTTTTATAGAAACAATGACAGGGACAGAGCTTTTACAGATGGTATCACATGATGTGGCTGGCATACTAGCTGCGGCTCAAGGCGAGAGTGTAACGTTCCCCGTTGGTCATTATAAATATGAATTTCATAATCTAGATTTTTATGAAGAAAATGGTCAAATCCAACAAGAGCTCGTTATTTATATGACAAAAATTTAAATTCGATAGCGGGTGTATTTTTCTGAATAATGAACAGGTTAAGATATGAGCATATGACTTGCGATTATCTCGACCTGTAACTATAATAGTTACAACAGGTGGTGATTCGTATGGTCAATAGTCGATTTTCAGTCGCTATCCATATACTTTCGCTCATTGCTACAACATCTGATAAAAGTCAGCTTACATCTGATTATATTGCAGGTAGTGTCAATACGAATCCCGTAGTCGTACGACGGATGATTGGGAAATTGAAAAAAGCAGGCTTGTTAACTTCTCAGTCAGGACTTGCCGGTTATGGACTTGTTATTGAACCAAAGGATTTGTCATTGTTGAGCATTTACCGTGCGATTGATGGTCCAGAGCAACTATTTGCAATACATGATGAACCGAATCCTGCATGTGCTGTCGGCCGAAAAATACAGCATACGTTGGAAACCGTTTATCTAGATGTTTGGCATGCAATGGAAAAACAGTTACAAGCACAAACATTGCAAGATGTGCTAGATCAACTTCGTTAAACGTAACGAGGTCGGTCTTACTGTATTCAACCTGTAACTAAAATGGTTACAACAAATTATAGGAGGATTTTATAATGAAAATAGGCGTTATTGGAGCAACAGGAAAAGCAGGGCAAAAAATAGTGGAGGAAGCATTACAACGTGGTCATAACGTTACAGCCATTGTTCGTTCAGCTTCTAAAGTAAAAGAGAACATTACAGTGATGGAGAAAGATGTATTGGATTTAACACAAGAAGATGTAAAGGGTTTTGATGTTGTTGTGAATGCGTTTGGTGCACCGCTTGGGCAAGAAGCATTACATGTTGCTGTAGGTCGTCATTTAATTGCTATCTTTAACGGCATTGCCACAAAACTATTCGTAGTGGGTGGAGCAGGCAGCCTTTTTGTAGACCCAGAAAAAACGATTCGTGTTATGGAGACACCCGATTTTCCGGAAATGTTTTTGGCAACTGCAAAAAATCAAGGTGAAAACCTGCAAGACTTACAAGCATCAAGTATTTCGTGGACATTTTTAAGTCCTTCTGCCCTATTTGATCCAGAAGGGCCACGTTCAGGTAGCTATACAACTGGAATAGATCATTTGTTAGTGAATGCTAAAGGTGAAAGCTATGTCAGCTATAGTGATTATGCGATTGCAGTATTAGATGAAATAGAAAATCCACACTTTTTAAATAGACGTTTTACCGTTTCCTCAACTAAATAATCCTACTGCCGAGCGTAAGAAATATGCTCGGTTTCTCATTGTTTATCGTCGTTTACGAAAAAAACTTTCATTTTACTGATAAATGACTGTTTACAAGACGGCATTTATTAGCTACTATCAGTGTGAGTATTAGTTCAAAGGAGACGACAATAATGTCCACACAACGTATAGAAAAAGATTTTTTAGGTGAAAGAGTATTACCAGCAGATGCTTATTACGGGATTCAAACGCTTCGTGCAACAGAAAACTTCCCAATTACAGGCTATAAAATTCACCCAGCCCTAATTAAAGCAATGGGTATTGTAAAAAAAGCAGCAGCATTAGGTAATATGGAAGTACACCTATTATCAAAAGAAATTGGAGAGGCTATTGTCGAGGCTGCACAAGAAGTCATCGATGGTAAATGGGATGCTGAATTTCTAGTGGACCCAATCCAAGGTGGTGCAGGCACTTCTATTAATATGAATGCGAATGAAGTTATTGCGAACCGTGCTCTTGAAATTTTGGGTAAAGCAAAAGGGGACTATCAGACGGTTAGTCCGAACAGTCATGTTAATATGTCACAATCAACAAACGATGCATTCCCTACAGCGATTCATATTGCTGTATTAAATTTAATCGATGAGCTTCTGGTGACGATGGAAAATATGCAAGCCGTATTCCATCAAAAAGCAGAGCAATTTGCACATGTTATTAAAATGGGACGTACGCACTTACAAGATGCTGTACCAATCCGCTTAGGACAAGAGTTTGAAGCTTATTGTCGTGTAATTAACCGTGATATTGTTCGTATCCGTCAAACACGTCCAAACTTATATGATGTCAATATGGGGGCAACAGCGGTCGGTACTGGGCTAAACGCTTTCCCAGACTATATTAAATCTGTAGACCAACATCTAGCTGAAATTTCTGGCTTACCATTAAAAGGTGCTACACATTTAGTCGACGCTACGCAAAATACCGACGCTTATACAGAAGTGTCAGGGGCATTAAAAATTTGTATGATTAATATGTCTAAAATTGCGAATGACCTTCGTTTAATGGCATCTGGTCCTCGTGCAGGTTTAGGAGAAATTATTTTACCAGCACGTCAACCTGGTTCATCTATTATGCCTGGTAAAGTAAATCCTGTAATGCCAGAAGTGCTAAACCAAGTTGCATTCCAAGTAATTGGGAATGACCATACCATTTCTTTAGCATCTGAAGCGGGTCAATTAGAATTAAACGTAATGGAACCAGTGCTGGTTTTCAACTTAATTCAATCAATTAGCATAATGAATAACGTTTTCCGTGCATTTACAGAAAACTGTTTAAAAGATATCGAAGCAAATGAAGAACGTATGAAGGAATATGTAGAGAAAAGTGTGGGTGTTTTAACAGCAGTCAATCCACATATCGGTTATGAAGTAGCTGCTCGTCTTGCACGTGAAGCCATTCTTACAGGTCGTTCAATTCGTGAACTTTGTATTGAAGCAGGTGTCTTAACGAAAGAGCAATTGGATTTAATTTTAGATCCATATGAAATGACACATCCAGGTATCGCTGGTTCTAGTATGATGAAATTAAAATAATTTTTAAAAAGCACTTTGTTTTATGCAAAGTGCTTTTTCTGTAGACAAAGGGCATCGTTATTCCCTTTGTCTTTTTTTGTATACCAATATACATATAAAAGATGGGCGTATTTCTATCAATCTTAGGATAAATAAACTATAATAATGGTATTATAGTAATATTATAGTTAGGGGATTTTGGTATGACTTTACGAAAAAAAAGTATTTTTGGTTTTTCATTATTAAATTTAATAATGATTGTAGTGTTAATAATAGATCTTGCTAATTTAACAGCATTAGCATGGCTATCTACAATATTAACAATTATTGGTATCTCCATTACTTTATCCTATATCTTCTATGTTAAATATAAAGTGATTCAACCTATTAACCAATTATCTAATGCTGCGAAAGCAATTGCAGTAGGTAACTTTGACTCTGATGTCATTACTGTACAAGACAATAGTGAGATTTCAGAATTAGCAAATGCTTTTCTAGAGATGAAAGAGCAATTGCGTACGATGACACTAACAATTGCCAACAGTTCGACAGATTTATCTGCCAGTATCGAAGAATTGTCAGCCAGTACAAATGAAATTACAATGGCTGTTGAAGAAGTTGACCATCAAATGGAAAAAACGTCAAATGGCCTTAAACAAGCCGCACAATCGGCAAACAATAGTGCTGTTGCGATGCAGGAAACAGTGGACGGCATTGAGCGTATTTCGGTTGCCACACAGGATGTTTTCAACCACGCGAAAGAAGCGAATGATATCGCAGGAAATGGTGCAGAAATTTTGCATGTTGCGAAAAACCAGATGGAGTTTATTTCGTCTTCAACAGATAAAACAAGTACCTTAATACAACAATTATCAAATAAAATGACGGATATTAAAAAAATGACAGAAATGATTACAATGATTACAGATCAAACGAATTTACTTGCTCTAAATGCTGCGATTGAAGCGGCACGGGCTGGAGAACATGGGAAAGGTTTTGCAGTCGTTGCAGAAGAAGTTCGTCATTTAGCAGAGCAATCCAAGCATTCTGCCATTCAAATTGTGGATCTTGTAGTAGGTATTGAAAGTGATACGAAACAAGTTGCTGTGGCTGTGGAAGAAGACTTAAAAAATGTTCAACAGGGGGTCTATGTCATTGATGAAGCAACAAAATCTTTTGGCAACATTTCGCAGCACGTTAGCCAAATGACTGATCAACTCGAAGGCATTTCAACAACTGTAAATTACTTGTCAAATCGTGCAAATGAGGTAGCTAATCTCGTGTCAACAATTGCAGGAGGTATGGATCAATTGTCCAGCTATACAGAAGCTGTGCTACAGTCAATGGATGAACAAACGGCTTCCATGCAAGCAGTCAATCAAGTTTCACAGGAATTAACGATACAGGCTGATGATTTACAAAAGATTACAAATCAATTTCATGTATAAATAAAAATGCATCGTTCTTTAGGTGACAGTTCGTGCATTGATAGCAATGCACATACTTTTATGCTGCTGTTTGACTTTAAAATACCACTACTTTACAATATAAAGTAATAGTTTAATAGGAATTTTCTAGCAAATTCCTTCCCAACTGAATAGCGTGTAGTAAGAGGTGTAAATTGCGTGCAATTTACTTAAAAGGGAAGTCGGTGCAAATCCGACGCTGTCCCGCAACTGTGAATGTGAGCGTCTTTTCAAATTATGACCACTGTCAAACGACGGGAAGGTGAAAAGAAGCGATGACCATAAGTCAGGAGACCTGCCTGTTACGAGTACACACCATAAACCTACGAGGAATAGGAGGTGGCATGTTGACAAAACAGAATAATCTGTTCGTCACAGTACGTCAAACGACCAACACCAAAGGATGTAAAGGGATACGGCATCAAGCCAGATCGCTTCCATTGGTGCACTGTTTGATGTTATCGGATGAATGATATTTTTGAAGTACGATGGCCATAATCACGGATTTCCTCTACATTTGCAGGAAATCCGTTTTTTTATGTAATCGATACCTTCGTTTTGAAAATATGTACGAGAAGAGGTGCAAGTATGACAAAAATTCAGGTATGTTCAACACGAGAAACGAAAAATGTTGATATGAAGATTTGTAAGCAACCGCGCACGGAAGTTGCCAAGCAACGAAAAACGAGAATGGTTATTGAAGCACTAGTAGATCAGTTTTTAGCCACAGGGCTTATTCCGCACGATCGATTATTTGATTGCATTTTTTATAATAAAGACATTATTTGGATTCGAAATGATGTCTATGAAGGATACTTATTTGCGAAAGCAAGTGTGGCTGATGAATTGAAAACAAAAAAGAATGGTTTTATGATGTATATGCCAACCAATCCAATCGTTTACGAAGTAAATGAGGAAGCCTATCATTTAATTACACGCATCGATTCAATTCGAGCTAAACCCAATTTGGATCGCCTGAATGTAGAATCGAAGCCTATTTTAAGTGCTGCAAGGGTCAATGATTTACTATGTTCGATGGTAATGCGTTTTTATCAGACGTATATGGAAGATTTATCGTTAGTAGCTCAAGAAAATCAAGACTATAGTAAAATACAACATTTACTAGACTATGTAGAGCGTGAATATGCTCAGTTTTTACAAAGTGTAAAAGAATTAAATGATTATCATTTAAATTGGCATCCACGTGGCAACGGTCATCAATTGTTACTCCAACGTATTGAGCAATTACAGATTTTAAAAAGTAAGCCTGGTTCGGTTCTTGTGGATTTCTCAAATCATCATGGGTATGTGATTGTGGAGTCAGCGAATTCTTTGAATAGGAAAACGAAAAAAGCGTTGTAGATTATATAAAATGTATTGGTACGCATGTTATGCAGTATTCGATTTTCTGTCAGAAAGGCATCGAAAAACATTCGATGCCTATTTATTTTATAGACAATGCATGGCTGCTTTTGCCTCATTCCATGGGACTGAATAGCCTTTTCCTTTCGCACAAAAAATGCTCGACGACGTATAGTCAGGATCAGCCTGTTTATTATAATTGATTTGTGCGATTATTGCCTCGCTATTATGACATCTATCATAGCCATCGAATTGTAAAGATAAAGAGCCTTTGCCATTCGTGTAAGCAGCGAAAGTAGTACTATAGTGCATAAATGTGGCAACAGGTACACGTCCTGTTAAAATGACTTGCTCCTCTGACAATATCGGAGAATCAAAAGTACCATCTGCTTGTTGGATATCGTTCATCATTCGCCCAATAAAATCATTGGATGCTTTCATTTTGAAGCGGTAATAGGGCTCAAGTAAGATATTCTCCGCTTGTTCTAGCCCTTGTCTTAATGCACGGAAAGTAGCTTCCCGAAAATCTCCTCCTTCGGTATGCTTGATATGCGCTCGTCCTGTCAACAGTGTAAAACGAATATCGGTAACAGGAGAGCCAGTTAATAGACCGTGATGCTCGCGTTCAAACAAATGTTTTTCGATAAGGCGTTGGTGACCTACTGATAAATCATCAGCATGACAGGCGTTAACAAACGTATTCCCAGTTCCGCGGCTGTTCGGCACCATGAATAAGTGTACCTCGGCATAATGTTTGAGCGGTTCGAAATGTCCGTAACCAGTTACAGTCGTTGCAATCGTCTCCATATACAAAATTTGAGGCTTATCAAAGGTAATATCAAGTGAAAAGCGATTTTTTAAAACTTCAGCAAGTACTTCAAGTTGTATGACACCCATAATATGTACATGAATTTCTTGGAATTTTTCCTGCCAAACGACTCGTAACGACGGTTCCTCGGCTTCGAGTAAGCGAAAAATCTGTAAAATTTCCTTTATATGCTGTTGCCCTTCATACAGTACTTTTGCTTGTAATGTAGGCACAAGTTCATAAGGTTTAGGGATTATTGTACTTCCTAAAATGTCCCCAATCTTCGCTAGGCTAAGCCCTTTCACTGCAAAAATGTCTCCTGCTTGCACAGCTTGGGTTGTAAGAAAACGGCGCCCATTATACAACCTGATTTCTGTTATTTTTTCCGTAACATCGCCAAATGAAAAGTCATCGCGAGTATGCAATGTTCCTTGTAAAGCTTTTATAAAAGTTAAGCGTTGTGTGCCATCATGGCGAATTTTAAACACTTCTCCTTGAAAGGGTGCTTGAAGGTCGAAGTGTGTCTGTGTCAGGAGGGGTAGCTGTGATACAAATTCCTTGATTCCAATATCTTTTAAAGCAGCACCAACAAAGCAGGGAAATGCTCGCTCTTCTTTAATCATCTTTTGTAACTGTAACAGGCACGTTGAGGCATCGAGTGTATCTGTTAAAAAGGGCTCGAGAAGGTGATCATCGCGCTCGGCTAGCCACTCAGCAATATAGCTTTGTATAAAATCTTTACGTAATGGGGCATCGATTAACAGGATGTTGTCAGAACAATCCTTTTGTAGTTGGTTTATAACCGCATTGATATCCGCCCCTTCACGGTCTATTTTATTAATAAAGAAAAAGGTTGGTATATGGTATTGACGGAGCAACTGCCAAACTGTTTCTGTATGACCTTGTAAACCCTCTACAGCACTGACAATAATGATGGCGTAATCCATTACACGTATGGCACGTTCCATCTCAGGTGAAAAGTCTACATGTCCAGGTGTGTCAATCAGCGTATATGTATCATTTTCTATTTGCATCCGTCCTTGTTCCGCAAAAATGGTAATTCCTCGGGCTTGTTCAATTGCATGATTATCTAAAAATGTATCTTGATGATCGACTCTTCCACGAGATTGGATACTATTTGTGTGAAATAATAATTGCTCACAAAAAGTTGTTTTTCCTGCATCGACATGTGCGAGTACACCAATCGTTTTATACATAAAAAATCCTCATTTCTAATGTAGTCTCTATTCATTGTACCAGAATGATCGCTCAAACATTTCGTGACAAATAGTTCGCTTTCATGTTTAAATAGTGATAGTTTATTAACAAGTATCATTTATGGATTTTTTTGTGTGATTGAAATCAAAAATACCTTCTGCTAGTCTATTTTTATAACTAAAAACTGCTATATATTGGTGCAAATGGCTTTAGTCATTTGCTTAAAAGGGAAATCGGTGAAATTCCGATGCTGTCCCGCAACTGTAAATGGGGAGTTTATACAATAGTCACTGTAGTTGAACTATGGGAAGACGTATAAGCGATGAACCTAAGCCAGGATACCTGCCAATATGTATTTTTTACTTAACACCACGAGGATGGTGATAGTGATTGTTTAAATACCCAATGTATTTATCACTATGTCACCCTCTTGGAAACAAGGGGGTTTTTTTATGTGCTAGTAGCAAGGAAATCATTGATTTCTTCCTATACAAATCCAATTACATAATTAAAGGAGAAATGGAACCATGAACAAATGGAAAGGCATGTGGCTAGTTGTTGCCATTGCGATTATAAGCATTTTAGGAGCTTGTAGTGCGAAAGACAACTCGGAAAGTGCTACACAAAGTGAGCATATCGACCCTGCACAAAGCGAGGCGACAGAAGTAACCATTGACAATAATGGTACTACACAAGTTTATACAGAGGCACCTAAAAAGGCGATTAGTTTAAATCAGCATGTAACGGAAATTATGTTAGCTTTAGGCTTAGAAGATTCAATGGTTGGTACAGCCTATTTAGATGATAAAATTTATGAACCTTTACAAGCTGCCTACGATAAAGTACCAGTAATTGCAGAGCAGTACCCAACAAAAGAACAAGTGATAGATAGTGAAGCCGATTTTTTATACGCTGGATGGAAAAGTGGCTTTAGTGAAAAGGGTGTTGGTACACCAGAAGAATTAGAGACACTTGGTATCCACACATATTTACATCATTCTTCAAGTATAACGAAACCGACGCTAGATGATATTTTTATGGATATTCGCAATATCGCAAAAATTTTCCGTGTTGAAGATCGAGGAGAAGCATTAGTCGATCAAATGACAAAAGATGTTGATGCAGTGCGTGCAAAGTTACCGCAAGGAGAAAAGGAGCTACGTGTGCTTGTCTATGATAGTGGGGATAAGGAAGTCTTTACTGCTGCTCAAAATTTTATGAATGAGCTTGTCACTGTCGCTGGTGGTAAAAACATTTTTGGTGAAGTTGAATCTGGATGGACAACTGTCTCAAAAGAAGATACAGTAGAACGCAACCCGGAGGTAATTGTCGTGATTGATTATGGTTCTCAAAGTGCTGAAGACAAAATACATTTCCTGAAAAATGATCCTGCATTAAAGGAAACAGATGCTGTGCACAATGAGCGTTTTGTTATATTACCGCTTTCAGCTGCTTCAGAAGGGGTTCGTGCGGCAGAGGCTATCAAAATTTTGGCTAAAGGATTCTATCCAGAAAATTTTTAATAACTTTAGAGACTAGCGAGATTTAAGGAGAATAAAAAATGAATGCATTTCGTTCAAATATACCAGAACGTACATTTGAAAAAATAAATATAGATGGTCAATTTACTCGTCTCGCAGTAAGTCCGGGTATTATTAATAAACATTATACACCCGCGCAATTTCAAAAAATAGCAGAAGTCGTAGGGGACAGTGGAGCCATTAAATATTCAGCATCCTATTGTATATTGTTGTCCATTCCTACGCGAACAGTTCAAGACGTTATAAGTGAACTGCAAGAAGTGGGCTTATATATTTCACCATCAGGCTCCATTGTTGCGTTCAAGGCTTGTGATTTTTGTGATGGAGAGCGAATGGAAGCGGCCGAGATTGCAGAACAATTATACATTGAGTTGCAGGGACAAAAGGTGCCATCAACATTGCGGTTAAATGTCAATGGCTGTGCGTCAGCTTGCTATAATGCTGTCTATGATGATATTGGACTTGTCTATCAAAAAGATAGCTTCGATGTTTATTTAGGGGCTATTCCAATGGGGGCAAAAGCACAGGCGGGGACATTATTTGCTAAAGGCGTTTCGGTGCAAAAAATAGCAAACTTTTTACAGCATATTATTGCGCTTTATCAACAACATGCACGTCCAAATGAGCCTTTCTATAAATTTTATCGCAGAACGAATACCGCCGAATATTGGCAAACAATGCATAATGTGAAATAAAGTAAGGCTATCCATGACATAGTTTGTATGCGATGACCGTATCGCTATCTATAATTATAGATATAGCCTATGGAGCGAAGAGCGGGAAGCAACTTGTAATTAAGTGTTAGATTGACGGATGTCAATTTAACACTTTTTCTTCAATTGGACATATATACCGACAGCTTAGTTGAATAAAACGTATGCCATGTGCTCACGATAAGTCGATTACATTTTAAGGGGATGTAGAAATGTTTAATCGTTTATCAGCACAAAATGGTGTGTTTCGATTACCACCAATACAGCGGAAAAATAATAAGGAGCTAGATGTTGCTATTGCAGATCTTGAAGCAAGAGGATTTCGTTTAGTAAGGCGTGGAATTCAAAATGATAAAAAACAATTCCATTCATCATACAATAAAGTTTGGGCTATTATGGAAAAATTGATGACTTAAATAGGGTGAAAATAACAAAAAGCTGCTTTGATTTCTCTCAGCAGCCCTATAAGTAGTGAAACACTACGAACTTATATTTTGTCTTTTTCTTGTCTTTCTATACTTATAATCATGCATAGACATGATGAAAGAGTAGGACAAACGATATTTAATGATGGTAACTGTTACGAAAAGAAAAATATAAGAGAAGGTGGTTATTATGGAGGAAAATTTAAACTATGGAGAAGATTATAAATATATTCCTGCTACATCTGTTAGAAGTGGAGTTGGAATAGAAGTATTAGATGATGTATATATGTATACAGTTCAAATTGTCAATATCGTGCTATACGGGTATCCACATACGAATGAATTTGTATTAATTGATGCTGGCATGCCAAAAAGTGCAGAGGAGATTATTTCCGTAGTTGAAGAGCGGTTTGGCGATGATTGTCAGCCTAAAGCAATAATTTTGACACACGGACATTTTGATCATGTTGGAAGTATTATTGAATTAATAAATCATTGGCATGTACCTGTCTATGCACATCGTTTAGAACTACCCTATTTAACTGGAAAACAAAACTATCCAAATCCAGACCCTGCTGTTAGCAATGGGTGGGTAGCGAAAATGTCACCTTTTTTTCCACATGAAGCGATTAATTTAGGGGGAAATATAAAAGAAATTCCTGCTGATGGTAGCATTCCTTATATGCCTGGTTTTCGTTGGATTCACACGCCAGGACATACACCAGGACATCTATCTTTATTTAGAGAGGAAGATCGCACACTAATTGTTGGGGATGCTTTTGTTACGGTAAAACAAGAGTCACTTTATAAAGTGCTGACGCAACAAAAAGAGATAAGTGGACCGCCTCAATATTTTACAACTGATTGGTCTGCTGCCAAAGAGTCAGTTGAAAAGTTAGCAGCATTAAAGCCTAATGTAATGATTACTGGTCATGGTTTACCAATGGTTGGTGACGAATTGAGTGAAGCACTGCGAAATTTAGTGAATGATTTCAATCAAATTGCTCTGCCTAAGTATTATCAGAATTAAGTGATAGGTCCCTAAAGCTTGAAGATTTTAGGGGCTTTTATTTGTGCCAAATCATTCAATCATTTGTACTGAGGTGTAATCACTGTGACATTAGGGAATAATAACACAAACTATTAGAGAAAGAAGGAATGATTATAATAAAACATGATGAGAATAAACGTTCAATGCTAAAAAATGGACATCCTTACGCACAGCGAAATGTCTGGTCAGGGTTTCTTTTCGGTATAGGATTAGTAGCATTTATTGATGAAACATTTTTTCACCAACTATTACGCTGGCATCACTTTTACGATAAATCGACAACTGAAATTGGTTTAATATCGGACGGCTTTTTCCACGCATTTAGTTGGTTTGCGACAATTGCAGGTTTATTTTTATTTGCAGATTTACGTCGTAAAAATGGACTAAGGTTTGCAAGATGGCTAGGTGGTGTATTTTTAGGCGCAGGAGGGTTTCAATTATATGATGGTATTATTCAACATAAGTTAATGCGGATACATCAGATAAGGTATGTAGAAAATGTAATAACATATGATTTAATTTGGAATATTCTTGCTACAATACTACTCATTATAGGGATTTATCTTACTATCCGTACTAAAAACACTTATCACATACCTAAGGTTACATCTTATGAGCGCTAAGCATAGCAATCATATTGCGGAGATGAATCAGTATGGTTTTCTACATGTTTCAGTACAACTATTTTTTTTATTGTTATTTAGTATTTTATTAATAATGTATATAAGTGCTGTGGTTATTACGAATCGTCATTATAAAAAGTGGCCACTTTATCGCATTGTATGTTTTGTTTTGGGAATAATATTAGCGGTTATTGCCGTTGTTGGGCCTTTAGCAAATCGTGCAATGATGGATTTTACAGCACATATGGTGAGTCATTTACTTTTAGGAATGTTAGCCCCATTGCTTATTGTGATGGCAGCACCTATGACACTTTTACTAAGAACTTTGAGTACTTCATTAGCACGTGCACTTACCAAAATACTAAAAAGCGGACCTCTCCGTATACTTACACATCCAATAGTTGCGATTTTACTAAATATCGGGGGGCTCTGGTTATTATACACGACTAACCTATATGCACTTATGCATGGTAATAGTCTCTTACATTTAGTTGTCCATTTACATGTATTTCTAGCAGGGTATGTATTTACGATTTCCATACTTTATGTTGATCCTGTGTTTCACAGAAAATCCTTTATTTACAGAGCAATCATTTTAATTATTGCATTGGCAGGACATGGAATATTATCAAAATATATTTATGCACATCCCCCTGAAGGTGTGCCAATCGCACAAGCAGAAATCGGAAGTATGGTTATGTATTATGGTGGAGATGTAATTGATGCGATGATCATTTTCATCCTTTGCTTACAATGGTACAAAGCAGTAAGACCGCGAATAATAGAACCGATGCCAAATAGTAAAAGTTTAGAAAATCGACAAATTGATTCTGTCTAGCACCATTTTTACTGAATATGTTTTCAGCGCATTCGCGTAAAAATTGTTGATAACGAAATGGGGAATGGTTATAAATTTGGCGTCTATACGCTCAAAAAAAGTGTTAGGTTGACTGAAGGAAGGTGGTCTAACACTTGTCTTTTATGGATTGGCAGTCATAAAAAGGGAATAAAACTTTTACTTTCACTCTCGCTTTTAGATGTTGAGTCAAAGCTTTTGCTATGTCAGATGAAGAACTTAATGGAAGCTTGATTTAAGAAAAAATAGTAGACAAAGTTGAAAAACTCGACTTTGTCTACTAGCTTTGTGAGTGACTTTACTTAAGTCACACTTTTTAGTTTAGCTTTTGAATAAAAACAACTTTTAAGTAATTGAATTCAGGGTGCTCACGTGGCACACGAAAATCTTTTGGCAAACCGTATTCCTCCACAATTTTATAACGAGTATGCGTGTCACTAAATGCTTGCTCGATAAAGCCTTTAAACTTTTTCATACCAAAGCTTGCATTATTTGTAGAAGCCACAATAATACCATTTTTTTCAGTAATCTCGATTGCATCTTTTAATAGCTTAGGATAGTCTTTAGCAGTTGAAAACGTAATTTGTTTTGTTCGAGCAAAGCTAGGAGGATCTAATACAACAAGATCAAATTTCAACTGATGGCGTTGCGCATATTTGAAATAATGGAATACATCCATTACTTTAATATCCTGTGCTTCATAGTCAATTTGATTGACACTAAATTGCTCGATAGTTTTGGCTAAACTGCGTTTGGCTACATCGACACTTGTCGTTTTCGTAGCTCCACCTAGTGCCGCTGCTACAGAAAACGCACCTGTATACGAGAATGTGTTTAACACAGTTTTAGCGTTTGAATAGCGTTCACGAATAGCAAATCGTACGTCACGCTGGTCGAGGAAAATACCTGTCATAGCACCATCATTTAAATGGACAGCGTAATTCATGCCATTTTCCTTCACGATTAGTGGAAACTCACCAGGTGTGCCCATTACAAAATCGTCTTGTTCGATATATTGTCCTTTACTATCAAAACGCTTTTTCTCATATATCGCTTTAAAGTTTACGGTTTCTGAAAGTGCCTCATAAATGACCTCTTTAAATGAATAAATGCCAGCACTATACCAACTCACCATATAATAGCCATCGAAGAAGTCAATAGTCATACCACCGATGCCATCACCCTCGCCGTTAAAGACACGAAAAGCAGTCGTATCAGGATTATTAAAGAATACTTCACGATTTTGAACGGCCTTTTTAATTTTTTTTGCAAAAAAAGTTTTGTCAATTTCTTCATTGGCATCGGTAGACAACAACCAGCCAATGCCTTTATTTTGGATACCATAATAGCCTGTCCCTATAAAGCGGTTATGAATATCTAACAGACGAAGTAGGGCTCCTTCTTCAGCAGGCAGTTTGCGTGTATCAACGGCATCTTTTGAAATTAGCGGATAACCTTTTTTTAATGGTCCTGCAAATTGATTGTTAATTTGTAATGCAATAGTTTGTGTCATGTTGTCATCCTTTAAAAAACATTTTGCTCTATTATCGCATTGTTTAGTGTCATTACACAAACTTATTTCACGAATATCGCAATTTTTTCATCCTCAGTCTCGTATTTGGTGTAATGATTAAGCTTAATCATTAGATAAATAGAATAGTAAAGTAGAGTTTGTCCATAATTACTATGTAATTCTTTCTTAAATTAGCTAAAGGGATTAATCTCTATAATTTTTGTTGCAATATTTGCGATAAACGATTGATCATGTTCGACAAATAATAAGGTAGGTTTAAATTGTTCTATCATGGACTCGATTTGTTTTTGATTGAAAATATCTAGATAGTTTAGAGGCTCATCCCAAATAAAAAATTCCGCCGGTGTTCCTAATGATTTAGAAAATTCTACCTTTTTCATTTGCCCATAGCTCATTTTTTCAATCGGAATACGAAATACATCACGTTCAACACCTAAAATACGAAGGTTTTGTAAGAAAAGTGTGTAGTCAAGGTGGTGTGCAGTAGCAAAATCTTTTAAAATACCTTCATTGTCATTGTAATGTTGGCGAATAATACTTTTAGTAATGCCTTGGGGAATTGTAAGCTCACCATTAATAGTGCCATAAAAATTGCTGTTAATTATATAATTTAATAGTGTAGTTTTTCCACTACCATTTGGTCCCACTAATGCAACTTGCTCACCTTGGAAAATTTCACATGTAATTGGTTTGAAAAGTAATCTATCATTAAAAGCTAAGGAAAAATTTTTAGCTCGAAGAACGGGGTCTCGATGATTGAACAAACAATTAATCTTAAGAGAATCGACACTTTCGATATTTTTTAGAAGCTTTGTTTTTTCTTCAATTTTTGATAGCATCCGCTTCTCGATTACTTTCGATTTTTTCATCATACGAGCTGCTCTTGCATTTTCAAACGCATCATTTCCAGAATTCCTCTCTCGCTTTATAGCCCAATTAGCCTTTTCCTTTGAAGTTTTTTTCAAGCGCTCAATTTCTACTTTTATTTGATTATTTTGTTCAATTTCGTATTGATCTTGTAATTGTTTTTGCTTCTCATATGTTGAAAAATTTCCTTTAAAAGTATTTAATTGATTTTTTTCAATAACTATAATATGATCAACCACTTCATCTATAAAATGTCGATCGTGGCTCACTACAATGTAGCCTTTCTTTCTTTTTAAATATTCAGATACTTTCCTCCGGGCATTTATATCCAAATGATTGGTAGGCTCATCCAAAAGGGGGTATTTGGACTCTTCACAAAAAGTTGCGGCTAACAAAACTTTTGTTTGCTCACCGCCTGATAATTGTTCAAATGGTTGCCATAAAATCTCTTTATCTAAAGACAATAATTGGCATTCCCGTTCTAGTTTCCATAATTCTAAATCCATAATTTCTTCAATTGCATAGAATGTTAAATTCTTTTTATTCGCAATAGTTTGAGGGAAATATACAAAATCTATATCACAAATGATATCACCTTCATAAGGATATTTTTGCATAAGTAAGTTTAAAAACGTTGTTTTCCCCCTTCCATTTCTACCGATTAATCCAAGACGCCATGTAGTATCAATATTTAAATTGATATGACGAAAGATTGGTTGTTCAAGTGTATCAAAGCTAAAATTCAGATTTTTAATTTCTATTTTCATAATTAGATGACCTCCAATGGAGATGATGTGATTATTAAAGTTGCATACATTCAATAATTTGGTGTGTATATGCATTTAAATATAAAAATCCTACTAAAAAAATAGAACATTGGCAAAAAAAATTAAAAAATGCATTTACTGTAAATTTTTAATTCTTCCTTCTTTTAATTTCTGTTACTAATAGGGGAGTCAGGCAGGGTTTCAGGAATTGTGGAGTATTTTTTGCTTAGTATTATAGAAAAAAATAATAAAATAAAAGAAATTATTAATAAAATAAACCATGATAATTCAATAGAGACAGTATTTGCTATGAATAAAAAAAGTGCGCTTCCTATGGGTACTGTGAGCTGAATAATGGAATAAAAAATACTAGTTACTGAACTTAAAGAGTTTTCAGGAGTAATAATCATTATAAAGGAATCAATCCTAGGATTGGACAAACCCAAAAAGTATCCAGATAAAAAGGTAAGTAACAATAATGAATATTTATCTTGAATGTACATTATATTAAGAATTATCCCGCAGGTTAATAAGATTTCCATTATTAGATTAAACTCTACAGATTTATTTTTAAAATAGCTTAAAGGCACTAGAGCGCCTAGAATTAATCCAAAACTTTCAATTGTTCCGAATAAGGCAATTGTGAATCCAAATGAACCAAATTGTAGATGTTCATATTTGTTATATGACAGAGGAATTAGAGAAAACTGCGCTGAACTAATTAGATTCATTATAGAAAAGATAATTGTGAAATGAAATATTTGTCGAATAGAGTTCAAAATTCTCAAATTGTTTAGGGAGTCTATATAAAACTGTTTTACTGTTTTTTTAAGGCTTTTATTTACAAATTTCTCGTTTCTTGCATAAGAAACAACCTCATAAAAACTTTTCCGATTTATCCAAAATAAAATAACAGATAGTGTGAAGAAAAACGCATTTAATAATCCAAATAAACTATAGTTATACTTTAATAGAACGATTAAAGTTGCACCAAATAATTTACCAGTCAAATCTATTATATTCATAATACCAGTTTGAAAGGATCTGGCAGATGTCAAATTTTTTTGCTCAACTATATTTTTAGTAATAGGTAAGGTAAGGTAGGTACTATAAGTACCTGATAAATCACTAAGTAAATTAATTAATAGCACAATTCCGAAAACTATCCAACTTTGAGAAAAATCTACTACTATAGCGAATATAAAATAAAGCGAAGCTTGAAAAGCTCTTATTTTAATTATCATTTTGATCGGGTCTTTAGTTTTGTCTGCAGCATATCCCAATAAAAAATCTGATAAAAAAGGTAAAGTAGAAATAAATGTAACAGCACTGATTGCTAATTCTGGATTTGGAAAAGATTTTGCATATATGATAAAGACAATATCAAATAGGGTAATGCCAATTACACTTAAAATATTTGATGTTAATAGATATCTGAAATTTCTGTTTTTAAAAAATATATTCATTGCTTTTATCCTTTTTGAAAAATGCCAAAATCTTATTTTGAACATAAGCAATCCCAGCATTACCTGATTTAATGTCGAAAGTAAATTTATTATAGGATTTATCTGGGATATAAGTGCAAAAGTGATTATTGATATTAAACGTATCAACATTTAATAATATAGACATAGCCTCATCTAACAATGAATTTAAGGAGAAAGTTTTACCTACTTTGAATATTGTATAGGCAATTCCTGTTAATCCATCTAAAAAACCAGGGTATTGAGCCCACTTATCATTTGTTAAAGATTTAACGCAAGGGAAAATAAATTTGTCTTTTAGTTCAATTTTTAATTTATTATCTATGTCATCGATTAAATATAATTCTAATGCTACATAAAGAAAACCTGACAGTCCGTCCATTATATAAGGTGAGGATGTATTACCTCCAATAGAAATTGGATAATAAAGTGTTTCATCGGTTTCCAATTGAATAATACAGTCTAATATTTTATTAATAATAGACAAGGATTTATTTAAATTTTTTATATTTTTATTCCTGTTATAAAGTAATAACTCAAAATATGCCAGACCAAGATAACCTTCAAATAAACCTAAATGTTCTCCTTTCTTAAAGGGTAATTTTCTAATATTTATTTTATTATCTATAATGCTTAAATAAACATCTACTTCAAAGATTTTCTTATTAGAATCACTTAGCATTAATATTATCCCAAAACCTGTTATTCCATTTGAAATACTTAAATCAGTAGAATTTTTCAACCAATTTATTATGTCTAAATCTAGTGTTTTCTTTAAAAAGAACTCTTTTTTTAAATGAGGATTTAGTAAAAATCCTAGGTTACTATTATTAATTCCTCCTAAAGTTATATCTTTCGGTAATAATAAATTAGGTTTATTAATTCCAGCTATCAATGTTGGTAAATAGAAACCAGATAAAATATTGAAAAAAGAGGTATTGGGTGGTGATAGGTAATATTCATTGAAATATTTATAATAAACAGATTCAATAGTGTTTAGATTCTTTAAGTATGATCTTTTTATTCTTTCTAGTAAAACTTTTCTTTTAGGAATAGGTTCTTTATTTAAACTTACCCTAGAATCAATATTTTTTAATATTGTAGACAGTTCTTCTTTCCAACCATCATTTTGGTTAATTAAAAGATTTATTATTTTACAAACAGCTATTGGAACTTCATTATCAATACAGTATAAATTAAATTGTTTTAATGAGGATGCTCCACTTGAATCAATATAGTTTAATCTATTAGAAGGAAATATAAAATTCATTAGTAAATAACCTAATTTATGATAATCCGATTCGAATGCAGTAAAATTAGCGAGAGTATTATCGTAATAACCTTCTGTAGATCCCAATTTAAAATGGGATAGAGAATATTCATTATAAATATAAGAAGAACCAAAATCACAAACCCAAACATAAGGTTTGTTTTTTCTAGATAACATAAAATTATTTGGGCTTATATCGTTTAATATAATATTCTTTTGGTGTATTTTTTCTAATAATATGATTGATTCCTTAATAATTTTATGAAGGGTTATATCTTTATAAAGTGTCACATCTGCTCTTATTTCAGTGAAAGTAACCCCATCGATGTATTCTTGTATAACAAAAAAGTTTTCCCACTCAATAAATTCTCTATATATTTTTGGAATACCTGGAATTCCTTTTAGTGTATTCAGTATTTTAATTTCATTTTTCAAGTCATCAATGGCTGTACCCCATATACCTGTAACATACGGCCTAGCTTCTTTTAGAATTGCACTTTTTCCGTTATATATTGAAAAATATACATTCCCTGATGCCGATTGATGAATAATTTTTTTTGGAAAAATAATTTTATCAATGTAATTATTTACTAGTTCGAAAGAGTTTTCATTTGTAAATGGTTCTTCTTCAAAAGAGGGAACAGAATAAAAACGACGATTATCTAGAATTTTATCTCCATTAGGCGCAATTAAGTAATCGCTATCCGATTCAATTACTCCATATCTATAATAAATATTCGAATTTTTATAGCGTTTATCAGATAAGACATAGGGTCCTTTGAAATTTTCTAATAGCTTGTATAATGATTGTATAATATATTTGAAATGACTTTTATCACTAGGATAGATTGTAATAAATTTACCTACCTGTAATGGGGAATTTTCACCAGATATACAGTATGAGAATTCGGATTTATTATAAATAAATTTGAAGCTTATGTTATTTTCTATACAATATTTGTAAACAATATCTAAGACTTTTTGATAATTAAATTTTGTACAAGAAATATGAATTTTCCAGCCCTGTCTTGGTAAGATTGCTTTTTTGTAAATATATAAATGATATATAGAAAAGAAGCTTTCTTCAAAATTTGCTACATTTTTAATATTTAATGAAGGGATTATATTTTCTGTTAATTTTAGCTTGTGTTTCTTACTGCCATATAGAAAATTCTTTACTTGTAATTTATCCATCGTCAAATACTCCTTCTGTCACTAAATTTAATTAAGATTCTGGAATAAATTAAAAAATATCAGTATGATTGTTTACACATTAATCATACTGATATTTTAATTTGTAGAAAATTCAACTTTTAGGATTTTCTAGTTTTACAGTAATTATAATGTTGTTTTTGTTGTTCTTTCTATGCATTTTGTAGATTTAGCCATTCGCACATTTTTTTCTGTCTTCTCGGCAGGCAAACGTAGTAGCTCTAATACTTTGTTCATAATATCACCTCCTATCTTTTTAATTATTATATTAATTAGCAAGTCAAAAAACCATTTAACAATTAAGAAAGTAAATGGGCATTAAAGAGTGTTTTTTATTAAAAATTACATAAAAAAGGGGAGAATTATATGAAAAAAAGGCATTATAATTTTGGTCCTTTAATTAAAATTACTAGACGGAGATTAGGATTTACACAAGAGGAAATAAGTGAGGGCATATGTACTCCATCCTATTTAAGTAGGATTGAAAATTGTCATGTAATTCCTAGTGCAGAAACGTATAAATTAATTTTAGATCGTTTAAATCTGGATTACGAAAATTTTATTGAGGATCTAAATAATTTGGATGAGAATTTAGAAGCTATTTATTCAAAACTACTTTTAAAAGAAGAAATTAAGGATTATGATTTGAGTATATTCGAGAACTCATATTTGTATTTGGCTAATAATGATTTATATATAAAATCAAAACTTATAAATTCTAAATATTTACTATCTTTGAATAAATATATAGAAGCGGAGGATATTATTAATCAACTAAGTGAAATATATAACACATTTTCTGATAGAAATAAGTTTATTTATTTAAATGTTGCTATATCACTTTATTATCTTACAAACCAAACAAATATAGCTTTAAACTTAATAAGTAATGAAAGTAATTTAAATATTCAAGCTGGTGATTTTGAAGTAGCGTGTTTTCGCTTTAACGTTGCATTAGTTTTGTGTAAAGAATATAGGTATTTAGAGTCAATTGATTATTGTCAAAATGCATTAGAATATTTCAAAACGGTATATCTCCCGAATTTTTCTTTTAAATGTCACATCTTATTAGCAATAGCTAAAAATAACCTAGCTCAATATAAATTAGCACAAACTCATATTAATATATGTTTTAAAATTTTGGAAAATTCAGATAAAATGAAGCGTCCAGAGAATTATACTATTATTTATTCTAATTTGGGATGTTGTTTTGAGAGAGAGGGTAATTTAGAAAAAGCAATTTATAATTACAAACTTGCGTTAAATTATAAACAAGAAGGAAGTGAATATATTAATATTATACGCTGTACATATAAGAAGGGGGATCTAGGAGAAGCTATAGCGTATTTAAACAATGTAAATAATACTTTTGAAAATCTTCCACTTAATTTACAATATCAACGAGATATTTTTACTTTTATTTTATTAGGGAAATTAAATAGGGAAAACGCTACTAGTTTTAGTGATTTAGAAGAAAAATGCTTGAACTATTTTAAAAAAAATAAATTATATAATTTATTGATTTTTTATGCAAAATTATTTGCGGAATTTTATAAAAACATTAAGTGGTATAAAAAATCATGTGAGCTGTATGAGTACGCTCTTGAAATAAGTGAAAATATAAGAAAAGGTACAAATTAACGATTGTTTAATCAACGAAGCGCATTGTATGTATATTATTTTAAAGAAATAAGGCATTGGTACTTTCGACCAATGCCTTACCTTGTGTCATGTTGTCATCCTTTAAAAAACATTTTGCTCTATTATCGCATTGTTTAGTGTCATTACACAAACTTATTTCACGAATATCGCAATTTTTTCGACTGTTTCAATTGTGGCTGCTTCAAAAAATGCCATTTTACTGAAATAACTATGAATCAAACCAGCCATGTGAATATGTTCGACATAAACGCCCGCTTCAGCTAATTTATGAGCGTAAGCAAGTCCTTCATCGTAGAGTACATCTGCTTCAGCTGCAATAATCATTGTTTTGGGAAGAACGCTAAAGTCTTCAATATGCAAAGGGGAGACAAGTGGATTCATAAAATGGTTTGTCTCCGTATATTGCGCTGCAAACCATTGCATCCCTTGTTTATCCAAACCAAAGTGTTCGCCAAAAGCATTATAAGAAGCCGTCGAAAAATCAAGGTTTACAACAGGATAAATCAATGCTTGCGCAGTAATTTTGGGGCCATTAAATGTCGCAGCTAAATAGCTGACAACGGTTGCTAAGTTGCCCCCAGCACTATCCCCAGCTACTGATAATTGACTATTATCACCACCAAAAGTTGCAATGTTATCAAAAACCCACAGTAAGCCATCGTAGGCATCGTGTAAAGGTATTGGGAATGGGTATTCTGGTGCTAAGCGATAATCAATGGATACGACAATGGCATGGGCTTTGTCTGCAAGTAGCCGACAACCAGCATCAGCGGATTCTAAATTGCCGAATACCCAGCCACCACCGTGATAATAAATAATTACGGGTAATTTTTCTGCCTGTTCCGGAATGTAAATACGAATATTAATTTCTTGGCCATCACGCACACTTATTTTTTTATTTTCTATAGAAGCAAGTTGTGGTGAATGGCCGGATTGCCATGTTGGAACTGTACGTGCGTATCTGGCTTCCTGTGGTGTCATTTCATAATAATGGGGTGTTCTAGCTGTTTCTTGAATATAGCGAATAGCCTCTTTTGTTAAACGTGTCATGATCATCATCCTTTAATCGTTTAAGTATTAATCTTCATTATAAACTATTCTTATAATTTTACTAGGTTTTAGTATCAATTAAGAAAATTATTTTAATAATGAGCAGAATTATTCCGATAGTAAAGTAAAAATATGTTTATAATAGAATGAAGGATATAACTTGGAGGGTAAGTATGATTTCATTAATAGTAGCACATGATCATAACCATGTTATTGGCTATGAAAACGGTATGCCGTGGCATTTACCGGGGGATTTACAATATTTTAAGCAAAAAACGATGGGCAAGCCTATGATTATGGGTCGTAAAACATTTGAATCGATTGGTCGACCTCTACCAGGGCGACGTAATATTGTCGTTACACGTGATGCAAATTATCGTGCGGATGGAATAGAGACGGCGACAAGTATTGAGGAAGCTCTTTCATTAGCAGGGGACGTGCCTGAAATCATGATTATTGGCGGTGAACAAATTTTTAGACTATCTATGGAGCTAACGGATCGCATATACATTACAAAAATTAATCATTCTTTTAAAGGGGATACTTTTTTTCCAGCATATGAAGAAGACTTTGTTTTAGTTGCGTCACAAGAACCAGAAACAGCACCTGAAGGTTACACATTTCAATATCAAATTTTTGAACGTAGACAATGACAGTTAGTAGGATTTAGCAGCAAACAAAAGTTTTCCTACTTGCATAAAACGCACGGTGTGAGCTTTTTTATTAGAATTCAAGTTATAAGCTGAAACTATTATTAATAGTGAATTCTAATTTAATATCACACATTATATATAGAAATTAAAGGGATAGAAGAGCTTAAATAAATTCGCTCTATCTATCCTCTTTTTTAACACAGATGCCCCTATTTACTACAACATTAAATCAATCTAATGTTGCAGTAATTTAAAAGGAGCTTATATCAATTATTAATTGACATTAAAGCTTAATTCTTAAACATCTATGTAATAATATAGGTTGTTTTCTAAAAGATTGTTGCTATTCAACTAATAGTGTTGTTAACTCTCACATAACAATTTGTCTATATTTTCCTATTAATGGTATTATTGTTGGTTTCGCAAATACGATGAAGTACAATTAAATATGTGGGAAATTCAAACCGCATTTAAAGAAAAACATACGCAGGGAGGATATAATGTTTAAGAAAAAATTTCTAGAGATGATTGAACAGTCAAATATTGCAAATCATAAAGAGTATTTATCTCAAGTATTGAGGCCAGCAATTGATATACTTAGACATACAGATGCCGAACCACAATTGGGCTGTAGTCGTTTTGGAGGAGCACCTGATTTACCAGTTGGTAGCGAATGGCCAACGTATGAGAAGAAGCCTTATCGCTTCCTTGGCCAGATCAATTTCGCAGAAATCGCTTCAACTGAAAGAGGTCTGCCATCGAAAGGACTCCTAAGTCTCTTTGTAGCAGATGATTATGATAATGAAGATGATGGTTATCTAGAGGCGTTTGAGGACGGATATATTCATGGTATCTATATTCCCGAAACAACGAATCTTGAGACGATGATGCCACCCCATTCAGATATTGGCAAGACAACAGTGCTTGAGTTTCTCCCGACTATTGATATTCCTTATGACGAATACCAGTTGAAGGACTGGCCTTTCGATGATGCACAGAGCGACATATACACCGAAATCCGGGATTCTCTACATAAAAGTTCGGACTATCTTCTAGGCTACCCCTCGCATTCTACACTAGCATATGATCCAACGCCTGGAGCAGAATGGATCTCACTTTTAACCGTTGATTCGGATGAGAGTCTTGAGTGGTGTTGGCATGACGGCGATAAATTAATGATATTTATTGAAATAGAACGACTGAAAAACTTGGACTTTAGTAGGCTAAAGTCAGATGCAGGCTAAAGAGCAATTGGGAAAAAGGAATTTATGAAACATATCACTTAGTGTAACGGGGTGTTTTAGTTGAAGAAGAGACAGCAATGGCTGTCTCTTTTTACTCCTTAAATGATTCAAAATGAGCTTTAACCCATTTATTTTCGTTTTCTGAAATATACTGTTCAGCAAGAATTAGTCTTTGTGCAAGTTCTTGCTTTGATAGTTTCATATACTTCCTATGAAGATTGTCAAGATTACGATTGGGTTTAAGCATTTGGAAACTAACGTCTGATTCAAGTTGTTTGTTTTAATTCCTTTGTTATTTTCTCTCTGTTTAAAGGTTTTACTATGTTGCTTGTAATATTCATACAACTCTTCATTTGACCGTATTGTATTTCAATTGTTTCTTTGCCTATTCGTATCGCCCAGTCACTAAGTCTTTTATGATTTTCGGTTAGCAAAGGCCGTTTATTTTTGAATGTCGGGGTCATAGTCTTCCTCTTTTCTATACCGTTCAATCAACTCAATTTCCTTCAGTTCAGTACGAGCGTGTTGACTTCAGGTTTTATAGTACCTTTCTGTTCAAACTCACTAACTGGAATCATTTTATTAAGTTTCAATAAATCAGATTCAATAACTCTCCAACCTTCTTTATCGCTATTTCTATATGCGTTAGGGAATTTGCTAGACCGTATCCAACGTTTAATAGTTTCTTCGTGCTTATCTAATAAGTCAGCCACTTCTTTTACTTTATATTCTTTCAAGCTATTGCCTCCAAACAGAATGTACGTTTCGGGAATATTCGTTCTGTTTTACTACAACATTTAATTACTGTAAATAATTGCTTATAAAGGGTAGAGGTGATGATAAACGAGGTCTTTAGAGGTCTAACAAACAAAAAAGTACACCACTATATTATGAGTGATGTACTAATTATTTAATATAATGTGTGACATTAAAGACAACCTCTTGATACTACTGTTTAATAATACATTCACTTAACTTTAATTTTACAGAGTAACACCGTGCGTTGTCTTTTATATTCGATGTGGATGCATTAATTTATAAATACAGATACACACAAGCATACATTGAACCACATCCAGCTAATACAAACAGATGCCAAATTCATGATTATAAGGCAGTGAGCGCCATGCGTAAAAGATAGCACCAATTGTATAGAACAAACCACCAGCTAATAAATAAGCAAAGCCATGACTCCCTAAGAACAGATAGATTGGCTTTATGGCAAACATAATAAGCCAGCCCATACCAATGTAAAAAACAAGAGATAGGATGGCAAAACGATGAATAAAAAAGCATTTAAATAGCACACCAAGTAAGGCAAGCGTCCATATGATACATAATAGTGTTATTCCAAATGTACCCCCAAGTGCAATTAATAAAAATGGTGTGTAGGTCTCAGCAATTAAAATATAAATGGCGGAATGGTCAAGGATAGCAAAAAAATATTTATATTTTTCAGGCAGACTATGGAGTAAGGTAGACATCATAAACAAGATAATGACAGATGCACCGAAAATACTAAAAGTCATAATATACAGTGCTCGCCCGTTGTGGACAGCCGTTAATAGTAACAGCACAAGCGCTGGAATACTTGCGAGCAACCCTACGCCATGGGTGATGGCATTCCACAATTCTTCCTTCCGTGTTTTATAGTCAAATGAATTCATCATCGTACACCCTCCCGTCGTTATATGTTTACAATAGCCCATTCATTTGACTGTTTCTATGTATGTTTGTCATATATTTACTTATTTAAAATGTCATGTCGATTTATAGAGGAAAATGTTAGACAAATTTAATGAAAAAAGGCTATAGTATCCAAGGTAGTGTACATGAAACAGACTTGGAATAGACAAGTCAGATGACAAATGTCATGTTTACATATGGAAACATTAGTCTATATAATAATTTCAATGAAGTAAAAGGATGTGTCGAAGTGGGACGAATTCATATTGTAACGGACTCAACTTGTGATTTAACAAAAGAAGAAGTAATGCAACACGGTATACATATTGTGCCGTTAACCATTCAAATTGATGGGAAAACGTATATAGATGGAGTGGATTTAGAGCCACAAACTTTTTTAGGTTTAATGAAAAATGCGAAAGATTTGCCGAAAAGTTCTCAACCTGCACCAGGGAAATTTAAAGAATTGTACGACGAGCTTGGAAAAGATGGGGATCAAATACTTTCCATTCATATGACAGGTGGCATGAGTGGAACAGTCGAATCAGCTCGACAGGCGGCACAAATGACAGATGCAGATGTAACTGTCATTGATTCTCGCTTTATTGCAATTGGGCTTGCGATACAATTACGAGAGGCCATTAAAATGCGCGATGCAGGAGCGACTGTGCAAGAAATCATCGCACGTTTAGACAAAGTACGTGAACATACTCATTTATATGTGATTGTTGATACACTTGAAAATTTAATTAAGGGCGGTCGAATTGGTAAAGGAACAGGCTTTATCGGTTCTTTACTCAACATAAAAGTAATTGCTAACTTAGAAGGTGGCGCATATAATCCTGTGTCAAAAGTTCGTAGTCACAAACAGGTTGTCAATTACTTATTCAAGCAATTCCAAGCGGATACTGCTGGTAAAACAGTAAAAGCTGTAGGAATTTCACATGCTGATGGCTTAACAACAATGGGCGGTCCATTAAAAGAGTTAGTAGAAGGAACAGGCTTTGATGAGGTAGAAATTGCTTTTACCTCTCCAATTATTTCTACACATACCGGTCCAGGTGCAATTGGTTTTATTTATTTTGCCGAATAATCGATAAGAGCTGCTACATAAGTAATTGTAGTAGCTTTTTACTGTTCTTAGTCAGCTTGGAAAATGGTTAACAAGTATTGAGATGAATATGCTTAGATTTTTCTTGATAAATTGGAGCATCGTCACTTTTCTTTGTAGTGACAACTATCTATAATAGAACTAACAGCAAATGATGGAAGGTGGTCAAATGGGCATCTGGCGAATTATTTTGTCATGTTTGACCGTCTTAATACTAAGTGGTTGTGCAATATCAATAGATGAACCGAGTCCGCAGGCTGACGATGAAAATGAACAGTCAGGGACGGAGCAAGATATGAGACAGGATGAGCAACAAGCAGAGGAAGAGGCAAAGCACTCTAGTAATGTATTGACGCAAATTTTTGAACATTTTTTTGAGCCTACACCAGAGGATTTACGGCAAATTGATGATGACAACGCAAAACAACTACATTACTTGGCACTTGGAGATTCATTAACAGACGGTGTCGGGGATGAGTATGGTCAAGACGGTTATGTTGGAAGATTAGCAGATTCAATGTTAGCTTGGACTTCGATATCAGAAGTTAAGGTTGAAAATCGGGGAAAAAGAGGTAGACGTAGCGATCAGCTATTAAAATTATTAAAAAAAGGGCATTATGATGAAGAGTTACAACAAGCACAGCTTATTTCATTAACAATGGGTGGCAATGATGTAATGAAAGTAGTCAAAAAAGACCTGTTTAACTTGAAAAGAGATGCCTTTGATAAGGAATTATTAACCTATGAGAATCGTTACAGTAAAATAATTGACAATATACGTGCAAAAAATCCAACTGTACCGTTATTACTTATTGGGTTTTATAATCCCTTTTCAATTGTCACAAATGAGGCCAACGAATTTGATACGATTATTACAGAATGGAATAGCGTTATCAAAAAAATAGCAAGTAAGGATTCAAACGCTTGTTATGTTTCTGTAGAAGACTTGTTTGATTCAAATGAAGAACTGGTCTATCACACGGATTTTTTTCACCCCAATGCAAAGGGATATGATAAAATGACGGAGCGAATTTTAGCAGCAATGGAGCAATGTAAAATGGAACAAAAAATTAATAAGGAAATAGGCTTCGGGGAGTGAAAAAATGAATAAATGGAAATTCGCATTTTTTGCGTTAGCAGGTATGGTTATTTTTTCAATTCTCCTCGTCGTTTATTTAGCAACGAAGCCAGTTGAAGGATTTGAATTAGCGAAGAGTGCAGACAGTGAAGAAAACGTAACAGGTAATGTTCTTGTAGTCCAAACAACTACGAAAGAGTTAGAGTCAATTACCAAAAAATATTTAAAGGACACAGCTAAAGGCTCACCATTGCCATTGGATTTTACCATTGGAGATGATATTGAATTACGAAGTAAATTAACTGTTTTTTATACAGAAATTCCGATTTCAATGAATTTTGACCCGATCGTTGATGAAAAAGGCAATATTATTTTAAAGCAAACAGGGATGAATGTAGGGCTTTTAAACATTCCGCCGGAGACGACCATGAAAATTATGCGAGATTCGGTGGATTTCCCTTCATGGATTACAGTCAATCCAAATAAAGCTGAAATTTATATTGATTTATCGCGAGTAAATATTGCGTCAGGTTCTAGGGTTCGTGCGAAGGAATTAGACTTACCGAACGATAAGATTTTATTGGAAATTATCGTCCCAGGAAAATAAGGAGTGAAAATAAATGGCAATACAATATGCGACATTTGCAGGCGGCTGTTTTTGGTGTATGGTCAAGCCATTCGATGAAACACCTGGCATTAAAGCTGTAGTTTCTGGTTACACTGGTGGACATGTTGAAAATCCAAGCTATGAACAAGTCTGTTCGGAAACAACAGGTCATGTAGAAGCGGTTCAAATTACATTTGATGATGACATCTATTCATACGAGCAATTATTAGCTACATTTTGGACATTAATTGACCCAACGGATGCTGGTGGGCAATTTTTTGATCGTGGACAATCCTATACAACGGCCATTTTTTACCATGATGAAGAGCAGCGTGAATTAGCTGAACGTTCAAAGGCTGATTTAGAAGCTTCTGGAAAGTTTGATAAGCCAATTGCTGTAAAAATTTTACCTGCAAGCACATTTTATGCTGCGGAGGACTACCATCAATATTATTATAAAAAAAATCCAATGCACTACGAACGTTATGCAGTCGGTTCTGGTCGCAAAGCATTTCAGGAACAACATTGGGGGCATAAAAAATGAATAAAGAGCAACGTTTAAAAGAACTAACAGATATGCAATACTATGTAACGCAAGAAAATGGGACTGAGCCACCGTTTCGTAATGAATATGATCAACATTTTGAAGAAGGAATTTATGTCGATATTGTTTCAGGAAAGCCACTCTTTAGCTCCCACGATAAATTCAATTCTGGCTGTGGATGGCCAGCATTCGCAAAACCAATTGCACAAGAGCATGTGACGGAGCATTTTGATACTTCCCATGGAATGCGTCGTGTAGAGGTAAGAAGTAAAGAAGCTGATTCTCATCTAGGACATGTCTTCCCAGACGGTCCACAAGAGTTGGGTGGTTTGCGCTACTGTATCAATTCTGCATCACTTCGTTTTATTCCAAAAGCGGATTTAGAACAAGAAGGCTACGCTGAATATAGCGCTTTATTTAAGTAATAATCAAACGCCTAGTACGCTTAATTCGTACAGGCGTTTTTATTATTGGAAAAAAGAGAGGGTGGGATATAACTAAATAATTAAAAATAGAGGAAGGTATTTGTAAATTTTCGCTATTCTTGCTTTTGCAAAAAATAAATTCATGGTTAGCGAAGGGAGGCGCCTCCTGCATAGAACGCATAAAGACGTCAGACGCGGGCATGCCCATTAGGGAAGATTGTGGCCTGACTGTGCTGAGCGAAAAGTGCCACCTGTGGTGGACACCAATGACTTAGCAAAAAAGTGTTAGATTGATTGCAGTCAATCTAACACTTTTTCTCTTGTGTCCTAGTCTCATTTTTAAATTTTGAACGCACCTACAACACTACGTAAACTATCAGCTTGATGTGCCAGCTCTGTTGCCGCTGCGTTAATTTCTTGCATGGATGCAGAACCTTGGGTAGCTGCAGCAGCAGACATCACGGTATTGGATGCTGTTTGTTCAGCATAAGCGTTAATATGCACAAAATCACTTGCTACAGCGTTACTATAATCAAGCGTATGGGCTATTTTATCAACCATTGTGGCAATAATGGCAGTTGTTTCTTTTGTTTGCGTTAAAATGTTGGACAATGATTGGTTTGTTTCATTTGTCACCTCAACGCCTCGAATAACCGTTGTGACACCTTCGTGATTTTGTGTAATAATTGATGCCACTTCATCTTGAATAGAATTTACAATGGCTGTTACTTCTTTAGCCGCAGTTTGTGATTGCTCAGCGAGCTTGCGTACTTCATCTGCTACGACAGCAAAGCCACGACCATGCTCTCCAGCACGTGCTGCTTCAATTGCCGCATTTAATGCAAGTAAATTTGTTTGCTCAGAGATTGCTGTAATCGTACCGATAATGGAGGTTATATCTGCAGATTTGCGGCCAAGTGCCTCAACGGTTGTGGAGGTAGAAGCTATCGTTTCTTCAATTGACTGCATGACTAATGTAGATTGAAGTACTGAACGACTTCCTTCATCTGCTGCTTGTTGCATGGCGAGAGAAGCGCGTTGTACGGCATTGGCTTGCTCATTCAACTGATGCATAGAATGGTCTAAATTACTCATTTTTTGTTGAGCACTATTCATGCTATTGATGGTATTCTCACTATCACTTGCGATATCTGCACTTGCATCTGCAATATTTTGAATTGTACGTGCATTTTCATCAGCTAGCGTCATGAGCTCTCGGCTACTATTTGATACATGATCAGCAAGTTCACTGACGCGTTTAATAAGGTTTGAAATAGACAAAATAAGCGTATTCGTCGAGTTAGCAATTGTAGAAAATTCATCGTGATTACGCACATGCACGCGCCTTGTTAAATCACCACCCGCTTGTGCAATATCTAAGATGGAATGGTTAATCGCACGTGTATTATTTTTTAATGATTTAAATAACATATAGCCAAAAATGATAATGGCAATAAGACTGATAATCGAAAAAATAAAGAAATAGGTATTGGATACAGTTACCTGTTTATTCAATTTATTCAGTTTTGTTTTGTTCGATTCGTCCATTACTAAATTAATGGCATCAATATTATTATCAATATGCAATTTCATTGATTCGCCAGTACCCTCAATCATGAGCTTCCTTGCTTGTTCAAGACCAAGTTCATCTCGCATTGTCATCACCTTTTTTGAGTATTCGAGATAATTTTTATAATACTGGCTGATTGCTTGTATATGTCCAAGTTCCACTTCGCGGTCTGCAAATTTTTCTTGTAAAGCAGCTATTTTTTTATCAATAGAATCAATCTTCATTTTATAAGAAGTGGAATAACTACCATTGCCGGTAATTAGGTAAGCTTGTTCGAGGTTGGTTAATCTAGCAATTTCATAGGCAAGCTGATTTACTGTAAGCTGCTCTTGTACATTCTTCTCAGTAAAATCCTCCATTTGTTGTTGAAGATTCGTAATATTGATGTAAGACAATATACCCATTGCTGCATTAATAAAAATAAGCAAAGTAAAAATGATAAGTACTTTTCCTCGAATCAAATGATAAAAACGTTGTCGTTTTTCTGTAGTAGGAGGGAGATTGTGCCTACTAGCTTTAGAATCCATAGCTTTCTTTTTTCTGAAAAAATTAGAATCTAAGAGAGAAGGGCGGTTTCTCTTAGGTTTACTAGCTTGATTCTTGTTTTTCATCGCCATCACCTTCCTAATTTTTGCATTGATTGACTACAATTCTATCGTATAATACTAACAAATTCTATCCTAATTTCACAAAATTTTCATTTTTCAGATAAAAAAGCGTAATATTTTTGCGTGACAAAAGTCTTTAAGGTGAAAAAGGCTATGCAGTTTTTCTGCACTAGGAAAAAATACTTAATGAAAAAAATGATACATTTTATGACGAAATGTATTTTTTTTGATAAACTAGCGGAAAGTAAAAATGAAAAGGGGAGGCATTTTTCAACAATGAAAAAGAGCTTTTATTTATATGTATTAACATTCAGAGGGGGAGATTGGTCAGATGCAAAAGTTAGATTTGCTGAAGAAGTATTTCATGAACATAACTTTCCTAAACAAAGCATGGATTTTGATGAGTTATCTACATATATCGAAACGTTTGCAACAGAAAATTTAACAACTGAAGTATTTGATGAGTTATGGGATTTATACAGGGAACAAGGACAATAATGATTCGCAATACTTTCATTATTCGTACTTTTATAGTTGCTAGACGTCTAGCATTGCGTAAATACGTGAAACCAAGTATTATTTATAGTGATAACTGACAGAAAAGAGGGATTGCAGTATGAGTATTCATATTAATGCAAAAAAAGGCGAAATCGCTGACACTATTTTACTTCCGGGAGATCCACTTCGTGCAAAATACATTGCCGAAACGTTTTTAGAAGATGTTACATGCTATAACGAAGTCCGCAATATGTTTGGTTATACGGGTACGTATAAAGGCAAACGTATTTCTGTACAAGGAACTGGTATGGGCGTGCCTTCTATTTCTATTTATGTAACAGAATTAATGCAAGAATATGATGTACAAAAATTAATTCGTGTAGGTACTTGTGGTGCAATTCAAAAAGATGTTAAAGTTCGTGATGTTATTTTAGCACAAGGAGCAACAACGGATTCACGTATGAATCAAATCATTTGGGGCAACAATATTGACTTTGCACCAATCGCTAATTTTGACTTATTATTAAAAGCTTACAATGCAGGTAAAGATGCAGGTTTAAGCCTTCAAGTAGGTAATATTTTCACAGCAGACCTATTTTACTCAGACGAGCACCAAAATGAAAAACTAGCTAAATACGGTGTACTAGCTGTAGAAATGGAATCAGCAGCACTTTACACATTAGCAGCGAAATTTGGCCGCCAAGCACTTTCAATCTTAACAGTAAGTGACCACATTATTACTGGTGAAGTCACAACATCAGAAGAGCGCCAAACTACATTCAACGACATGATTGTTGTTGCATTAGAGGCTGCTATTCAAGAGTAGTTGGTATAGCAAGGGTTATAACAAGTCTAAAACTATCAGAATAAGAGCAACCGACCTAAAACCGACCATTTTATAAAATGGAATCGAAGAAGTCGGTTGCTTTTCTTTTTCTTCATCTTCATCTTCATCTTCATCTCCATAGTTAAGTGGCTATAAGTATTAACAGTTTAATATTTACATGTCTAAATTGTTCTTGGATAAATTACTGAAAAACGATTAGGTTAAAGTATAGTTGGAACTAATTCATGAATGGGGTTACATTTTGAGGATAATATCTCAAACTTAACCTAATGTTAAGAAATAACCGATTGAATATTCGAGATATGATGGTAATGTCATCAAAATGCTCACAGAAAAGGTGTACAAAACTACAGTCTTGTAACGGAGTGGGTAAAAGCAGAAAACTGGCCAGCTTTATGGGAAGTACCTAATTTTGAAAGGGTATTTTGGTTTTTGACAATTGTTTCTATCTTACTAAATATAGCACCTATACTTTTAGAATTAAAAAATAAAAAATAAGTTCTTATTGTGATACATACAGCTTTACAACACTAAGTGCATTACTATAGTTTTCTATTTTTTTCATATAATGTATAATTTGTAATTAAAGTGTTTAAATCTGATTATTTCAAAAGAATTATTTTAGGAGGTGGAAATTTGTTATATTCAGCTTTATTTATTGGTGTCGTTTTAATTGTAATTACGAATAAGCTTACTCAAGCTTTTAAATTATCAAGCACATTGGGGTTGCTTGGTCAAATCAGTGCGTCACTTGTAATCATAATGATTGGAAACCTCGAGGTTAGTCATATTAGTCTAGGCAATCACTTTGCATTGGGATATTTGACGGTTCCGTTTTCTTTATTACTTCTTGTAAGTTTTACGAATGTAATGAATATAGAAAAAGTTCAAAATCCTTCAATATTGCTGCTGCCATTCGTTTCTTTAGTTTTTTTCTCAATAGCAGCTTTATTCATAGGTCATCCATTTGTTTTAATAACGGGGATTTGTTCCAGTTTAACGCTTATGTTTATTCTGCTATATGGCTATTTTACTGGGAAAGTATTTGTGGGAAGAACACTTACTACGTCAATAGGTTTCATAATAGCCGTGCTTTCAATATCCCTCATTGAAACATCTATTGTAACAATTTATATTCCGTTATTTACTTTAGCATTACCATTCACTTTATATTATTTAATTCAAGATAAAATTACGAATGTACAATCAATTTCAGTTAGCTTTTTAACAGCTATTTTATTTGGTGTATTAATGTATATAGTTCCTTTTAATACAATATGGTATTTCATTGCTGGGTTAACGAGTATTTTGGTTATCACGCAATTTTCAAGTAAGTATCGCTTTATTTAGAAATTAAATTTCTATTCAAGTAACGGGGCTTTAGTAAAACAAGTAGTTATAAAGTATACAAAATAATTCTAAAAAACGTTCCTAAAATGTTTAGAGAGAGACCGAATTCGAGAAATGCTGTTAAATCAACATTTCTTGGATTTTCCTTTGATTGTTTATACAGCTTTTTAGGGAATGTACTTTCAGGTGTTCTAAGGAACGAAATTTATATGGCTTGTTTTACCTACCGATGATTCAAGTCAACATCAATAGGTACGTATGGTGATGTTTGTTTCACTTTTAAATCTGAAACTTCGCCCTTACAATATATTGAAAATTTTGAGTTGAAATCAGACGAAATTATTTACATGGATATTGATTGTAGACATATAGGTAAACTGTGCTTTTCCTCATAGGTATACTCGGAATAATGGAAAAAGAAGTGATCATTAAAGGGAGAAAGACGGTCTTAGAAAGGTTATATGGCATGACGATAGCCAAGTAACTGAGTTATTTGTTCGTATGTGTATTCGGATAATTCAAGGGCAAAGGTGACTATTGAATAGTCCGCGAAAATTGGGGGGGAATTAAAATCAAAAACCGACAGGAAAAATCTGCCGGATAAACAATTAATTTAAGTTATTTCCAAAACCATAATTTGCTTTAGGGCCAGAAGCTCCTTGGATGTAGTCTGCTTCCGCATTTTGGATTTGTTGTCGTACTTGTTTCACATCTGTCTCAGTTCCGAATTCTACGTTGTTTGTTGAATTCATAAAATTTTGATTTAAAAAACGACCAGAAGCTTGATTTTTGTTAGCTTCAGCTTGCTGGATTTTTTGTCTAATTTGGTCAATTGTTTGGTTCTTGTTTCGATTTTTTGACAAGTATTTTCACCTCCTCAAATTAGTCTGTTCAGAAGAGGTTTACTTATCCCTAGAAACTTTTATGTAAAGAAGGGAGGTCGTGACGGTCAACCAACGCCACAACCTAATAAGTGCGTGCGATACACTCAATAATAATTTGTTCAAATTAAGGTTATTTATACATTAAAAAAGCCGCAGCATTGTCACACGCTACAGCTTCAAAACGAAACTATTTGAACTTTTTAGGTTTAGAAACTTTAATTGAAGCTACTTCTCCGCAATTTTGACATACAGTAAAAATAAGTGAAGATCCAATAGAGAGCATATTGTTAACCGGCCTTAATGCTGCAGGGCCATCAAGCTTACCTTCACCAAATGAACTATAGCCGCAGGACTTGCAGGTTAATTTGTTATTTTCCATAACTAATATCACCTCAATATGTAATTTGTGTAAATTATAACATAGAAAAAGCCGCATCGTTGTCACACGCTACAGCTCGAAATTGGTTTATGCCCTTTTAAGGCTTGTCAGATAAATCATTATATCATAACTTAGAAGGGCAAACGTAATGGGCAAACAAGGGCAAATTAAAATAACGAAAGAGTATTTACTTCAGCGGATTGAAAATTATTGAGAAGGGAATAGAGAAGTTGGAGTCCTTCATAGATTGCTAGAAGGGAATAGCATGCGTGCAATTGGGAAGCATTGAGATTATCTAGTACGACAATTTTTAGAGTAAGAAATATTTTGAGTCAGATTATGAAGTAGCCAATGTGCTATTTCTTTTCAATTGACCAGATTGTTGAAAATAAAACGATTAAAGGGTTTTAAATTTATATTAAAATCTAGATGGTTCAAAAGGCTTTTACTTAAACTCCGGTTCTTAGAATTAAAGTAGAAAAAGTTAAAGGGGGATAAATTTGATTAAAAAAATCGATATAACTAATCTTATACTTGCTGAAGAAGTTTTAAACATTCAAATACCATCATATAAAATAGAAGCAGAAATAATAGACTTTTATGATATACCGCCATTGAAGGATACAGTTTACACGTTACAACAATGTGGTGAGACTTTTTTTGGTTATTACTTAGAAGAAGAATTATGTGGCGTCATTTCTATAAAAGCAGAGAATGGTATAATCGATATACATCGGTTAATGGTACATCCTAAACATTTCAAAAAAGGAATTGCCAAGGTATTATTGGATTTTATTGAAAACGACAATGAAGGATTTGAAACAATAATAGTATCCACTGGATCCAAGAATACACCAGCTGTGACTTTCTATTTGAAAAATGGATTTTCAAAAACAGAGGAAATCAGTATAACAGAACGCCTATCCATAACTTCTTTTAAAAAAGATTTAATATAGTTTTATTAAGCTATTAAGTACTCTCCTGGAATAAGGAAAGTGCTTTTTTCATTAAAGAGCCAGGTTGTTTATTGGCAAGAGGATATCAAAAATAGCGAAATGAAGAAAAGTAGCACATGGTATAGTAAAGAAAAGTATCTAAGGAAGGATGTTTTACGAGCAATTTAGCAAGTCATTTTTTAAACAAAAACAAATAGCATAGGTATTTTTAAATTGGCTTGAATGATAGATGGATAAAATTATGTTAAGGAAAAACAATCTACTTTTGTTGGATTATTAACATCCATTGGTAAATATTGGATTAATGGTATACAATAATGAGAAACAGTTTGGGGAGAATAATGAAAAAAATATTTATTTTGTTACTAGTAGCAAGTGTGTTTGTGATAGTAAATCCTACAAAATCAGAAGCAAAAGTGATGTATGATGGAGCAGAGGTTGTAAAAGGGCAAACAGGAAAAATGACCTTTAAAAAAGACATAAAAGTATATAAGAAAAATCCAAGTGGTACGTTTGATTCTTTATTGGTTAAGCGAAATAACTTTTTTAAAACGTATGATATTGAAAAGTATGATGGCAAAACATTCTATCAAATGGGGCAATATCGGGTACAAGCAACGGATTTGGTAGTTTTCAAAGAAGTACCGATTGATATACGTTCATCATTTTATCATAATCCAGCTTATGTCATGATTAATCATCAGGGTGTGAAAACGAATGGTATGGATACTTTCATTGAATATGGCACACTTTTTAGAGTTGGAAAACGAGAAGAGGTTTGTAGACCACAAGTATCATTAGTATCTATTGAGAATGGTAAATTCAATTACCATTATTGTATTGGAGACATTGAAGGTGGGGATGTAAGCAGTACAGGTATTCTCGATAGCACCGATATTGGAATTTTTGAAAAGAAAACAAGAAATAAAGGCTCGTATATATTAACAGAAGATACAGAACTATACAATGGTCCGATGATAACAAGATACTATGGTAAAGAGTTGAAGGGAACAGTCTTTTATTCACCAGGAATTGAGATCAATGGTTATTTGATGGTGGGAGATGTGAATTTTGGTTTTATTCCAGCAAATCTATTGAAGCCAGTTGAAGAATAGATTAGAAAAAAGACCACTCAATGAGAATGGACCCTAAAATAGGTATAGACAAAAAAGCATTTTCAATTGAAATCCGGGTGTAACTATCTAGATTTCAATTTGGAGGTGTTTTTTTCTAGGGGAAAAAGAGTGAGTTATTCTTGAGTTAAAATGAAAACCATCGGGGTACAGTAACTTCTTAAATTGAAATTGTATCTGCTGTAATAAAATGAATATTGTAATATGCTATTATAAATAGGTTAACAATGTTAACAGAGTTCTAGAATATTCAGAAAAAAACTAGTAAGGAGTCCTATAATGAAAAAGAAATTAAACTATTTAATCTTACTTGTTACTTCCATTTTTATTGTTGGTTGTACGAACGTAGAAGATGCATCCGTTACAGTGAAAGAAACAAATTCACAAGAAGTAACAACAACTACGGTAACAGAAAAAACAGCATCAGAAAATACAGCAACTCAAACAAAAGATGAACTATTTAAAGGGTACAAACTGATTGAAGTGGATGGTGGCGATTTGTCAGGACATCGCGAACCTAACGTCGTCGTTGACATTGGCTTTGGGGACCGTCATTACTATGCATTTACGAATGAGACAGGGCAATTGGTTCGTGTTATTGCTGACAAAATCGTTCTACAAGATGACCGTACAGAACCCGTAACGTCAGCTGGCAGATACTACGCGGATGAAGCAAAAGTTCCTGGTGTAGAAAGAGCAGATTTAGATGAAGGACATATTATTGCTGATTCCCTTGGTGGGGTATCAAATGCTTATAATATTACGCCACAAAATAGTACGCTTAACCGACATGGTGATCAAGCATATATGGAAGATGCTATTCGTAAAGCTGGTGGAGCTACTAATTTCGAAGCTATTATTACATATCCTAATAAGGAAACGCAGATTCCTTCTCATTACAAATACACTTACACTTTAAAAGGAAATAAAATTGTAGATGAGTTTGCTAACGGCAACCCTGATGAAATAAATAAATCTCTAGGATTAACTGAAAGTAAATCAACTAACGCAAATAAGGCACCAAGTTCGAATAAGTCCAATGCTTCGAATGGCACTGAAGATATTTCGAGTGTTGATACAGATGGAAATGGACAAGTAACGATTAAAGAAGCAAAAGCAGCAGGTTATAGTATGCCAATAACGCGTGAACACTGGTTGTACAAATATATGCAAGACCGTGATAACGACGGTATGGTAGGGGAATAAGCTCCTTGAACTTTCTTCTCCTTGGACGATTTATACAATTTGCAAATGAGTATCTGTATAGGAACTAGAAGTAAAAGAATCTATCATAATCGGGCGGCGATTATGGAGCTACTATACAACGGTTAAAACCGTTGTTAGATTGCGAATTAATCGTATACTCCGCTCCTTTATTAGTGAGTCGACTATGAATACTTGCGTTAGTTAACCTGATTTACTTTGTACGGATGAATCTATTCTGGATTGGTTAACACAGCACACTATATACAATGTATATAGGTGCACCTTGTAACTGGGTACTCGTAGAACTTAAATTCAATAATCTGTTATTATTAACCTAATTAAACAATTATATACAAATTAAAAGTGGGGTTAAAATAATATGCAGAGAAAAACAAAGTCGGCAATTGTTCTCATTGCAGTATTAGTTATTTTTGGAGGAATTTTTGGTTACATCAAATTCACTGAACAGTTGGGGAAACCTACTCCCGAAAAAGAAAAAGCAGCCGTTGGACATGTTGAAGTAACGATAAAAGATAATACTGTTTCTGAAGCAAAAGAAAACATACCATATCCTGACGATTTAGAAGAATTTAAAATGAGAAACATTATCCATAACATGTCCCACCAAAAAGTCAAAACTGAAAATGATATAAAAATAGGAAATACGCAAATAACACAAGCTAAAGTAGACCGATTGTTAGAAATAACAAAACTCAATATGAAACTTTATGACAATGGCGATGTATATATAAAAATATTGGAGAGATGGTCGGGAGGCGACTTTTCTAATGCTGTTGAAGACCATAATTCTATCTGGGAAATGCAAAATGGAGAGGTTGGAAAAGCGATTCGTTTATTAACGCCAGAAGAAGAAAAATCACACATCAAATTTTATTTTACAAAACCATTAAAACCCGAAAATAGTGCTCAATAATGAGCATTATTCAGACTGTAGAACAAATTTATTGAATTTGTCTACAGTCTTTTTTTACTAGATGTGCTACTTGTTCGCAGCGCTTGCGGAATATGAATGGAATAACACTTTTTATAAAGTATATCCCTCCATTACAGCATTTAATTCGCGATTTAATTCCGTTAGCTTTTCAGCAGCATTTGCAACATCTGTAATTGCTTTAATATGCTCATCTATGGAAGATGCAATTTCCTGTACTGAAGCAGCCGTTTGTTCTGATACACTGGACGCACTTTCGATTCCTTCACTCATCAACGTATTATAGGATGTCATCACGTCCATTTCTTTATTTACTGTTAAAATCGATTCCACAATTTGTTTAACAGAATCAGACATCTGATTGAATTTACTTTGTGTTAGAACAACATCATCATTTAACTTTTTAGCAGTCTCCATTGTTACTTCTACAGTTTCAACTGTTTTAGTAGTTTCTGAAACAATGGACAAAACGACTCCTTGTACTTGGTGAGTGGCATTTTTAGATTGTTCTGCTAGTTTCCTTATTTCATCGGCAACAACTGAAAATCCTCTACCATACTCACCTGCTCTTGCTGCTTCAATACTCGCATTTAAAGCTAGTAAATTTGTCTGTTCTGCAATTGTTTCAATTGTTTCCATTACCTGCGTGATTTGATTTATTTTACTATTTAAATTTGTAATTTCATAACTGACTTTTTGTGATGCTACTAATGAATCATTGTTTGATTTTTGTAATTGCTGAACTATTTCAATTCCCTCGGATGTTATTTTTTCTGCATGTTTTGTAATGTCGTACATAACTTTACTTTGCTCTTCCGTGGTATTGATAGAACTTGATAATAGCTCAACTGTTTGGTTAATCTTGTCTAAATCATGGGCTTGTTCTTGCGTGCCAGTAGCAATTTCGGTAATTGCTCTGCCAACTTCATCACTACTAGCAGATGTTTCTTCTGAAATTGCTGATAAGTTAGTCGCTGAATCCAATAATTGGTCACTAGTATTTTTAGTATTTTCGACGAGTGTACGTAATTGCTGTGACATTTTATTAAAAGCAACCGCAAGTTGTCCAATTTCATCATTTGATTCAGGTAGATTGGTAACCATTATATGTCCGTCAGCAATTTTTGCTGATGTTTCAGCTACTTCTTTCAGAGTATGTATTTTCCTCCGAATACCTAAATAAAACACAAATGAACTTAAAATAATGAGTACAACTGTTGTACCAAAGATAATATATTGTAAAATGTTTAATCCTGCATAAAATTCATCTTGAAAAACAGCAATTCCAATAGTCCAACCCCAAGGCTCAAAATATTCTGTATAGGCAGTTTTATCTTTAAAAGAACCATCTGGCTGTTTGTCCGAATAAACGACATAGCGATCTTCTTCATTTTTGGCCTTGCCGCCTGTAACTATTTTTTCTCGATTATTTCTGTTAAGTTCATCGGTAGGAGCTCCACCTACTTTAGAAGGGTGGAGTTGTAATACTAAATCCTCGTCAAAAGCTAATATATAACCATTTTCTTTGTAAGTAAAATCGGATTTTTTATAATCGTAGTCTCCATTTTCATTTACTGGTCCATTTAGAATAATTCTCGCTTTTTCTTTCCCTTCCGCTAGTGTTATTTTGCCACTTTCCACTTCTTCATTAATCAATTTTAATGAAGTATAGGCCCCCTTAACAATGCTTTGTAGTTCTCTTTGGCCGGATTCTAAGAGCTGATTTTTGGCAACCAAATAACTTGTTGAGCCGATAATCACAACTGTGACAAGTATAATAGTTGTGATAAGTAGCATTAACTTCCCTGAGATACTTCGTAACTGTAAATTTTTCTTCTTCATTTGCTTCCTCCCACAACTATATATAGGTATATTTCGACAATAATCTACATAATTCAATAGTATCGCATTGTTTTTTTATATTAGGACAAAGGATTTATGAAAAGCTAGAAGAAAATTATCTTTTTAGAATAGTTTCTACTTAAATCAGATCGATTCAGTTTTATTCTAAAACTATACTTGGATAATCTAGGTTGCTTAAAGCATGCTTAAATCACCAAAAAGCATCATTTTATTCATCGCTTCAAAGTTTGCGCCTGTCACTGTACAGGGAAATGGCATGAAAGACGAGCCGTAATTCTTCGTAACGCCAATCGGTGCTTTGCTTTTTTTCATCATGCTTGTCTATTTTTTAATCACTCAAAAGCAAAGTTTGTTTAACTATATAGTTTATTCGCAAAGTAACGAATCGTTAATTTAATAACATTCGTTACTTTTTGATGTGTGCCCAAATTTAGTTTATTGACTGTTTAAATTCAAAAAACCATCAAAAGTTTATAAGAATTATATTTTTTTACGTTAACCTTGTATCTATAATTGAAAGGGGCAACTAGAAAATGAAAAAAATTATGAAGTGGTTTTCAGTAAGTTTCTGTATATTATTGATTGTGCTTAGCGTCTCTGTCTTTAGCTTCCATAAGTTCAAAGAGAATAAAGAAAGTTCGTTATTAGAGAATAATACGGGCAAACTAATCAATTTTAACGGGAAAAAAATGAATGTTTATTCTGAAGGTCAGGACAATGATACATTTGTATTTATGGCTGGCTCAGCAGTAGCAGCACCGATGTATGAATTAAAAAGCTTGTATCATCATTTTTCAAAAGAAGATAAAATAGCCGTTGTGGAAAGAGCAGGATATGGGTATAGTGATGTATTTAACGACGATCGGGATATAGATGTAATACTAGAACAAACGAGGGAGGCACTTATGAAAAGCGGCAATAAGCCCCCTTATATTTTAGTACCACACTCTATTTCAGGAATCGAAGCCATCTATTGGGCGCAAAAATATCCAAAAGAAGTAAAAGCCATTGTGGCGTTAGATATAGGTTTACCATCACAATATATCAAACATCCCGTAGGTTTCGCAGAAAAGACTTTTATGAAAATAGGGAATGCTTTAAGTGAATTAGGATTCCAAAGAGTATTTCCGATTTTAGCATATAACGAAGCCGTCTTAGAGAAAGATTTTCTGACTCCAAAAGAAAAAGAAATATTTAAAGCGATATCTAATAAACAGGGAATCAACAACGATATGCAACAAGAAATGCTACATGCCGTAAATAATAGTAAAAAGTCTGCGGCATTACCTATTCCGAAAACAACCCCAATTTTATTTATTGATGCTTACCTTGATAAAAATTCTGAAGCTGCTAAAGCATCACTAAAAGACTATCAGGATTTTGCTAAGCAGTTAGATATTTCGAATATAATTCAAATAAAAAGCAAGCACAGTATTTACTTGTACCATTCTACTGAAATCTATGAAGAAACCCAACAGTTCTTGCAGGAGATGGTTGAAAAATAGTGAGGAAGGAACGAGAATATTGTTTACAATTTTACTGGTAGAAGATGATAAAATGATTGGAAGTTTATTAGAGAATATACTGCAAGAAGAAGGGTATAACGTAATCTGGTTAGAAAATGGAGCTTCAATATATACCGTTATAAAGCAAGTCGACATTGTCATTATGGATATTATGCTACCTGGTGAGGACGGCTATCAAATTTCCATGCGCATTAATCAGTTAGGGCATAATATTCCTATCATATTTTTAACTGCAAGAAGTGATATTGAGAGTAAATTAAGAGGGCTTGAAATTGGCGAAGATTACATGGTAAAACCATTTGATCCGAGGGAATTATTAATGCGAATAAAAAACAAATTAGTTGCTTTTTACGGCATTCACAAACAAATACAGCATTTATCAGTGGATGTAACGCATATGCGTGTTGTTAATCATCAACATCAGAAAGAAGTCGAATTGACAGCCATTGAAAGGAAAATATTCTTTTATCTCTATGAAAACGCAGATTATATTTTATCTAAAGAACAATTCATGGAATACCTTTGGCCGCTAGAGGATCGTAATTTAAATTTAATTAACGTATATATTAAAAAGCTACGCAGCAAAATTGACGATCGAGATGGTGTAATTATTCAAAATGTATATGGAGAAGGGTATCGTATGAATACTCATATGAAACAATGAAACTAAAAAAGAAATATCAACTATTGCTATTGACGGTTATAGGCAGTGTGCCTCTTTCTGTTGTGGTGATTAGTGTTTTCGTAACCATAATCTACAATCATTTTTCAACTGATACAGAAACCCAGTTTTATGAGTCAAAAGCCTATCCAATTATGCTAGGATTATTTATCGTTAGTTTTTTTGCTTTGGCTATACTATTCTCTAAATCCATTAATACATTGATTAAACGGATCAATGTATTAAACCAAACGATTATGGAGTTAGCGAGTGACGACAAGAAGAGGCTTCAAAAGATTCCTTACGCTAGAAATGATGAATTAGGGGATTTAACCAATGCAGTAAACCTCCTTATTGACCGGACGATATCCAAGGAAATTGAAGTACAGCAACAGGAGCGAATGAAACAAGAACTTTTAACGCAGTTGCGTCATGATATTAATACACCTTTAACAGCGATGCGCTTACAACTGTACACAATCGAACGTGATTTTTCACAACATCAGGATATTTTCAATTCTTTAAACGAACAAATAAACTATATTTCAAAGTTATCCAATGAATATAATTTTGAGCGTTTATCTCGTGTTGATAATTCATATATAATCATGGAAAAGGTAGATGTGCCAAAACTTCTAAATACAATTATTTTAAAGTGGAATTTTTTATATAAAGTCAACCAAATCTCTATTGTATTAAACGATTGCGCAACTAACTGCCAATGGAGTAGTCATGAAATTTGGTTGCACCGCTTATTTGATAATATCTTCCAAAATACATTGCGTCATGCAGCATGCGATACATTGGAAATCACGTTGCAAAAAAACTTAATTATCTTTAAGGATAATGGGATTGGGTTTAATGTGGAGGAAAAAGGCACTGGTTTACGCATCATCGAAGATATTTGTCGAGTGCTTGAACTACAGAGTACAATCCAATCCAATGAAAAAGGTACTCAAGTGACCATAAGCTATGCGCAATATTAATACTTTTGATAAAAACAACACCTCAAAATTAAAAGCTTTCCAAAATCATATTGACGCAGCTTACTAAAAATATATAACTGCAGTCACCCTTATCCAACATTCCGGCGCTATTTTTAAAAAAATGGAGCCTTCTTTTGCTAAAGGTCATAATATAGAATAATAATTTATTAAGCTATCTTTTGCAGTGACATTCAATTAGATAAAGGGAGTGTAAAGGTGGACCTATTACTCTGGATAACGATTAGTTTCTTCATAATTGGATTTGTTGTTCTCACTTCTATGAAAATAGAAATGGAAAGTAAGGTCGAGTATATAAAAGCAAATATGGACAATGAAGAAAATTCATTAAAAGCGAAATCTGTAATTTGGTGGATATGGAGTACCACTGCTTGGGGGATAGTGAGTATATTTCTTATTGTTTGGTGTTTTCACAATCACTTTGGATAGCTGTTGGCTTCAAATGTGCTAAATCTTCAACAATCGTGCGCGATTCTGTAATAAGGATTAGCGCTCGTTTTTATTAAAGAGCCGAAGGAATAAGAAGTATTAATTAAAACATGCTATATTTAGAAATAAAAGGATAAGGTTTGCGAAATGAAGAAAAAAGGAACTATCCTTTTGGATTTGCAACACTATCTATTCAGAATAAAGTAATCAACTATTTAATGAGATTTTGAAGTTAAAGTCTTATAGAGTCTAGTCTATTTTAATAGTTATTCTTTATTCGCTATACAACTAATAAGGAGTGGAATGATGTTTTTCTTAACACGTGAACGACAGGAAGTATTTAACGCAGCACAGGTATATCCATTTGAGGAAGCGTTCGATGCTGAATTTGAAAATCATTTGTATGAGCATTTAAGCCTGTATGTAGGAGTCTTACCGATAAAGTTTCAGCAGGAAATTATTGAACGAACTTTATTTCGAAATAATACTTTAATGGAAGAATTTGAAGAATGGTGCAATGTGACAATTGAGCAGTTCACAACTAAGAGTCATGCTATTTATGACAAGCGTAAAGCACTTGTTGAATGCTTTAATCCGTCCGCACAAACCGTTTTTTCACAGTCATTTCATGATGGTGAAATTTTGAACGCTGCGCAACAAGGAACTAATTTTACGCTTCTATTGGATATGAGCGGCGGGTTTACAGTCGAATCAATTGTCCAGTTAGTGTTTCAGAATGCACAAACAGAGGGTCATCTTGAAGGTTATTACGTGTATGACGAATTAATAAAAATTGAAGATAGATTTGCATTACGAGTGTTATCAAGTTTTGGCAGCCCTTATGCCGAATGGACAATTTCCTTTACAGATGTGACAGCAAAATACTTATATCGTCCTGCAGTTTATATTGAACCTGGAGAAATCGCTACATGGGATGATTATGTAATGGCGCTAAATCAAGATGACAAATACTATATTGTAAAAGATATGCACTTTGTAGAAATTGATTTAGCTAATCTTTCGCAAAAAGATAATGGGATTTATGCTGGAGGGGAATTACTAGGTGATACCTTTGAGGAGGCAAGAGAGCGAATTTATTGTGCTACTTACGAAAATCCGTATGCGCATTTTAGTGAGCCTATTCCGACAGATGAGTTGTCATTGGCTATGTTTGATTTAGACCAAAATATACGAGTTCGCGCCTTCAACACAATTTTTGCACTAGGAGAGGAAGTTGCATATATTGTTAATGATACGCTACGTAAAGTCGAAAGTGCAGATGAAAATATGTATTTTGGCATTATGGCAAGCCATTTCGATCAACTCGGTTGTTTAGAGGATGATGTAAAACTGAAATGGCTTAGGGAATAACAGGAGTAAAGATTATTTGGAGTTTGATGGAACTATGGCATAATAATCTCTTTAACGAATTTATAGGCTATACATAAACTCACCTTAAAGTTGTTTCAACATATTATTTTGTAATATGTATGATAGGGAAAACATTAGGATTATTTAAGAGATTTGTTAAAAGCGGAATTGTTTTATGAAGTTTAAAAAAATATATAAATAACCGTGTGCAAAATATATGAAGTCATAATACCAGTGTAGAAACATCTAGTACAGTAAGAGGTTTGTGTCAAAATGATATAGATTGTAAAAGAAGATTTATAAATAAGAAACCGACTAATAGTCGGTAATAGCATTGTTAATATTGGCTTATAAAGAATAAAAACCAAACTGCGTGATTTTGTTCATCTGAAGCATTTGAACTAAATTGGTTACTAATATAAGGAATATTATATTGTCGAGCCACACGATGATAAAATTCGACCGCTTCTTGTTCGTCTTTAAATGCAGTTAGAATTCCGTTTTTAAAATTTAATGGCAACGGCTCTGTTATTTGTGGAGAAGGATGTTGACCGGTAAGGGCGGTATACATATAAGCAAAACCTTGGTAATGTCGCATTTCATCTTTTCTTATCTCTAAAATACGGTTTTTAACATCCTCATTTGGAGCAAGTTGAGCCAAGTGCTCATAAAATCGAATCGCATTATATTCGCCATTAATGGCTTTAACAAGATCGACAATAAATTGATTATTTGAAGTTGGTTGTACTGCGTATTGCAACTGTTCACACTCCTTTATTAATTATGCTTTGGCAGTAATAATTATTGCATCATTTTTTTCACTTGTTTTAATTCAATGATTATTTGGTCTATCTGTTTTTGCAAATTATCTACGTCTTTCGATTTATCACTATTTTGGTTTTGAGGATCCTGATTATTTGATTTTTCTAAAGCATTTAGAGCTAGACCTGCTGCAACTGCAGAAAGACCGTCGCCCAACGTTGCGATGGATGCTCCGATATATGCTAGTCTTGCTATTTCGATTTCCGTCGTACCTAGATTTTGTTGTGGATTCTTTTTATGTCTATTCATTACAATATCCCCCTTTACTTCTATAGTGGAAAATAATCTTAACCGTATCCTATGTATTAAGGAAAAGAAAGGTGACGACCTAAATTTTTTGCCGGCATGATGAAGTTAAAACGGATAGTAAAACAGTACACAAAGAAGCCCGCTGCCATGATGGATAGTTAAGCATCGTGTACTTCCCATGTGGTCCCTTATGGAAATACTTTATTGATGATAACAGTACAATTAAAGTTTCATGATTTTAATATTTTTAGTTAAATTTCATTCATAGTGGATAGACTATTTTATAACAAGTGAAATAAACGCAGAATAAAATTTTCTGGTGTTTGTTTTTATTTATTGTGTAAATTTTTTAAAAGGAGGCAATTGTGTGCCACTACACCCATCCGTTGTGCATTTTCCAATTGCATTATTATTAACAGCAACAGTAATTGAAGTCATCAATTTGTTTTTAAAGAAAGAATATTTATTTAAGACAAGTACTATTTTGTTTGTAACTGGTTTTGTAACCGGTTTGGTTTCTTTTATGACAGGTGATGGAGCAGAAGAATTTGCTGAACAAAAATGGGGAGAAGTTATCGAATCGACAGTTGAATTACATGAAAATATGGCTTTATTATCTCTAATATTGTTTGGTGCGATTGCAATATTAAAATTATTTGGTCAGAAACTGAAAATTAATACAAAATGGGTCTTAACTTTAGTGGTGATTTTAGGTATCATAGGTTCTTCTACATTAGCTTATACAGGTCATTTGGGAGGAAAGATGGTGTATGAAAGTGAAAAATTAAGTTATACAAACCATTCCGAATTTCCAGATCGTGATTAAAAAAATGGATTGTTTATAACTTATTCTGTAGAGGCTCGTTTTGCAAATTGGCTATAGCAAGCAATAGCACTCATTGTATTGTGCGTAAATTACTTTTGGATTCGTGTTAATACATTTTTAATCTTCGTCTTTTCATCTGCTTTTGGTATTGGAAGGTTGCAAGTCCATAATTCCTTTTTTATTTAAATGTTAAATTACTACCTCTATCGTCTCGTCAAAAATAATTCAACTCTACAAGCGAAACAATTGATAATAATCCCTCTCTTAGCGTAGGGGAGGGGTGCCCTAATTCCTTCTAAATTAACGTGTTATTTTTCAGTGAATACTGAATGGCATTTATCATTAATCATTTTTATTTACATATTCCATAGATACATCATATGCAATATGTAGAAAGTAAGATTAAAAGAAATGCTTTTAAATCATTCTTCAACATACATTAAATTGAAAATACAATAATCTTCTTTTATTTTTTCTACAATAGGATATATTAAAATAGAATAATCTAAAATATCCAAAGAGTAGGTGTCGACTAGATGGAGAATCACCCTTTAAATAATGCAGAAATAGAAATGAAACAATTAAAATATGCCCAGCAACATTTGGCAAATGAAAGAACATATTTAGCATGGATTCGAACGGCTATTTCAATATTAGGGGTTGCTTTCTTGGCAACGAGTTTGCATTTTGCCATCGGAACTGTTCGAAATTTTTGGGTAGATTTTTTATCAGCCATAATCGGCTTGTTAGCATGTTTATTTGGGATATTAATTATTTTTACAGCTACATTTAATTATTCTGCAAAAAGAAAACAGATAGTGAATGAAGAATTTGTTCCATCGAATAGACATATCATGTGGATTTCTTATTTTTTAATTATCTTAATATTATTGGTGATTATCTACTTTTTGATGATTAGTTTATCGTAGACTAAAATGAGAATGGTCTTAATGTCCCACATAGAAATTAAAAGGATAGAAGAGCTTAAACAAATACGCTCTTTCTATCCTCTTTTTTAGTAAAACGAACCTTTGTTACTTAAACAAGTGAATTAAGCTATGTTGCAGTAATTAAAAAATGTTATGCATAACGTTTTGTGCTTTTCACCAATTTCGTCATTGTTCGATTAGTAGTAGAGGGCAAAGGAATTGTTTTGTAAAACTTTAAGTAAAGTCAGAGAAAGGGAGGAGAGATGCTATGAAATATACTTGTCCTTGTTGTGGATATAAAACATTAGACGAAGAACCCCCAGGAACTTATGACATATGTACAATTTGTTTTTGGGAAGATGATGGCGTTCAATTTGATGACCCTGATTGGGAAGGAGGAGCTAATCTTCCATCTTTAAGGCAAGCACAAATAAACTTTATGGTATTTGGGGCTTGTGAAGAAAGGTGCATGGAGTTTGTCAGAAAACCAAATGATAAAGATGAAAAAGATCTTAATTGGAAACAGTTAATTTAGAAGAGAGTTAATGTGCTAATATAGCGATTGTTTAATAAGGGTCGAATTTAGGAGGAAGTTGAACTGAGTTATTGTTCATTTATCGCAACAAATTATGTAATGCCAGAAGTGGAAACAAAAGCGAAGACGATTACTGTTAGGGAAGCTATGGAATTAGCAATCAAACCACATGAGTTGGTACCTTGGGAGAAGATGGACCCTAGTGCCCAAATAGTAGTAGTTGAAAATAAAGAGGACTTAAATGAGTTGGTCATTAAAAAGGATGCTTACTATGATGTCAGTGGATATACAAGTTATTCATTCATTTATGAAGTTACTTTTATATATTCGGAATTGAGGGCAAAGCAATTACTGGCGTACCTAAAGGAAAATATTAGAGAAGAGCAAATAGTGGAATTATGGAGGGTGTGGATTGGTCATGACGAGAATGACCTAAACATACCGTATGTTAACGTTAACTACGAAGAGTTATCTCTCAATCATCTGGTACAAATTTACAATCCGAACCATGAAAAATTTAAAGAACAACATTGTATAGTAATAGAAAGATACAATAATCAATACGACAAAAAAGGTTGAAAATAGCGCGACTGCTTCATGACGTTGCAATAAAATGAACAGAATCATCCGTGACTAAGAAAGATTATGTCAGCCAGCATAGTCTTTTTTATTGCCAACAAAAATACATAGGTTTTGAATTAAGCTAGTGCTTCATAATTGTCGAGGACCAAAGGGTGTTCGCTATTCGTGTTATAATAAAAACATCTTTATGACAAAGTATCCATTGAAACTAAAAGAATTGTCGGTGTGTTTTTTCTTTGGTAGTACCACAATCGTTCATAATGAAGCTGTCACGTAATAATGCATGCAATCTAATAAACGAAAATAAGGGAACTTTTTTCTCGTCTGGAGTGATAATATGTTTATTACAATAAGTGATGTTTTGAACATGGAGGGATTTGAAGATGTAGAAGTCCTTGCAGGAGAGGCTGGATTGAGCCGCAGAGTTGAAAATGTCTATTTTATGGAAGTTCCGGATATTTACACATATATCGATCAAAACGGATTGCTACTCACTACCTTGTATCCTGTTGCTGATAAACCGGAGCATATTGAAACACTAATTCCAAAATTAGCCGAATTGAATCTTGCAGGAATTGCCATTAAGCCAGGAAGATATGTCGCTGAAATTCCAACCATTATGGTGGAGCAAGCAAATAAACTTGGTATTCCGCTAATGAAGCTACCAGATGGTGCAAACTTATCTACACTGACTAATCAAGTACTGACAAAGTTTTTAGACGTAAAGACATCGCTGTTGGAATTTCGAAATAAGATGCATCAGCAATTACTGGAGTTATTATTGGAGGGCACAGATGTCAACAAGTTCGTGCATTCTATTGCTAGTCTTGTTAATGCCCCAGTCTTGCTTCTTAACAATGATTTTGAATATGTCGGGTCTTCACTTCACAACGAACATAAAATTTCAATCCAACACAAGGCGTACAATTCAGATGCGAGCAAGAGCACATTTTCTGTTCAAGTCGATAATACCGTTTATGACAAAAATGATTTGTTTATTCAGTGCATTTTTGCAGGAGGCAATGACTATGGCTTTTTGGTCATATTGCTAGAAAAAGAAAAAAATCTAACAGAGGATTTAATTATTGCTATTGAACAAGCCTCCTTTATAATCGCTTTTTTATTTCAAACAGAGCAAACATTGCTTCAAAAAGAAAGAAATCATTTAAGCAGTTTTGTCCGAGACATTTTTCATAATCAATATACTTCCCAAACGGAAATGATTGAAAAAGCAAAAGTGTTTAGATGGAACTTGCAATTTCCGCTTGTTCTAGTAAGCATCAAAACAAATGAGAAAGATAGCGAAAAGAAATTGGGGATATTTCACAAAATGCTTGATTCAGGTCTAATTGAGGGTTCAGCTTCTAAAATGGTGGATGTTCCGATAGAAAATTGCAAAGTTCTTTATATTAATGACTCTTTAGTATGTTTTATTAGTCTGGTGTCTGAAAAGAATGTTCGGAAAAAACTCCAAAATCTAGGGGACACGATACTCACGCTGTTTGAGAAAAATGGGCATCTTGGGGTTAGTATATCCGATACAGTCCATCATTTTAACCAAATGAAAGAGTATTATGACAATTCAACATTAGTGTTTCAAGTTTATAAAGAACATTTACAAAAACAGTCCTACGTTCATTTTTATGGCGATATTGGCTTATTCCGACTTTTTCATTATGTTGATAATCTTTACATGCTGGAAGATTTCGTAACCGAAAAATTAGGGAAAGTGTTCGAATATGATAAAAAGAAAAATACAAATCTTTTAGAAACGCTTAAGTACTACATTAAAAATAATACAAATGTGCAAAAAACGGCAGAGGATATGTTTGTTCATTATAATACGATGCGTTATCGAATCAATAAGCTGAAAGAACTTGGCATCGACGGTGAGGACGGCTTCGAATTAACAGAAATTTCATTAGCCTACCAATTGCATCAATACTTACAACTGAAAAAAGGGTGAGGGTGAAGAACCCTAGCGACGACTTTACGTTGGACATTGTCTTCTCGACAATGTCTTTTTTTTGTAAAAAAGGCGTTATGCTTTGTAGAAAGTTGCCAATTAAAAGAGAAATAAATATCAACTTCTTACAATGATTAAAACGCTTTCAAATGCTATCATGTAGGTATTGAAGGAGGGAGGTTTCAATAAACAGCAGTCATCATAGACGATTTAGGTATTTAGTTTCTGTATTACACTTTGGAATACAAGGAGTGTTGGAAATGCGTGACTATCTTTTGTCTTTAGCCGGTGGTTTGATTGTAGGGATATTATTTTCTTTAGTTAAGTTACCGTTACCTGCCCCTCCTTTGGTAGGTATATTTGGAATGGTAGGTATATTTTTAGGAGGTGTACTAATGGATTCTCTTTTCAATTCTCTCAAAGAAAAGAGAAATGTAAGTACGTAAACGAACCACCAGAAAATGTTTGGTTATGCGGTTTTTAATGAATACATCCCACTAAAAAAGGAGAATGTAAGATGTTGCAGATTATCTTGTCATTCATAGGAGGTTTACTTGTAGGCATTTTATTCAAATTCATCAAGCTGCCAGTGCCGGCTCCCCCTCTTATTGGTATTGTTGGGGTAGTAGGAATCTTTCTAGGTGCTGAGCTAGTAAACGCTGTCCTGCGTCTTTTCTAAAAAGACATAAAATCTTCTTCCTTCATTAGGCTAACTTGTAACTTCGGATTATAAACGTTTGAGTTAAGTTGCCTATCTCCATATAATGGACTCAAGTTTTTCCTGTATTATTTTCCGTTTCATCAAAAAATCATTGCGGTCAGTTTTCTAAAGCTAGATGTTTTGAATACCATTCGAGAGGGAGATCTACATGAATAAAGTATATACAATAGAAGCGAAACCTTATAGTTTTGAATTTGAGTTAGAAACAACAGCGTTAATCATTATTGATATGCAACGTGACTTTTGTGCACCGGGTGGCTTTGGTGAAAAGCTAGGGAATGATATTACGCTGACACGCTCCATTATTCCTACTATTAAGACGGTTTTGGAAGTAGCGCGTGAAAAGGGTATGATGGTTATTTACACTCGTGAAGGGCATCGCCTAGATTTATCAGATTGCCCGCCAAGTAAATTAAAACGCGGCAGCAAGCAAGGGGCAGGCATTGGTGATGAAGGTCCAATGGGAAGAATTCTTATCCGTGGTGAGTATGGTCATGATATTGTGGACGAGCTAAAGCCTGTTGAAGGCGAGGTTATTATTGATAAACCTGGAAAAGGTTCTTTTTATCAAACAGATCTTGAAGTGATTTTAAACAATAAAGGTATTACACATTTGCTTGTTGCAGGGGTAACGACTCACGTCTGTGTTCAAACGACGATTCGTGAAGCGAATGACCGTGGATTTGACTGCTTACTACTTGAAGATTGCTCAGCAGCATTTGATCCAAAAGACCATGAAGACTCCATTCATATGATTAACCAGCAAGGTGGCATCTTTGGGTGGACAGCTCCATCGAAAAATCTGCTTGTTGCACTTGAAGATTAACGAAGAAAGAATCTGCACGAAGTATTTAATAAAGCGTTTTCATTTAAGAGAATAAACAGTTGAGGGCATGCTACATTTACATGTCCAATGCATGCCCGTATCCGTAATTCTACCAGCTATCATGAGAATATGGTGATATCTATGGTTCCAACATATACAGGTAAAATCAATCAGATGGACGGCCGTCTACTTGAATGGATGCGCCAGCAATCAATCGGTGAACCAATTGGAGTAGTCCACAGTGTTTTCGATAAGGTAGTAAATTTCACAACTGATGACGGTACAATGCTCTTTTCTTTAGCAAAGAACGAGGTGATTCAATCACCTAGCATGATGAAAACCTGTCAGAATGACTATTTTTCTAAGATGTGTTCGACCATAATGTTGACTAAATCTATTTGTTTAATTGACTATAATTTATTAAAAATCAACGATTGGCAATGGGATTTTTCAAATGCGGCCATTTGGAATAGGAATATTAAGCCGCACTGTCAAGCAAAGCAAAAGCCAACTGTATCCCGCTTGCGGCTATTGAACAATTTTATTCTACGACACGGAGCAACAGGAGGAATCTACGCGGCGTGGAAAAGCTTCACTTTTCCAGACTGGGAGGTTCCTATGGCTACACGAAAGAATATCTATTTCTCCCCGTTTCTTGAAGGGTTAGAGCAGCTAAAAGATGATTTGAAAACAGATAAGTTTGATAGGTTTTTTGATAACTTTGCGGGACTTGGCATGGGGTTAACACCGTCTGGCGATGATTTTCTAACAGGGTTATTAGCTACCTGGCAGTATTTTGAATCACCCCTATATAAAAAAATGGAAAGCTGTAGCGAAAAATGGTTGCAGAGATTGAAAGGTAGAACGACCACGGTAAGCTATTTTATGCTAAAGCAATGTCTGGAGGGACAGGTCAACGAAGCTTTACTTAATGTATTGGACAACATAGACGGTAATCCAATCCCCCATTTACAGCGTATTTTAGAAATGGGATCGACCTCTGGGACAGATATGTTGACTGGTGTTAGCGTAGCATATCAACAGCTTATCGACCTAAAGGAGGAAAAATAATAATGACATCTAAAGTATTGATAGAAAGTAACGCCTATCATGACTCGGTAACATTAATGTCCCTATCAAGCAAAATAAATCGTATGGATGGCGTCGAGCAGGCCGTTGTTTCGATGGCAACCGAAATGAACAAAGAGTTGCTAGAAAACATTGGTCTGCTAACGGATGAGGCGAAAGTAGCTACGGGAAATGATTTAATTATTGCCTTGATTACAGATACAGATGAGCGAGCAGAGGAAGTGATAACACTTATCCATACAGAATTAACTTCCAAGAAGGTAAAGAAAGGAAAAGATAATCATCATACAGCGAAAACGCTGACTTCTGCATTGCATCTCATGCCGAATGCTAATATGGCGATTATCTCCGTTCCAGGAAAATATGCAGCGCGCGAAGCGAGTCAAGCCTTAAAAAAAGGCATGCACGTTATGCTGTTCAGTGACAATGTAAGTATGGAAGATGAAAAAATTTTGAAGGAAATAGGGAGAGACAACGGTTTATTCGTTATGGGGCCAGACTGTGGGACAGCAATTATCAATCGCAGTGGACTGTGCTTTGCCAATAAAGTAAGCGAAGGTGGCATTGGACTAGTGGCAGCCTCCGGAACAGGGCTACAGGAAGTGACGGTACAAATTGATCGACTTGGTTACGGTATTACACAGGCAATTGGAACGGGAGGTCGAGATCTCCATGAATCAATTGGCGGAATTATGATGCTTCAAGGGCTTCAAGCATTGGAGAACGATGACAATACGAAGGTCATCACATTAATTTCTAAACCTCCAGCGCGAAATGTTCAGGACAAAATTCTTGCAGAAGTGAAAAAATGCCGAAAACCCGTTGTAGTCTGCTTTTTAGATGGTGATGCAAAAGCAGTTGAGGCGGCAGGAGCTAACTTTTCTCATACATTAATTGATGCTGCCCGCAAATCTGTTCAATTACTTGATAAGCAAGCCGTAATCGAAACGGACATTGCAAAAAGCGTTCAACGATGGATTGCTGAAGAAAAAGCGAAATTAGCAGATGCTCAGCAGGACATTCGTGGATTATTCTGCGGTGGTACGCTGACAGCAGAAGCATTATCCATTCTCCGCTCTTCAGGAAAAAGCGTCAAAAGTAATATCGCTAAAAAAGAGGAAGAGAAACTTAACGACATTACCTATAGTGTAGGTCATACGTTGCTTGATATGGGCGATGATGAATTTACAAAAGGTAAACCACATCCGATGATAGAGCCTTCACTTAGAAATGAGCGGATTTTTCAAGAAGCACGAGACCCTCAAACTGCTGTTCTGTTATTGGACTTTGAATTGGGATATGGTGCCCATGAAGATCCAGTAGGTGTAACACTAGAGACGCTTCAATTAGCAAGAGACGAGGCTACACAGGCAGGAAGGCACTTGTCAATCGTTACTTATATTTGCGGCACTTCTAAAGATAAACAAGATTATCAGCAGCAACTAAAGAAACTTCAATCTATAGGCGCTTTTGTTGCCGATAGCAATGAAATGGCAACAAGAATTGCCGCAATGCTTGTACAAAAGGAGGTCAATTAAATTGAGTACAGCGAATGAGCTTTTTAATCAGCCATTACAAGTAATTAATATCGGCACATCCAAATTTAAAGAAGATTTGGAGCTGCAAGGGGTTGAAACCATCCAAGTGGACTGGCAACCGCCTGCAGGAGGCAATCTACAATTGCTCGAAGCATTAGATTTCTTTCAGGAAAATGAAAAAGTGGAAAAGGCGAATCAAGAATCGATTCAACGCATAAAAGATGCACATCCATTCTTAATTGATATTGGACTGGCTATTGATGTCATACCTGGAATGCACAGCAAAAAAATACTACATGCTGGCCCTCCTATTGCATGGGAAAACATGGCGGGTCCGATGCAGGGGGCAGTGATTGGCGCACTTATTTTTGAAGGGATGGCAGCGGATGAGGAACAAGCAAGAGCATTGATTGATGCTGGAGCAATTGAATTTGGCTCATGTAATGAGCATTCAACAGTGGGACCAATGGCGGGCATCGTCTCTCCTTCCATGCCAGTTCATATCATCGAAAATCGAACACATGGAAACCGTGCATATTGTACGATTAATGAGGGTCTAGGCAAAGTGCTACGTTTTGGTGCTTTTTCTAGCGATGTAATTGATCGGCTTAAGTGGCTGCGCGATGTTTTTGCTCCGGCTTTGAAAAAGGCACTTGTCCTAACAGATGGCATAGATTTAAAAGCCATCATCGCGCAGGCTCTTCATATGGGAGATGAGTGCCATAACCGCAATAAGGCAGCAACAAGCCTTTTCTATAGGGAAATTACTGATTATTTAATGCAAACAGATAGCAAGACGGACACATTGCGAGAGGTCTTACGCTTTATTCAAAACAATGAACACTATTTCTTGAACCTGTCCATGCCAGCATGTAAAGCTTCACTTGATGCAGGACACGGCGTTCCATATTCCACGGTTGTTACGACAATGGCGAGGAATGGGGTTGAATTTGGTATTCGCATTAGCGGGCTAGGTGACAAGGAATGGTTTACAGCACCGGCAAACTTTATTAAAGGCTTATATTTCCCAGGCTATTCAGAGCAGGATGCAACTAGGGATTTAGGGGATAGTGCCATTACGGAAACAATGGGAATTGGTGGGTTTGCGATGGGCGGTTCGCCTGCAATTGTTCAATTTGTTGGAGGAGAGGTAGAAGATGCTATTCAATATAGCGAACAAATGTATGACATTACAGTAAGTGAAAATAGCAATTACGCTATACCAACGCTAAATTTCCGTGGAGCTGCCTTTGGAATTGATGTTCGAAAAGTGATTGAAACAAGCATTCTTCCTGTTATTAATACCGGCATGGCACATAAAGTAGCAGGAATCGGGCAGATTGGCGCAGGCATTGTCCATCCTCCAAAGGAATGCTTCGAAAAAGGATTGCTTCGTTTCTATAAACTATATGGAGAGGAAGAGGCAAATGAGTAGAATATTAATAGCGCTTGGAGGAAATGCACTCGGTTCTACTCCTGAAGAGCAACTACAATTAGTACACGATTCAGCCAAGCCAATTGTTGATTTAATTGAACAAGGTCATGAAGTAGTGATTGCCCATGGTAACGGGCCGCAAGTCGGTTCTATCAATCTGGCATTTGAAAAAAGCTCGAAGGAACATGCAAATATTCCTAGTATGCCATTTGCTGAGTGTGGGGCAATGAGCCAAGGGTATATTGGCTACCATTTGCAAAATGCACTCCATGAGGAACTGTTAAAACGCTCAATTAACAAATCAGTAGCAACAGTTGTCAGTCAGGTAGTAGTTGATAAGAACGATCACGCCTTTCAAAATCCAACAAAGCCAATTGGTCCTTTTTATTCAAAAGAAGAGGCTGAAAGATTAATGGCTGAAACGAGTGACCATTATATAGAAGATTCAGGACGTGGCTACCGTCGGGTTATTCCATCGCCTGCTCCGGTTAAAGTCGTTGAAAAAGATATTATCCAAGACTTAGTCAATGCAGGGCGTATTGTCATCGCTGTTGGTGGTGGGGGTATACCTGTAGTGGAGGAAAAGAACCATGCTTTAATCGGCGTAGAAGCGGTTATTGACAAAGATTTAGCAAGTAAATGTTTAGCGGATGAGTTGAATGTAGATTTTCTGTTCATATTGACAGCTGTCGAAAAAGTCGCAATTAACTATGGGAAACCAAATCAGCAAAACCTGAATCAGTTATCGATCGAAGAAGCAGAAAAGTTGATGAAAGAAGGGCATTTTGCACCAGGCAGTATGCTTCCCAAAATTCAGGCAGCCATATCATTCGTCAAGGGGAAGCAAGGTCGCAAATCAATCATCACTTCGCTGGAGAAAGCAAAGGATGCCATTCTTGGTAAGACAGGCACCGTTATTTTCAACTAAATCAGCTATTACAAGTAAATGAAAATGTATAGTAAGGAGAATTGGAAATGAACGAAAACAAGACGAAAGTAAAAATTGGCGAAGCATTAAAGTGGAATGTATTTACAGAGCACCGTAAAGTCTATCACCGCGAGCTTCTAAGTGCCAAAGAGGCAAATGAACTCGGCGTCAGTGTTAGCTCGGTCTTAAGAGAACGCATAGAAGTAGGTGGAGCCGTATTGCCCCATTATCACGACGTAGCTGAAGTAATTCATATTACAAAAGGAAAAGTAAAACTTCTGCAAAATGGGGAATGGAAATCCTATCAAGAAGGGGACACTTTCCTTGTACCAAAGGGGGTCGTTCACTCGGTTGCCAATGACGATGTCGAACCTACCGAGCAGGTTAGTATCTTCATCCCTGTTCATGAAGAAATCCATAACGAAAACTTTGCATCCCATATGGTGGATGCAGAGTAGCATGTGAATAAATACGAAAGAGCAATCCGAAATATGAACGGATTGCTCTTTGTGTTTTATTTAGATTTTGTAATCTAGTTATTTCGTTATGTTTATAGTTTTATGTGATTTGATTGAGCGTAGTGTATCAGTTAATCTTTATATAAGAAGAAACACTTTGCGTTCTTGTGTATTTTCAGTAGAGGACAACTGATTGAAACATAAAACATTATCGCTTATTACGAGTTGTGAGTGAAGGAGTGAAAATATGTTTAACAGAAAATTGTTAGCAGCTTTTGTAACAACGATCATATGTTACTTTATCGTACCTTTTTTCTTTAACGATTTTACGAACTCTTATTTCGCAATCGGGCTTGGTGTAAGTATTATTTCAGTTCCAATACTATTTACTATTGGAATTTTAGCATCCATCGTGATTGAATTACGAACTAAACATATTTTACTTTCTTATATGAAACATTTTGGCTGTGGACTAATTTGTGTTTGTGTGCTTTTACTGTTAACAGAATGGAATATAGAATTATTTTTCATTTACACAGGAATGGCATTTGTTTATGTTACCATTTTCTTTATTAGTGATCATATGATTAAAAGTAAGTTTGTCAACTGAACATAGTGTTTGTTGGTATGGTAGATGGTCGTAAACAGAAAGTCTCTGAAGATATTTATAAAGTATTGGAGGAATTAGCGATGCGACAGTCTATTGTTATTGATGGTGGTTATGGAGCACAATAGTATCCCAAATAAAAATTATATTTTAAAAAAAGAATCCATTTTGATTAAACTCAAAATGGATTCTTTTTTTGGTACTTTTTAGGATAGTTCTCCTAATTTAAATGGACTTAAACTAATGAGGAAGTTTAGTTGGAGAACGATGTTACGATATCGTCACAATTGTTACAAAAAAATATAAAATACCAAAATTACAACACCCTGTAATTGCTATAGATGCTCATACAATGTTTTTATTTCTGTGTAATATATTGGTATTAAAAAGATGATTAACGTTCTAAATCAAGTAAAACATGCTATTTAGCAGTTGGTATTCCCTCTTAAAAATTCTACAATTTAAATGCAATTTAACGTTGTTGTAACAAGATTTATGTAAGGTGTTGGTAAAATATGGGTGTAGCTATTTAAGGAGCTAATCAGGGGGGAGAGAAGAATATTAGATTATGAAAATTTATTAGAAATGTTAAATGATTTATTAAGAGTATGAAAGGAATTTTAGGAAAATTTTTATAAAGATAGAAAAAAGATATTCCGTTTTTTAAGGTTAAAGAACCTGATGAGAACTTGGAAGAATATTTTAGTAAAGGACTTTCTCCTAAAAGGGTTTTAGAATTAGGTTGTGGCTCAGGTAGAAATTCCATTTATATGGCTAGGCAAGGCTGTAGTGTAAGTGCATTAGATATATCTGAAAAAGCGATTATTTGGGCAAAAGAAAGGGAGAAGGACTAAATATAAATTTTCATTGTGTTTCTCTTTTTGATTTTGAATTTGAAATAATGTAAATAAATAAGTCGTCATTCCAAACTTTTGGAGTGGCTTTCACTTTTAGCACATAAAGTACAGCTGGATTCTATAGGGTAGGATTTCAACGAACATCATGAGTCAAATATATGATTAATGAAGCTGCGACAATAGAAAATGCAAAATATTATGCCGAACAAGCAGGAATCCAAAAAGGAATACAAGTAGGTATGGAAGCCATTGCGAAGAAGATGATTGCAAAAGGAAATCGTACTAAACACTATATAGGATATAATTTTAGCGGTAAAACATGTTTTTATGCAGAATCATTATTTTTTATGAAAAAATAACTATAATTTTTTTCACTATTACTCTATTATTTGTAATAGTATTTCTCTTTTTAAAAAAACTTGACTAAACAAATAGGAATTAAGATAATAACTAAGTAGTTTTAATTATTATATAAATAAAATTTATCTGATAAAGTGAGGAACATAATGTTTGCAGCGATCAATGGAACGAAAATTTATTTTGATGTAGAAGGTTCAGGGTATATTCCACTAGGACCAAAGATGGTAAAAAAACCGGTGCTTATTGCAGTACATGGTGGTCCAGGAAGTGATCACTCAGATTTTAAGCCGTGGTTAACACCACTAGCTGAATACTACCAGATTGTTTATTTAGATCAAAGGTGCAACGGTCAATCAGAGCGTATCGATGTTACGACAGCAACGTTTGAACAGCTAGCGGATGATATTGAAGCGTTACGTAATTATTTAGGCTTAGATAAAATTGCTGTACTAGGTCATTCTTTTGGTGGAATGATTGCTCAAGTATATGCTACGCGCTACCCACAATCGGTGAGTAAGTTATTACTAGTTAACACTGCACCAAGCTATGATTTCTATAAAGAAGCTAAAGCGTTTGCACAACGTACCGGAACGCAACAACAAGTTCAAACTATTCCAGAGTTATTTGAAGGAAACATTCGTGATGACAATCATTTAATTGAATGGTGGGATATTTGCTGGGATTTATACTGGTACGATTATCAAGAAGAACTAGGTGGTGATACAGGAAGCCGTCCAATCGGATCTTTAGAAATTACAAATTATACATTTAAGTATTTAATGCCACAATACGATGTGCGTGCACAAATTGCTACTCTTGAAATGCCTACATTGATTGTAGCAGGTCGCCACGATTGGATTACGCCATTAACACAGTCAGAAATAATGCATTCATTAATTAAAAATTCACAGTTAGCTGTATTTGAAAAGAGTGGTCATATGCCATTTATCGAAGAGCATAAAGACTTCTTAAACGTTGTACGTGAATTTTTATTAAAGGACTGATGCAACCATGAATACTGAACAATTACAAGCTTGGCATAAGCAACGCCATTTGGATGTAACGGGTGCACAAGGTGATTTAACTTTAATCGCAATGCACGAGTTAACAAGTGAAACAACAGTAAAACAAATTGCTGGAAGCTGGAAGCCGACAAGTCCAACTGAACTAGGGCTAACATTAACGGCAACTGTTGAAGACCAATTATTCATTAACGGCGTGCTAGTGGATGGTGTGGTGCATATAATTGCGGATGAAACAGTCGTTCAAACGACAGATGGCATCTCTGCAATGGCAACGAGTCAGCCTGGCTCTATGTATTTATTAGCCATTTGGGATGAAAACAGCCCTGCACTGCAAACATTTAGCCATATTGATGCATACGAAATGAACAAACAAGCAATTTATAACGGAAAGCTTATTAAAGATGATGCGATGATTGAATTTTCTCATACGGGAGATGCTCGTCGTGCAGCGCGTAGTCATGCATCAATAGGGGTCATTGAAGTGGAAATTGGCGGAGTACATTATAGGCTTCGACCATTTCAATCTGGGCGATATTCAATTATTATTTTCCGAGATGCAACAAGTGGTAACGAAACATACAGTATGGGTCGTATGGTAGTCATCGAGCATTTAGACGATGAAACGGTACTTCTTGATTTTAATAAAGCCTTTTTACCGCCATGCGCATTTTCATCTTCTTTTAACTGTCCAATGCCTCCTTTGAGTAATCGTATACAAAGTAAGATAGAAGCGGGCGAAAAGCAAATCATTTCAATACATTCATAATGAAGCACCTAATTTAGAGAAATAGGAGAAATAACAATGTTCAAAAACTCGAAAAATTTTATGTTAGCGTTATTAACAATGGCAGTACTAGTGGTTTTAGCAGCATGTGGTAACGATGAACCTTCTTCTAAGGGAAAGAGCAGTGATAAAAATGTAGTCAATATCGGTGTTACGTACCCAGCTAGCAACATAAATCCATTACAACCGAGTGGATTAGTTTCTACTTATGTTTCAAATCTATTATTTTTACCATTAGTTGATTTAGATTCAAAATTAAACTATCAGCCCATGTTAGCTGATTCCATTACAACGCAAGACAATCAAACATTTACAATTAACTTAAACAAAGAAGCAAAATGGACAGATGGTACAGATATTACAACAGATGACGTCATTTACACATTGCAATTAATGGCAAACCCTGTCGTAGCGTCAAATTATGCGTATATGTTTGCGATTGTGGAAGGTTTAGATGATAGCGGTTATTTACCACAAGGTTCTAGTTCTATTTCTGGCGTAACAAAAGTAGATGGAGATACAATTCAAATTAAAACAAAAAAACCAACGACGTTATCGATTTTCCAAGATACAGTAGGGCGTTATTTATTAACATTACCGAAGGCACAACTAGAAAAAATTGCAGTGGAAGAGCTAAATGCAAGTGATTTTATGCAAAATCCAACCGTAACATCTGGTCCGTTCATTATTTCAAAAATGGATCGTTCACATTATGTAGAAATGGTACCCAATAAAAATTACTTTAAAGGTGCTTCTTCTTTAGATCAATTAAACTTTAAGGTCTTACAAGGAAATCAAATTGCTGCTCAATTAAAAAGTGGTGAAATTGATATGAATATACCGTCTGCAGGTGTTATTCCGGTATCCGATTATGCAAATGTGCAAGGCTTAAATACATTAACATCGACTTATGGTGAGCCATTAGCTACACAATATATGTATATTAATGAAAACGTTGTAGCGGATGCGAAGCAACGTCAAGCAATTTCGTATGCGATGAACCGTCAATTAATTATTGATAACCTATTAAAAGGTGCGGGTGAAGTAACAGATGGCTTCTTCCCAAGCAACAGCCCATACTTAAATGAAGAAGTTAAACCGGTTAAATATGATTTAGAAAAAGCCAAACAATTATTAGCTGAGTCTGGATGGGATTCAAGCAAAAAGTTGAAATTAGCTGTGTTATCAGGTGATGCCACATTAGAGCAGGCTGCAAACATCATCGTAGAAAACTTACGTGAAGCAGGTATTACAGCTGAAATCCAAATGATGGATTTCGGAACAATTATTGATGAAATTGTAAGCCAAAAATATGATTTAGCGATTTTAACAGTATCCATTACACCAATTAATCCACTTCCGGATATTTCTTACTTCTTAGGGGAAGGCAATCCAAACGCTTATCACAATGCACGTGTGAATGAAATTTTAGCTGCATTAGCGACTGAAGTAGATGAAGTGAAAATAAAAGCGTTATATGGTGAATTACAAGAAATTACACAACAAGATGTTCCGATGCCATCAATTTATGCAACAACAGCATTGGGAGCAGTAAATAAACGTGTTCAAGGCGCTAAACCAAGTGACTTCGGTATGTTTATTAACGTACATGAGTGGACTGTTAAATAGAGAGAGATAGGACGTGTTTATATGGAGAGTTTGCTGAGCGTAAAACAGCTGAAAACGGCTTTCGAAACTGAATATGGAAAAGTAGTCAGTGTCGACGATGTAAGCTTTGATGTGAAAAAAAGCGAAACATTGGCGATTGTAGGAGAGTCGGGAAGCGGGAAGAGCGTAACGGCACTTTCTATTATGCGTCTATTAGGGAAGCGCGGTTCAATTGTGCATGGTGAAATTAATTTAGAAGGTAAAAACTTAACAGCACTTTCTGACAAAGAATTTCAACCGTTACGTGGAAATGAAATTTCAATGATTTTCCAAGAGCCAATGACCGCGTTAAATCCTGTTTTTACAATTGGTCATCAGCTAGTAGAGACCATCTTACTCCATACAGATGTCGATAAAAAGGAAGCAAAAGCAATTGCGCAAAATATGTTAGATAAAGTGGGTATTCCTAATGCTACACGTGTGATGAAGCAATTCCCATTTTCATTATCAGGTGGAATGCGTCAACGTGTCATGATTGCCATCGCCTTAGTATGTAAACCAAAACTATTAATTGCGGATGAACCGACAACAGCACTTGATGTCACGGTACAAGCGCAAATTATGCGCGTAATGAATGATTTATGTACGGAGTTACAAACATCTGTCTTACTTATTACACATGATTTAGGTGTTGTGGCAGAAATGGCAGATCGTGTCATCGTTATGTATGCAGGGCAAGTTGTCGAAGAAGCTGATGTTTTTACATTGTTTGAGCGACCATTACACCCGTATACAATGGGCCTAATAGATTCTATTCCATCCATGGATTTTGACGATAAACAATTAAAGGCAATACCAGGGACGATACCAGGAAAGTACCAAAATATTGTAGGCTGTCGTTTTGCAAATCGCTGCACTTTTGCAACAGCGCAATGTAAAAAACAACAACCACCATTAATTGAAGTCGAAAATGGCCATAAAACGAGATGCTTTGAATGGCAAAAGATAGTGCACAAGGAGGAGAGTAGTCATGACAATCAAAACTGAACGAAACAACTCTCCGTTACTTGTCTTAGAAGAGGTTAAAACATACTATCCGTATAAAACAGGGTTTATGAATTTAAAAACCGACTATGTAAAAGCAGTAGATGGTGTTTCATTCGAAATCTATGAAGGTGAAACAGTCGGGCTTGTAGGAGAATCAGGCTGTGGGAAATCAACATTAGGGCGAACAATTATCGGTCTAGAACCGAAAACAGGCGGTCGTATTTTATTTGATGGTCAACAAATGGATTATCGCACAGATCGCGTAAGTTTAAGTCAACAAATTCAAATTGTTTTCCAAGATCCCTATTCTTCACTAAATCCAAGACAAACAATCGGATCATTACTTGCAGAACCGCTGCGCGTACATAAAATTGTCCCCACGAATGAGATAGAACAGGAAGTAGAGCGATTACTTGGGTTAGTGGGGCTTCCAGCGACGGCCAAGGGACGGTACCCACATGAGTTTTCTGGTGGTCAACGCCAACGTGTCGGCATTGCTCGTGCATTAGCTGTAAGACCTAGATTATTAATTTGTGATGAACCTGTATCCGCATTAGATGTATCGATTCAAGCGCAAATTTTAAACTTGTTTAAGCAGCTTCAAAATGAATTGGGCTTAACGTATTTATTTATTGCACACGGTTTAGGTGCAATGAAATATATTAGTGATCGGATAGCCGTAATGTATGCAGGCAAAATTGTGGAGATGGGTACGACAGAGCAAGTTTTCTTAAACCCTCAACATGACTATACAAAAAAATTACTACGTGCTTATCCGAAGCCGGATCCGACGAAGCGAAGTATTATTCAGCGTGAAAAGGGGATAGATGCATGATAGGCTATATTTTAAGACGATTATTAATCGCCATCCCCGTGCTATTTGGTGTATCGGTTATTAACTTCATTATTATGCGAATGGCACCAGGTAATCCTGTTGATATGCTTGTAAGCCCTAAGCTACCAGATGCGGCAAGAGAGGCTAAAATGATAGAATTAGGGCTTAATGACCCAGCCTATATTCAGTATTGGCATTGGTTAAAAAACTTAGTGTTAAATGGCGATTTAGGTTATTCGATGATTACGTATGAGCCGGTAACTGAGTTAATTGCCAGCCGCATGGGTCCGACTGTTATTTTAATGGGCACAGCTTTAGTGTTAGGGTTAATGATTGCCATTCCAATTGGCATTTATAGTGCGACGAAGCAATATTCAAAGCTTGATTATACCTTTGTAACGGGTTCATTTTTAGGGATTTCCATACCAAATTTCTTTTTCGCTTTATTATTAGTTTATATTTTCTCCATACAATTAAACTGGTTGCCTTCAGGCGGTATGAAAGAATTAGGTTCTGAAGGAAGCCTTGGATCACTTTTATGGCATATGATTTTACCAGTGACCGTGCTTGTCGCAAACGTTGCTGGGCGAAACATACGTTATGTGCGCTCGGCTATGCTTGAAATTATGGGACAAGACTTTTTGCGTACGGCTCGTGCAAAAGGTGTGAAGGAATTTTTTGTCGTGAATAAGCATGCGTTGCGTAATGCTTTAATTCCAATTGTCACAATTGTCGGTTTAGAGGTTTCGATTTTATTTGGTGGGGCAGTTGTCATTGAACAAATTTTCTCTTGGCCAGGTATCGGTCAGCTGACACTTTCATCCATTATGAGTCGAGATTACTCAACGATTATGGGATTAAACCTAGTTGCAGCTTTCGTTGTTATAGCTGCCAATATTTTAACGGATATTGTATACGCATTTGTCGACCCACGTATTCGTAAAAGCTATGTTGGGGGTGGCAAACGATGAGTATATTTAAGCGATATTTTAATAAAAAACAATATGATACAGAGCAAACGGTCACTTGGCGTGAAGAATCTGCTGTATCGAATACGAAGGGCATGTTTTGGAAACGATTCAAAAGGCATAAATTAGCTGTAATTGGACTTTGGTTTTTAGCGATTATAACGATGGCAGCCATTCTTGCGCCGATTTGTGCTCCATTTGACCCTGCTGAAATTACGGGTGAATTTAGTGCACCACCTTCTTTGCAGCACTTACTAGGAACTGACCAAGTGGGACGAGACGTGTTGAGTCGAGTTATTTATGCGGCACGTGTTTCGTTAGCTGTAGGTATTGGAGCTGTGGCAATTTCTGCGATTATCGGTACGGTGTTAGGTTTAATTTCCGGGTATTTTGGTGGCATGATAGATGGGATTGTAATGCGTATTACAGATATGTTTATGTCATTTCCATATATTTTGTTTATTTTAGTTGTGGCAAGTATTGTAGGGCCAGGGTTAACGAATATCATTTTAATTTTAGGGGTATTAGGTTGGCCAGGTATTGCTCGACTTGTGCGCGGGAATGTCTTAGCGATTAAGCAATCAGACTATGTGAAGGCAAGTATTGCATTAGGATATAGCACGCCACGTATTTTGTTTAAGCATATTTTACCGAATACGGTTGCACCAATTTTGATTTATGCAACATCTGGTGTGGCAGGGGCAATATTAGATGAAGCAGCATTAAGCTTTCTAGGCTTAGGTGTACAGCCACCAGATGCAAGTTGGGGGAATATGCTATCTAATGCCCAGTCGATTTCGATATTAACAGATCAACCATGGCTTTGGATTCCACCAGGTATTTTAATATTATTGACAGTGTTAGCCATTAACTATATTGGGGATGCATTGCGAGATGCACTGGACCCACATAATTCAAAGTAGTAAAAGGACAAATCCGTAAAAGTCATTAGTTTTCGGATTTGTCCCTTTTTACATTTAGCATTTTCCGCTTACATTTTCCCCTCTGCAAACGAAAAAACGGATTTGAAAATTTAATTCTTCAAATCCGTTTCGTTTTTTATTCAACTTTACCGTAATAATCAACAATTTTTAAGAATATTGTCGCGATATTTAACAATGCCCGCTCATCAAAATCGAATTTAGGATGGTGGTGAGGGAATTGTGTAGTTGCCTGTTCATTCGCAGAGCCGACGTGAATAAAGTTTCCAGGTACATGTTGTAAGTAATAGGCGAAATCTTCCGCTCCTAATACGGGCGTTTTCATGTCAAACGCTTCTGCTGTAAAGTGCTCTTTTATTAATTGTTCAACTACTACAGATTCTTCCTCTGTATTAATTAACACTGGATAGCCTTTTAAATAATCGATTTCATAGTCTACATAATTTGAAACTTTTAAGCCTTCTAAAATAGCGAAAATCTCTTTTTCAATCTGGTCACGTACATTTTGATTTAATGTACGAACAGTACCTTCTAAGGTTGCAGTATCTGCAATAACATTAAATGCATTTCCCGCGTGTAAACTACCAACTGTGACAACCGCAGCTTCAGTTGGATTTACTCGGCGGCTAACGATTTGCTGGAAGTTTTGAATAAGCTGAGTCGCTGCGATGATTGAGTCCTTCGTTGTATGTGGATAGGCTCCATGTCCACCTTTCCCGAATAATTTAATCGTAAATGCGTCAACAGAGGCCATAATTGGACCAGCGGCAGTTGATAGTTTTCCTAAAGGTAAGTCTGACGCTAAATGAGCGCCAAATACATAATCCACACCATCAAGTGCGCCATCCTCTATCATAAATTTTGCGCCACCTGGTGGCTTTTCTTCCGCAGGTTGGAAAATTAAACGAATAGAGCCCTTTAATTGCTCTTTATTTTGCTGTACTATTTTGGCAAATGCAAGTAGTGCAGCGGTATGTCCATCATGTCCACATGCGTGCATAACACCAGGTACAGTGGATTTATAGGGCACGTCCTTTTCATCATTGATTGGAAGGGCATCGAAATCGGCACGGAACGCGATGGTTTTTCCTGGTAACGCGCCATCAATGCTAGCGACGATTCCTTTTTTACCTACTCGTTCACGGAATGGGATACCATATGCTTTTAATGTATCGGCAATAAAAATGGCTGTATTGTCTTCTTCAAATGATAATTCAGGATGCATATGCATATAACGACGATTTGCTACAATTTCATCGAAAAGTGTATGTAATTGTGCTACTTGATTTTGAAAATTCACAAGATCACCTCTAACTAATGTATGAAGTTGATAATACGTTTATTAAACCAAGTTGTCAAGTATGATATAAAGACTTTGAGCAGGCCATTAGGTTTAATACGATGTTAGTATAAAGGATGGGGACCCTTATTTTGGCTAAGCTTTGCTGATTTGCTGACAGTACAATTTTTAGATGTTATTCTACCAATATAACAGTAAGATACATGAAAGGAGTATAGCAATGCCTGTTTATAATAAGCTAGTACGAGATAATATTTTAGAGATAATTGCAGAAAAGGGATTGCAATGTAATGCAAGAATATTAGAGCCACAAGAACTATTGCTTGAAGTAAAAGCAAAAATAATGGAAGAAGCAAAAGAGTTTTATAAGGCAGAAAACGTTCAAGAAAGTGTTGAAGAATTAGCAGATATTTTAGAACTAGTACATACTGTGATAGGAGTGTTAGGTGTGAGTTATGAAGAATTAGAAGCGGTTCGTAAGCAGAAGAAAGCTAACCGTGGAGGATTTGACAAGGCAATTTATTTACTTGATGTAGAAGATAAGTAAGCTATTTTTAGGGAAAGAAACTTCCGATTGACCGCTCACACTTTAAGATAGTGGCATTTATTAGCTACAGGATTAGATTGAGGAGAGAAGAAATGATAGATTACTTTGAAAGAATTTTAAGATTGAAAGGTATGGAAGTATGGGATGTTAAATTAGACAAAGATATTTATCGGCTCTTTATAGTGGATGAAAAACGTTGTGCTGAATTTGAAGATTTGAATCTTCCTCCAGATGCTACATTTTTTGAGGATGACATAAGGGCCAATGTGATTACCGTCAGTGTATATTCCCGTTACCCCGTAAATGAAGCACATATTGAACCAATTGATTATGAGTAACAGGTACAGAAAATATTCTGAAAATTAAATACATTTATCTGGTGTGTAAATGGCCATTAGTGCTATCCTTTTGATTTATTTATTGCTTCTCCATTTTTGCGAAGTTTTTGAGATAAAAAATACCAACAATCATCATGAAAATAGATCCAATAAAGATAATTAATATTCCAATAATGGCGTTCAATATTTTCAACATCATTTATATGCCTCCAATGTCCTCTACATTAGATAGTGCAGTATTGTGTCCTAGTTTTGTCGTTGAATCAGTATAGATTTAACATATATAAAGTCAATCACTACTCTTACTAAAGACAATACTGTAGGAAATATTCAATTTATGCCAAACCCAAGATTCAAAAATTTTATCTAATTCTTTTTTTTCGTTTGTTCATTTCTACGCTAAGACCTAATTGTTCAAAAGTAAATGTTTCTTGTATTCTGTCTTTATACTTCGTGTCAACAGAAAAAGTCACAGTTTGGCTCAAATGACTTATTCCCCATACTTATTTAAGTGAATTGAATGGTGTATATAGCATTTATTAATACGTATCACTATTCTATCGTTTTGATGCTTAAACAAAGGGACTTAGCCAATTACGCTTAATGTAACGGCGTAAGTCCTAATCGTAGAATCTTAATTATAGTGTTTCGCTCTTTAACGTTTCATCTTGACTAATTTGCTTCTTCTTAATACATACAATAACAAAGGCTTGTACTGTCATTGCTATGATGATGAATAATAAATGGGTATTTTGATAAAACCATTGTGACATAAAATAAAATATAGGTGCCGATGCTAAATAGGAAATATATTGGTTTTTCGTGGAAGAAAATAATTGTGGAAATGCAAGTAGTAACTAAAATAAGTTCTAATAACAAACCAATAGAACTACTATCTAAAAAATATTGTAAATCGTTGATATAAGCCATACCAATTTTACCTCACTTTGCTAGCAATTATTTGCAAATAATTGTAACATAACAAAGGAATTATTGGTAGTTAATGGTTAAAAGGTGACGCTAGGGGGGAGTTGAAAATCCTTCATATATATAATGACAATATCTTTTTATAAAAAACGGTTATTTAAGTATAGCTTTGAATGGCTACAAAAAAAGAAAAAAGACATATGTTGATTAATAACCAACCTGTAAATTTCTTTTGGTGTTGAAATTCTTGTATCCTCATTATTAACTTCGTTAAGTCAAAAAATAATATCATCTATGCTTGAAACTTAAAGTCTTTTGTAATGAAGCCATACAATGCTAAAGATATGCCCACTATTGAAAATAATATACGTAATATTTTTAACAATGTGATTCCCTCCAAATCATTTCTTTTTCACTTTTTCAAACTTTAACTAAATCTATTAGTGTGATTTTATGTGATAGTGTCCATATGACTGTATTGGACTTTCCTTTTCCCCATGCCAGATAGACCAAGTCTCTACTTTGTCCTCCTCTAATACATTTTGTTGTATATACGTTATGTAAATAGTTTCACTGTTTCACGCGTCTCCACTTACTATGTATATAATTTTTTTGAATTGGATTGCCAATATAGTGATGTTCTTTGCTTTTTTGGCAACCGAAAATAAAATCCACTTTCGAAGCTTTCTCCAAATTCTACTAATGTTCTTATTGAAGCACTTAATCACTGCAATTAGCATAGCGAAAGTCTTGTAGTTTTGTAAAAGAGAGTGTATATAAAAACACAAACAAAATGAGTGCGAACACATACTATAAAAAGAAAGCATGATAGTCTATCCATTCTATTTAAGGAAAGTAACACTAAAATAAATATGTCATTCTAGAAAGCTAAAACGAATCTACTTTTGGAAGGGGGGAACCGCGTGGTATCAATACGTCAAAAATTAGTCGCTGCGACCCAAGCTGCAAAAATTACAAATGGCAAAAATAATGCGAAAAAATATATTGTTGTACATGAAACAGACAACACAAGCGTTGGAGCCGACGCAGATGCCCATGCTCGACTCCAAATCAACGGTAATAGTAGAAATGCTAGTTGGCATTGGCAAGTGGATGATCAAGAGGCCATACAATCTTTTGAACATTATTGGGAATGCTGGGGAGCTGGAACGTATATAGGCAATACACAAGGCATTCAAGTTGAAATATGCGTTAATAGCGATGGAGATTATAATAAGGCAGTAAAAAATGCGGCGAGTTTAATAGCAAAAATAATGAAAGATGAAAATATAGCGATCGACAATGTCGTTCAACACCATTATTTTAGTGGTAAAAACTGCCCTAGAAATATGCGTACAGGGAAAATCTCGTGGACTAATTTTTTGCAAATGGTAACAAGCATTGATACGCCAAAGCCCAATAAACCACCTAACGAGTTATCAAAGTATCGTATAATCACAGGAACATATAGCACTCGAAGCGCTGCTATGAGCGTGTTAGATATAATGAGAAAACGTTTTGGCTGGGTTGCGTATGTTGAACAGGAAGAGTCCAAGTATCGAGTGAAAACAGGGACATTTACAGGTATTACTGCTGCTAAAAGTGCAGAAAATAAAATAAAAGCGGCTAAATTAGCGCAACTGACATACATTATTGATGCATAATGGCGCATCAGCTAATTATATGAGTATTTTAGTTGACTGCTTTTAGGAAATGAGTAAAATAGAAAGGCAGTACTATTATATACTTGAAACTTAGCAGCTAAGGGCAGTGCCTCAGAAGGTATCTGAGGCACATTTTAATGAAAAATTGTAAAATAGGGGACTTTTTAGACCATTGATCTATTAGTAGTGAGTGTATGGATGCTGAAAAAGTAGCTTATTAATGTGCAATTTTATGAAGTTAGTAGGGGGGACAAGAGCTGTCATGAAATTTTGACACTCTTTTTCTTTTCGTCTCCTCTATAACCTGTTAAGATGGTAATAGTGTGACAACAAGTTAGTGTATATGAGAGTGGTGACAATCAAGATGGATGAACAGAAAAAAGATGGTTTAGAACAACAGCAAGAGCAAATACAACAAGTAGAGGTAAAACCTGCAGGCCAATTTATTCAGATGAAGCCGTTTAAGTTTATTATGCTGATGTTCTTTACAATCTTAATTACCGCAGGCTTAACCATTTTTGCGTTAACTTTCGGTGAAAAGAAAGTGGTAGAAGTAAAAGTCCCAATTGAACGTGCGGAATTTACAAAACTATACGAAGCATTTGATATGCTTAAAGGTAAGTATTACAAAGATATCGATGATGAAAAAGTAGTGGATGGCGCCATTAACGGCATGTTTGATGCATTAGAAGATCCTTATTCTGATTTTATGGTGAAGGATGAAGCAGAAAAATTTAACTCTGGATTATCTTCAAGTTTCCAGGGTATTGGTGCTGAAATTCAAGAACGTAATGGTTTTATTACTGTTGTGTCACCTATTAAAAATTCACCTGCTGAAAAAGCAGGGTTATTACCAAAAGATATTATTTTAACGGTAGATGGTAAAAGCATTCAAGGTTTTAGCGCTTCAGAAGCAGTAGCACTTATTCGTGGCGAAAAGGGTACACCTGTAAAGCTAACAGTGAAACGTGGCGAAAATGCTGAACCTATTCAAATGACGATTATTCGCGATGATATTCCTGTTGAAACGGTTTATGGTGAAATGCTAGATGGAGATATTGCACATATCCAAATTACATCATTCAATGAAGAAACAGCAAAAGAGCTAGAAAAAATCCTTGTTGAGTACGAAGGAAAAGGCATGAAAGGGATTGTCCTTGATTTACGCCAAAATCCAGGTGGGTACTTAGATGCTGCGGTTGAAATTTCAAATTTATTTGTACCAGAAGGTAAAGCGATTGTACAAGTGCAGCAAAAAGACGAGGAGCCAGTTATTACAAATGCGGTAGCAGGGAAAAAATATAACGTACCTGTAACCGTTCTAGTGGATAATGGCAGTGCATCGGCATCAGAAATTTTAGCAGGTGCTTTAAAAGAATCGGTAGGTGCTAAAATTGTTGGTGAAACATCGTTTGGTAAAGGAACCGTACAAAATGTTACACCTTTAAAGGATGGTTCTAATTTAAAATTCACAACCGGTAAATGGTTAACACCAAACGGTAACTGGATTAATGAAAAAGGCATTGAACCGGATGTAAAAGTAGCGTATCCAGCTTATGCTTCTTTACCAATTTTAGACCCGACGATTGAAATGAAAGAGGGCTTGCAGTCAGACTCTGTCAAAGTGGCTGAAGAAATGTTAGAAGTGCTAGGATATGAACCTGGAAAAGCTGACGGGATCTTTGATCAATTTACAGAACGAGCTGTAAAAAAATTGCAAGCTGACAATAAGCTTGAAGAAACAGGTATTCTAACGAACGAAACAACTTACGCATTAATGGATGCGTTACGTGAAAAAATGAAATCAGAGGATCCTCAACTGTTAAAAGCAAAAGAGCTAGTTTCTGATGCAAAAAAACAAACAGAGGGAACAACAAACTAACACTGTAGCTGTCGCAGAAGTCGTCTCGTACGGCAATGCGACAGCTTTTTCTTTAGGAGGAATGAATTGTGAAGGATGTATATTTATTTAGCGGATTTCTTGGAAGTGGTAAGACATCTATGCTGACAGATGTTATACGACAACTAAAAGAAAAGGGTTTAAAGCCCGCTGTTATTATGAATGAACTTGGCAAGCTGCCATTTGATTCTCAAGCTGTAGAAGAGGACGTGCCGCTAAAAGAGATGCTAGAGGGCTGTATTTGTTGTTCAGGAGCTGAAAAAACAGAGGCTCAAATCCAGTCTCTTCTATTAGATAGTGAATTTGACGTTCTAATTATTGAAACAACTGGAGCGGCTCACCCTGTAGAAGCATTGGATGCTGTCTATTCTCCAATTTTTGCCGAGCAGTTACATGTCAAGGGGATTGTTACAGTTGCGGACTCGAAGCTTTGGTTACATCGTGACACATTAACTCCGCAAGTGCGTACATTGTTTATGGAGCAAATTCGTCACGCGCATTTATTATTAGCCAATAAAACCGATTTACTAACAGAGGCGGAGCAAGCGCAAGTCGTTTATGAGCTACAAGGTTTTAATCCCCATGCATTTATTTTGCAAACAACAAATGGGCGTGTACCGTACCATTTACTAGAAAATTTATCTGCCACTGTTAAAATTGATAAGCAATATATTGAAAAAACACCGATAACCTCCATGCATTTAGGTTCCCGTTTAGTTGAATTTGAAGATGTTCACTTTACACAAGAGCAAATAGAAGAGTGGGTACGTGGATTACCAGATACGGTGTACCGAATGAAAGGCTACGTTCCGATAGAAGGCGTTAAAAATCCAATGCTGTTTCAGTATGCCTATGGGATGGTACAATGGTTGCCAGAATTCATTAAAATGCCCGCAAAGCTTGTTTTAATAGGTGAAAATATTGGCAGTGTTCATGTAATTGGTATTGATTAAATAAAAAGTGTCCCATGCTTTACTTGATATAATCAAATTCATCTGCTCGTGTTCTTTCTGAATCCTTAGAAATCATTCAGTGGAACCGAGCAGATTTTTTATAGCCATAGCAATTTTTAAATCTCTTTTTATTTTATCCAGGCAATTTTAGTTATTGGCAAGTGTGCTAATCTATCAAAATCATAGCCAAAATACGAACAGAAATTGAATACTGTCAACCCTCTTTAAAACGTAAGTATTTCATAGATTGGTCAAACTTGCTAAAAAATATAACAAAAAAACCCCTGTTTAACGGAAACTACTTTTCTATTGGGCAGGCTAGCAGATGTTGGGAAGATTTTTTATAGAATCATACTTTACGATAGGTTGCAGATAGGAGGAATTGCAAAATGAAAAAAACACTTACTGCAATTTGTGCAACATTTCTTTTAGCAGCTCCAATTCAATTGGCTTCTGCTGCTTCTAATACTACAGAAGGGAACACAGCAAATCAGACAACGAACTGTAAAGTTTACTATTATAATAATTGGTCAAATCACAAGTGGGTTGTAACTAAACCGAATACAACTGCACCGTCAAAAGATACGCAAACAAATCAACAAACAAATAAACCAACAAATCAACAAAATAATACAACGACAACACCACCAACTACATCTAATCCGACTACAACAACATCGGATGTAAATGCTTTTGAACAAGAGGTAGTTAAATTAACGAATGCTGAGCGTACAAAAGCAGGGTTAAAAGCTTTACAAACGGATGATAAATTAATGGCTGCAGCACGAGAAAAATCTCAAGACATGCAATCGAAAAAATATTTTTCACATACGAGCCCAACATTTGGGTCACCATTTGATCGTATGAAAGCTTTAGGCATCACTTATAAGAGTGCTGGTGAAAATATCGCCCAAGGTCAACGTTCTCCACAAGAAGTCGTACAAGCTTGGATGGATTCACCGGGTCACCGTGCCAATATTTTAAATGCAAATTATACACATATTGGTGTAGGTTATGTGAAGTCAGGTAACTACTGGACGCAACAGTTTATTCAAAAGTAATAATGTGAAAATTTAATAGAAACAACGTATTCAAGTAGGATGTCCAATAAGTCTTCATGGCTTATTTGGATGTCTTTTTATTTTTTTAAGGTAAAAAATGATAAACAGTGAAAAAAACAGGATAATCGAAAGACATGCCGTTTGAGATAAGCCATTTTTGCCTATACTTCCAAGTATAGGAGGCGTTTTATGAATAAAGTGGAAATAATGATGAAAAGCTTACAAAAAGCATTTAATCAATCATCCGATTTTACAGTAAGACAAGTAGACTGGCGAGAAGGAACGTCTGCTATTTTATGTTTTTATTCCTCGCTTGTGGATGCAAAAGAAGCGCAAAAATTACTCGATACAATTTATGCCCGTTTAGATACAAACAAGCCGTTTTGGAGTGAAACGATAATGACGACTCTTAAGCCGTTTTCGCTACCACAAGCTATCGAACATATTTGTAATGGCGAAACGCTAATCATTATTCCTGATACAGGTGAAATGCTTTCACTCACGAGTGTAAATCAAGTACATCGCAATCCTGATGAGCCGAATAATGAGCATGTTCTGCGTGGATCACATGAAGGGCTAGTGGAAAGCGTTGATACCAATTTAGCCTTATTACGCAAACGTATTCATAATCCTTCCCTTGTCGTAAAATCCTTTTCAATTGGCAAAGAGACAAATACAAAAGCTTATTATCTTTACATTGACGGAGTCATTAAAGCAGAAACGTTAGCTGAAATTGAAAAGCGCATTGACGCCATTAACATAGATTATTTTTATAGTGTTGGTCAACTAAGTGATGAGTTAGAAGATTCCGTATGGTCGCCTTTTCCTCAATTGCTCAATACGGAGCGTCCGGATCGGGTTGTCGCTAATTTAGTGGAGGGGAAAGTGGTGTTAATAACGAATATCTCTCCGACAGCATTGATTGCACCTGTTACGTTTTTTTCTTTTTATCAATCGCCTGATGATTATAATGGTCGAGTGTTGGTAGGTTCTTTTTATCGCATGGTACGGTTATTATCATTTTTGGCTGCTGTTTTTTTGCCGGCATTTTACATTGCAATTATCAGTTTTCATTTTGAAGTATTGCCATTAGAATTGAGTAATCAGGTGAAAAATGATGTAAATGAAATTCCATATCGACCTTTAATAGAGGCGCTTATATTGGAAATCATTATGGAGCTTATACGAGAATCCAGTATACGATTGCCACAATCAGTGGGGCAGACGATAGGCATTGTCGGGGGATTAGTTATAGGAGATGCTATTGTAAGTGCTGGTTTAGTATCGAACTTAATGGTGATAGTTGTTGCTTTAACAGCAATCTCTAGCTATGTAGTGCCTTCAGTAGAATTAAATACTTCGATTCGTATGCTACGCTTTCCATTTATGGTGTTAGCCTCACTATTTGGTTTTTTTGGCATTGTTATTGGTGTAGTTGTTTTATTGATTCATTTAATTAATTTAAGCTCTTTAAAACAGCCATACTTTTCTCCAATTGTGCCATTTCAACCAAAGGAAATCTATAAAGTGTTCGTGCGAGGACCGTTCTTTAAACCTACCGTCCAAGTGACATCTTTTAGTTCACCGAAAGATGACAGTGTAAAGAATGGTGATACACCTTGAATTTTTCGTTATCTAAAGGGCAATTTTTTTTACTATTGTTTTTCATTGAAACAGGTATTATTTATATTTCCTTTCAAACGCCTTTAATTAGCGAAAGTAAAAATAAGGCCTGGGTGCTATTTATCGTAGCAACCATATTACATTATTTAGTATTACTATTTTTTGAACGGTATTATCGGTATTTTTACTTGAATACATTTTTCCAATGGGTGTATAAGGTGTATTGGTTTTTAATGATTGCGACATTTTTAGCCTATATGGTATATGTTTTAGCATCATGGGTTTTGCCTCAAACGCCCGAGTGGATAATCATCTTATTTATTGTTGCACTTTCGTTATATGGTAATATAAGTCGACCGGAAACCGTTATTAATATTGGCGTTATGTTTATTCCGCTTATATTTATTTTTATTATTTTTTTAATGCTTGCGGTTCCAGACCTTACATGGACAAACTTATTACCGCTTGAATTTAATAATAGTAAGGAAATCATTCAAGGTCTTATCCATAGTGTTTTTGCATTTATGGGCGCAGAAATGTATCTGATTTATCGTCCTTTTTTACAAAAGGAATTGACTTTAAATTACAAGTCAATATTGATTTATCAGCTTATCGTTTTTGTCTTTTATTTAATTTCCGTCATGTTTTCCCAAATGTTTTTTACTATTGAAGAGATTAAGTTAGTACCAGAGCCGATTATTTATATTTTAAAATCTCAAGAAGTTACATTTGTCAAGCGACTTGATATTTTCTTTGTGTATATCTGGCTGTCGTGGTCCATCATCACAGTATTGATTTTTAATTTAACGATAAGGGTTGTCCATTTTGGTATAGGAAAAAAGGGTACTAAAAAGACAACCGTTTTTTATCATATTTTGCTTGCGATTGTGCCACTTTTTTTAGTTAAGTTTAAGGTGATTGAAATAATGAAAAATTCCTTCCATTATATAATATTACTTTTCACTTTTCTCTTACCGATTCTCATTATTTTTTGGAATAAATGGAGGGGGAAAACGTGTATCGAAAAGCAATAATCATCCTTTCGGTTGCACTACTTGCGGGTTGTTGGGACGAGCGTTTATATAAAAATTCGTCAGTCGTTTCCCTTGCTGGCATCGAAGGGACAATGGGCGAGTATAAAGGATATTATGCATACCCAAAAACGATTGATAAGCAAAGTCAAATTATGTTAATTGAGGCAAAAGGGATTTCTCCACGCGATGTTCGAAATAATGCTGACATGAAGGTTGAACAAACACTTGATTTGTCTGAACTCGCAACATTGCTTATTTCGATTGATACGGTGAAAGAGCCTTTATATGACCTACTAGATATTTATTTTCGTGATCCGCAAAATCCAATATCTATTAAAGTGGCATTAACTGAGGGGAGCGTAAAACCTTTTGTTGAATTAACAAAAGAAGTAACGGACAATGCAGGAGGTTACTATGAACGCTTTATTGAAAGTACAGAAAAAAATACAATTTACCCTAAACTGAATTTACAAATGATCGGATCATCATTGTTTGATAACGCCAAAGATATTGCCGTACCTTATATCAAAATGGACGAAGAAGAACATAGTGCGGAAGCGGCAGGGGTGGCGTTGTTTTCTGGTCAAGTGTTTACTGGGAAAATTTTAAATCCGAAGCAATCCTTTTATATGCTTTTATTAATGGATAAAGCGAGTCAGCATGCACGCATTGAATATATGCTCAAGCTCAATGGCGAGGATGTACCTGTCACTTCAGAGGTGATTCATTTAAAAAGAAAATGGATCATCAATGAAGAAATGAAAAAAATAACAATGGATTTTAAAATTGATTTAGAAATAGAAGAGTTTTCAAAAGATCATTTGTATAAAGAAGAGACGTTTAAAACGATAGAAGATATGTTCCAACAAAGAATACAAGCTGATTTTGAGGAAGTATTAAACATACTACAAGAAGAGAAATCCGATACTTTAGGGATAGGACGTTATATTCGCGCTCATCATCCCAAATTCTTTCAGCAAGACTGGCGTGAGCAATTTGCTTCACTTACTATTGAACCAAAAGTGAAAGTAACGATTATTCGTACAGGCATACTCCGTTAAAAAGGAGCTTTTATCTATTGTTTAAATAATAAAGCGCAAAAATGTTGATGTCTGTATCACCATTTTTGCGCTTTATTCATTATAGGGCAAATTTTCTTTGTACGAGTAATAAGCGGATTAATAAGGTAATAGCACCCGCAGATAGGCCAGCTACAAGCCCTAACCAATAACCAACTGGACCGAAATCCGTATAGTTAGCTAGTACATAACCTGTTGGCAATCCGATAATCCAATACGAGATGATAGCCATGATAAACGTGATGGTCACGTCCTTGTATCCACGTAATGCGCCTTGTACAGGTGCTTGAATAGAATCAGATAGTTGGAAAATGGCGGCATATACTAAAAAGACTTGCGCATTTTTTAAAACAAGCTCATCACTTGAATACATTGTAGCGATTTGTTCACGAAGTAAGTAGAGAACGCAAGCTGAAAAAAAACTAAATACAATCGCTGTACCTACGCATAAATAACTATAGATTTTTGCGTCACGTAAACGTCCCGCCCCAATTTCAAAACCTACTAAAATCGTAACACCCATTGAAATACTTAGAGGAACCATATATAACAACGACGTAAAGTTAATAGCGATTTGATGGGCAGCGATAATTTCGGTGCTAAAGTTACTCATCATCATTGTGACGGCAGAAAAAATACTTGTTTCTGCAAATAAGGAAATGCCGATTGGTACACCAATAACTAAAATTTCTTTCCAGCTAAGCCATTGTAACTTCGGCCATTCGCGGAAAATAGTAAAGTGTTCAAAAGGCACGCGTTTGGCAATAATCCACACCGTAATAAAGAAAATTAGCCAATACGTAATGGCTGTCGCAACACCTGCACCAACACCGCCAAGCTCTGGCGCACCGAACTTTCCGAAAATGAAAATATAATTTAAAAAGATATTAATAGGTGTTCCTAGCAGTGTAATAATCATGGTTACTCGTGTTTGACCTAACGCATCGATAAAACAACGTAGAACAAAAAATAAAAAAAGTGGTACAAGACCAGCGCACATAGCATGAATATAAGATTTTGCAATGTTATGTACAGAGGCGTCTAATTGCATATTTCCAAGTATCCAATCGAGCCCGATAAATAATATGATAAAAATACATGCAGAAAGTACAAGTGCGACATATAAGCCTTGCTGCACTGCTTGTTTAGCTAACTGTTCTTTCTTTGCGCCAACAAGCTGGGAGACAATCGGTGTTATTGCTAATAAAATACCTGAAAGCCCAGTATAGATAGGCATCCAAATGGACGACCCAATAGAGACTCCTGCTAAATCAGAAGTACCGTAGCGACTAGACATTAAAATGTCGAAAAAAGAAATGAGGTAAATGGCTACTTGGGTAATTAGAATAGGTACGATGATTTTTACAATTATAGAATACTTTTGCTTTAATGTTGTCGTTTTATACATAGTGAGTAACTTCCTTTTATAAGCATAATGAATTAGTATAGCATATAGTAAACATAATATGATGAAAAATTAAAGCTTCATCTATATCTTTTCTTTCGCATATAGTAAAATAAAAGACTGTAAACAAAAGTGGCGTTTGCTACAATGGCTTTTAAGGAATAGGAGAATTTACGTGAAACAACAAACAATCATTTTAACCGGTGGTGGGACAGCAGGCCATGTATCACTTAATCAAGCGATATTACCTTCTTTACTTGAACTAGGTTACGATGTCCACTATATTGGTTCAGAGCAAGGTATTGAAAAAGAATTAATTGGCGAGGCATTTCCGGAAGTCCCGTTCTATGGGATTGCTAGCGGAAAATTGCGTCGTTATTTCTCTATGAAAAACTTTACGGATCCTTTTAAAGTACTTGCTGGCATTATGCAAGCATTTCGCATTATAAAGAAAGTAAAGCCAGAGGTTATTTTTTCAAAAGGTGGTTTTGTCTCTGTACCTGTCGTGATGGCAGCTAAAGTGGCAGGCGTACCAGTTGTTATACATGAATCCGATGTAACTCCCGGTTTAGCTAATAAAATTGCACTCCCATTTGCTTCGCATATCTTCACTATTTTTGAAGAGACACTTCAGCACTTGCCAAAGGAAAAGGCAACTTGTACAGGTTCCATTATTCGTCAAGAATTATTTAATGGTAATAAAGCGAAAGGTCTTGCTTTCTGTGGCTTTACGGCGTCAAAACCTGTTCTTTTAGTGATGGGGGGAAGTCTTGGTTCAGTTGTGTTAAATGATGCATTACGCCATAATTTACCTGAATTACTTCAAACATTTCAAGTAATACATCTATGTGGAAAAGGAAATAAAGACGAAAGCTTAGAGGCAATGAAAGGCTACAAACAGTTTGACTATGTCACGACGGAATTACCGGATTTACTACATGCAGCAGATTTTGTTGTATCTCGTGCAGGATCTAACTCTATATTTGAATTTTTAGCCCTTCATAAGCCGATGTTATTAATTCCACTATCTGCACAAAAAAGTCGCGGCGATCAAATTTTGAATGCAAAGTTATTTAAAAAGCAAGGATACGCTGAAGTTTTACAAGAGGAAGAACTAACAAAAGAAACATTTATGAAATCAGTTTATACGTTAACAGCGCGTAAATCAGAAATCATACCAGCAATGGAAAAGACGCAAAGACCTAAAACGCCAAACGAGATGGCGAAGTTAATATTGCAATATAAAAAATAAAAAGCTATGTGTACTGTTATAATAAACAGTGCACATAGCTTTTTTAATTGGTCATTACATTGCTTGTTCTTCGCCTTCTTGCGTCTGATTGGCAGTTGTGAGATAGAACAAGTCACGTGGTATTTTATATAGATTAAATTGTGCTTCTCCGCTGTTAACTTGTGCTAATAATGTTGGGTGACTGTCATTTGCACTTACAACATAAGGCAACTTTAAAGCGGCACGCTGTGATTTACTATTTTCTACTCGTATACGGAGGAAAACCGTATGGAAATTATAATCAAAAAATAATTCATTTAAGAAGAGCATTTTTGCTTTTTGGTTGTAACCTTGCCCTTGATAGGGGAGCCCTATCCACGTTCCGAGGAAGCCAGCACCGTCTTCCACATCATGAATGCTAATGGTGCCAATCGGTTGACCCCAATCATCAGTTATTGTCCTGGAGATAGCGAGCCCTCTCGCTTCTTCTTCGATTAGTTGCTTGGTCATAAACCAGTATTCGTCCGCAGATTGTGCCTTTTGGCGAACGAAGGGAAAAACAGATGGATGCGATAATAGCTCATAAAGCTCTGTACATTCATGTAGGTCTCGATGTTTAAGCATACGAAACGCCTCCTTTGCAAGGGTAGTTAAAACAATTCCGTTAAAGCATAAAGAATAAAACTAAAATTCGTACTGGAATTAAAAACCCAAAGAACTAGACGTTATAACTATGAAATCCATAATCTCCCGCTGTCTTACTGATTTTGCGACCATACCGAAAAATGGCTAGTTTTATTAATATAATATAACAAGTCTACTGCTTGGTGCAATCATTTTGCTCTTTCAAACGAAAATTAAGTTTAATTGTCAGTTAATTCGGAAAAAATAGCGAAAAATATCATTTCCCTACTTTTGTTATATATGATTATAAAGTCTTTTATAGTTATATGTTTCATAAAAATGACGGAAAAAGTATTTCCTTAGTATCGTTTTGCCTTTTAAAAAGTGAAATATTATCAAATTTTACTCGAAAAAGGATAGAATCTTTCGTAATTCTACAAAGTTAAATGATTGTAAATATGTTATAATACTAGTGTAATTTTTATTTTATAAATAAATACATTTATAACGAATTTATATATATGTGACTTTATAATGGGGAGTGACATTATGGAATATCTTTTAAGCGAAAAACTATTCAATCAACTATTTATTGGAGAAGATTTCGTCTATTTAATGAAGAGAGTTGGAGACGATTATCAATATATTCGCTTAAATCAAGCTGCCCAAGTACTGTTATCCAATAACACCGTTGGAAAAATGCTATCTGCTGTTACTTCTAGTCGGAATTTTGTCATTATTCAAGAAAATTATCATCGAGCAATTGCTCAACATCAGCAGGTCGATTATGTCGATTATGCCTATGTTCAATCGGAAGTGCGAAAATATGAGACATCTGTCCGCCCGATTAAAGACGGAAATGAATACTATATTTTAGCTATTACAAAAGAAATCTTATATGACAGAAGTGTTGAAGATAAGTTTTTATTTATGCGGTCTATTTTTGACCACGCTTTTTTTTCAACCGTTATTTTATCTGCTGAAGGTACTATATTCGAAGTAAATACAAGCTTCATGGAAGATTTTGATTTGGATAACGATATGGTGAAACATCAGCCATTTATCGATTTGCCCATCATTCCAAAAGAGGAAATAGAAAAAATACAAGACTATTTACAAAGAGCAGCAATGGGCGAAAATATTGCAGAGAAGCTTATTAAATTACATACGTTGGATCAACAGGAGCGCATGTATTTAGTATCAATGTCACCAGTAATGCAAGGAGACAATTCCTTTGCTATTTTCTTAATCATGCAAGATTTTACGCAATTTACAGAACAACAGGCCGCATTGCGATCAACATCTCATGGCCTTGAAGTGTACAAGGCAGCTTTAAATTCTGCCACTTCCATCGCTATTTTAGATATCGAAGGAAAAATCGTGGAAGTAAATGATTTATTTTTAAATGCTTCGGGATTTACAGCCAGTGAATTACTAGGTCATCCTTATGACCTTATTGAACCCCGTAATAATAAAAAAAGCGTTTTTCAAGCAATCAATGAAACCCTGGCATTAGGAGAGGTGTGGCGAGGTGAGCTGTGCTACCGCACAAAGTATCATGCAGACTATTGGGTAGAGGCTGCTATTGTGCCCTTGAAAAATGAATTTGGCCAAGTGGAGCAATATTTATCCATTAACTATGATATTACGGACAAGAAAAGAATGTTAACGGAATTAAAAAATATTGAACGGACATTCCGATTAATTACTGAAAATACAAATGATTTAATTGTCATCTTAAATGAAGATGGCATCATTATTTATGCCTCACCATCTTACAGAATGTATTTAGGTTATGCCATTGTTGAATTACAAGGACAGTTTTACAGTGATATTATTGATGAGCAAAGTAAACCAGCGTGGCAAGCGTTTCTAAATGATTTTACAGAGAAGACGGATACACAATTTGAGTTATTGCTTCAAGCGAAAGATGGCACACCTGTTTGGACAGAAGGCAATGTAACGGTCGTTCATGATACGGAACGCGAAACAATCTCACAAATTATTATGGTTTCACGTGAAATTACCCATCGTAAAGAACGGGAAAATGATTTACTTTATCTAGCTTATCATGATAGTTTAACGCAGCTACCGAATCGAAGGTATTTAACAAAGGAATTTCCAAAAATACTGATGGACGCACATGCAAAAGACGCATGTATTGCCATGTTATATATTGATGGAGATGATTTTAAAGATGTAAATGATCAATTCGGACATGATATGGGGGATGATTTTATCCGCAAATTTGGCAAGGTGTTAATAACATCTGTCCGTAGTCACGATCTTGTTATTCGAATGGGTGGGGACGAATTTATCATTATTTTAACAGGTTTAACGCGTAAACCTGAAGCAAGGCAAGGTCAAATGATGCATATCATTAACCGTATTCGCAATGAATTAAAAAAAGGTTGGACAATCGAAAATCATTTCTTTGCACCTACTGCATCTATTGGAATTGCCTATTATCCAGACCATGCAACTACGTTAGAGGAGCTAATGGATTTAGCAGACCAAGCATTATATAAGGCGAAGGAAAGTGGGAAAAACAATTTATTTATTGGCCCTCTTTAAAATAAGTCTGTACAAACGAGTATTTACTTGTGGTACAGGCTTTTTAAATGATGTTATGCTAGTGCTATGATAGAAAAGAAGTTATTAGATTGAAATAGAAGGTGATTAGATGCCTAAAAAAATACTATTAGTAGAAGACGAAAAACATATTGCTCGTTTTGTTGAACTGGAGTTACAACATGAAAGCTATGATGTGACCGTAGCCTTTGATGGGCGGGAAGGGCTTGCACTTGCTACTACAGAAAACTATGATGTTCTATTATTAGATGTCATGCTACCTGGTATTAATGGAATTGAGATTTGTCGTCGTATTCGCACGCAGTCTCAAGTACCCATTATTTTACTTACTGCCAGAGATGCTGTGATGGATCGAGTTGCGGGTTTAGACGCAGGAGCCGATGATTACATCGTGAAGCCGTTTGCCATTGAAGAATTACTGGCACGTATACGTACCATTTTACGTCGAGTGGAGCCTAATGAAAAAATGGTGGGTCACACATTACATTTTCGAGATATTGAAATCGATATTGATGCATATGAGGTATTAGTGCAAGGTCAAAAACTGGATCTTACAAAAACCGAATATGATTTGTTGAAGTTATTAATAGAACATAAAAATCGTGTATGTACAAGAGAGCTTATATTAACTTCCATTTGGGGATATGATGCAGATATTGAGACAAATGTTGTGGATGTATACATCCGTCATCTAAGGACAAAACTACCTGGTGATTTAAATGCCTATATCGAAACCGTACGTGGGGTAGGATACGTGATGCGTGAATGAACAAAATAAATGCATATTTCAGCAATCTTTCTTTGCAAAGAAAGTGGATGTTGACATCGAGTGCGGTCATTTTTATTAGCTACGCTATAATTTGTATCGTTGTCTATGTTTCATTGCATACTTGGCTATTAAATGATGAAGTTAGTAAAGTGAAACGAACAAGAGATGACGTCGCTTCATTTTTAGAATCACAAGGGCCAAATATATCAATCCAACAAATCCAGCAAAATACAGGATTATTAAAATCGATTGTGGATCGCGAGCAAACGGTTAGACTATATAATAATGATGGTATTGAAATTTTGCGAATTAATAATGCCTCAAAAGCTGCACCTCTTTCTCCGATGCAAGAAATTGTGCAAATGACCATTGATAAAAAAGATGCATATGTCGTAAACGAGCCTATAAAGCTCGGATTTTTTCAAGTATATATTCAAGTGATTCATCCGTTAACACGCTTTGAATCCTTAATGCGTTATTTGTTGACCGCTATGCTTATTGCAGGAGTCGGTGCATTGTTCCTTTCAGGTTCCATTGGGTATTATTTAGCGAATTATTTAACGAAACCACTTCATGCATTGCGTGCATCAATGAAAACGGTTATGGACCAAGGTTTTAATGAACCTATCCAGCTATCTTACGCATCACAAGATGAAATTGGTGACTTATTGAAAATGTACAATGCAATGATGAATGAGCTACAAATATCATTTGCTCAACAGCAGCAATTTGTTGCGGATGCTTCTCACGAATTACGGACACCTATTCAAGCAATTGAAGGCCATCTCTCACTACTCAAGCGGTGGGGGAAGGATGATCCAGCTATTCTAGAGGAATCGATAGATACATCATTAACGGAAATTACTAGGATGCGAAAAATGATTGAAGAGTTGCTTGAACTTGCACGACGTGAAGAGAAAGATGAAACGAGTGAGGCAAATCCGGTAGCAGTCATTGAAGGTGTTATAAGTGAAATGACGAAATTGTATCCGGATGCAACTATTACGCTGTCGAAAAATGGTGAAATAGGGACTGTTTTTATAACACCCAATGCTCTTGGTCAAGTAATTCGCAATATAGTAGAAAATGCCATTCGTTATTGTGAAAAAGTTCCGGAAGTAAACATTTCCCTTTTTGTGAAGGGTGAAAAAGTAGAGTTTCAAATAACAGATAATGGGATTGGAATAGCTGAAAAAAACCTTCCCTATATTTTTGATCGTTTTTACCGTGTTGATGAAGCAAGAAATCGTCAAATTGGCGGTACGGGCTTAGGGTTAAGTATTTCTAAAATGTTACTTGAAAAATATAATGCTTCAATAGAAGTCAAGAGTGAAGTAAATGTTGGAACCGTTTTCTTGCTGAAGATACCGCTAAAATATTAAGAAAAATACACGCTTTATTTAAGAATTTTAGCCTTTGAGAAAAAAATTGCTTAATTTGCTAAAAAGAGTTGTATTTTCTGTGAAGAGTAGTAAGATTGAGATGGAAAAAACGTTCTTTAAATTATGGATAAGTTGTGTCAAACATCCTTTTAATGAGCGGGAAAATATTATATAATTAATTGTAATTTAATTAATGGAACTGCCGATAGGCAAAATTTGGAGGTCATTTTTCATGTCGAACAACGTTACAACTGTAAGTTCTCCATGGTCAGCTTTCTCTGGTCCTAACTTAGGATATGTGATGGAGCAATACGACTTATTCTTACAGTCTCCTGAAGAAGTAGAACCGGAGTTAGTATCATTATTCCAACAATTTGGTGCACCAGTCGTAGTAGAAGGTGATGTAGCTGTAGTAAGTGGTTCAGCAGCTCCTGCTGGCGATTATAAAAAGGTATTGGCAGCTGTTAAATTAGCTGATGCAATTCGTTCACAAGGACATTTAGCAGCAGATATTTATCCTTTGAAAAATCGTGCACTTCAAACAGCGCAAATTGAAGAAAGTGCGTTCAACTTAAGTCCTGCGGATTTAGCAGAAATTCCTGCTGCTATCTTCTTCAAAGATGTGCCAGCGGGCGTGAAAAATGGTAAGGATGCAATTGATTATTTAAAATCTGTATATACAGATAAAATAGCTTTTGAATATGGGCATGTTGTTGTAAATGAAGAACGTGATTGGATTCAATCTCAAATTGAATCTGGTTCTTTAAAACAAGCACTATCTTCAGATGAGAAAAAAGCGTTATTAGACCGTTTAACACGTGTTGAGAACTTCGAGAAATTTATTCATAAAACATTTGTTGGTCAAAAACGTTTCTCTGGTGAAGGTTTAGATACTCAAATCGTCCTTTTTGATGAAATTTTAAAAACAGTAGAAGCAAACAAAGTAGAAAATGTACGTATTGGTATGGCACACCGTGGTCGTCTAAATGTGCTAACACATATTTTAAATAAGCCATATGACATGATGTTCTCTGACTTTGCACATGTTTCAAACGACTTATTTATGCCAGAGCATGGTCGACTTGAAATTACAAAAGGTTGGACTGGTGATGTGAAATACCACATGGGTGCTTCCTATACACGTGAATCAGGTATGAATGTCAAACTAGCGTATAACCCTTCACACTTAGAAGTTGGGAATCCGGTAGTATTAGGTTCTACTCGTGCAACACAAGATGATACATCTAAGCCAGGGCAAGCTGTGCATAATCCTGCAAAAGGACTAGGTATCCTTGTGCATGGTGACGCTGCATTCCCAGGTCAAGGGATTGTAACAGAGGTGTTAAACTATTCTAAAACAGAAGGTTTCTCAACTGGTGGTACAATTCATATCATTGCGAACAATATGATTGGATTCACTACGGAACTACAAGACTCACGTTCTTCTGTTTATTCTTCTGACCCAGCAAAAGGTTACGAAGTACCAGTTGTACATGTTAATGCAGATAGCCCAGAAGCTGTAGCACAAGTAGGTCGTTTTGCGGCTCACTATCGTCAAAAATTTGGTAAAGATATTATTGTTGACTTAATTGGTTACCGTCGACATGGTCATAATGAAACAGATGACCCAACTGTAACAAACCCAGAAACATATAAACTTGTTGCAAAACATGATACAATTCGTACATTGTATGGTGCGCAATTAGTGTCAGAAGGCCTAGTTACTGCCGATGAAGTAGCAGCACTTGATTCTGCAATTTATGCTGAAATGCAAGTGGCTTACGATCACGTAAAAGAAATGGCAGCTAAAGATGAACATACACAGTTAGAGATGCCAGAAGAATTAAAAATTGAATTCCCACAAATTGATACAGCAGTAGGTGCTGAACGTTTACAAACAATTAACGAAGAACTTTTAGTGTTTGAACAAAACTTCGAGCCACAAAAGAAACTAGGTAAAATTTTAGAAAAACGTCGCGATGCATTTACTTCTGCTAAAATTGACTGGGGTCATGCTGAAACATTAGCATATGCCACAATTATTCAAGACGGTACACCTGTTCGTTTTACTGGTCAAGATGCGCAACGTGGAACATTCTCACAACGCCATTTAGTGTTACATGACAAAAATAACGGCAATGTATTTACACCACTTCACCATATTTCAGGTGCAAATGCTTCATTTACAGTTCACAACTCTCCATTAACTGAAGCTGGAGTTGTAGGCTTTGAATACGGTTACAATCTAGAAAAAGGCAATGTTTTATCTGTTTGGGAAGCACAATTTGGTGACTTTGCAAATATGGCACAGGTAATGTTTGATAACTTCATTTCAGGTGCACGTTCTAAATGGGGTCAAAAATCAGGCTTTGTCATCCTTTTACCACATGGTTATGAAGGTCAAGGTCCTGAACACTCATCAAGTCGTATGGAACGTTATTTACAAATGTCAGCAGAAAATAACTGGTTTGTTGCGAACTGCTCAAATGCAGGTAACTACTACCACTTATTACGCCGTCAAGCAGCAATGTTAGAAACAGAGGGTGTACGCCCACTTGTTGTTGTATCACCAAAATCTTTACTTCGTCATCCATTAGCAGCAGCAAGTGCTGAGCAATTAGCAGATGGTTCATTCCAAGAAGTAATTGAGCAACCAGGATTAGGTACAAAAACGGATTCTGTTGAGCGTATTGTATTAGGTACTGGTAAAGTAATGATTGATTTAGCAGACCGCGTAAAAGATGGAGAAGGCTTCGATCACTTACACATTGTGCGTGTAGAACAACTTTACCCATTCCCAACAGCGCAAGTAGCTGATATTATTGCTAAGTATCCAAATGTAAAAGAAATTGCATGGGTGCAAGAAGAACCTAAAAACCAAGGTGCTTGGAATTACGCATTAGAAACATTATATGAGCTATCTGAAGGTAAAAAGCTTCGTTATGTAGGTCGTCCTGCAATGAGCTCAACTTCAGAAGGCGATGCAGATTCTCATAAAGCAGCTCAGTCTGCTGTTATTGAAGAAGCAGTGGCTGAAACGGTTAAAGTTAAATAAACATATCAACATTACTGGAAGCTGGGCTACTTGCCTAAGGCGGTAGCCCTTTTATGTGCATTATGCACGTTAATCAAAGGAGGAAATGAAAGTGGCTGAAATTAAAGTCCCTGAATTAGCAGAATCGATTACAGAAGGTAGTATTGCACAGTGGGTTAAAAAAGTGGGCGACCGCGTTGAAAAAGGTGAGTTTATCGTTGAACTTGAAACAGATAAAGTAAACGCTGAAATCATCTCTGAAGAAGCTGGCGTATTAACACAAATTTTAGCTGAAGAAGGCGATACTGTTCTTGTAGGTCAAGTAATCGCAGTTGTTGAAGCCGGCGAAGGTGCAGCACCAGCACCAGCTGCAGCACCAGTTGCAGTAGCTCCAACACCAGCAGCGCCACAAGCAGCAGCTACAACACCAGCACCAGTTGTAGAAGAAACTTCAGGTGAGCGTGTTATTGCGTCTCCTGCAGCACGAAAACTGGCTCGTGAAAAAGGTATTGACCTTGCAGCTGTATCTCCAGTAGATCCACAAGGCCGTGTACGTGTACAAGATGTTGCAGCTCATGGTACAGCACCAGTGGTAGCACCACAAGCAGCGCCAGCAGCACCAAAAGCAGTAGTAGCTGTTGACGAATCTCGTGTAACAATTGAAAAAATGAGCCGTCGTCGTCAAACAATTGCTAAACGTCTATTAGAAGTGAAGCAATCAACAGCGATGCTTACAACATTCAATGAAGTAGATATGACAAACGTAATGGCATTACGTTCACGTAAAAAAGAACAATTCTTTGAGTCAACTGGCTCTAAGCTTGGTTTCATGTCATTCTTTACAAAAGCAGTAGTGGCTGCTCTTAAAAAATACCCATATGTGAATGCTCAAATCGTTGGCGATGAAATTCACTTAAATAACTTCTTTGATATTGGTGTAGCTGTATCAACTGAAGAAGGTTTAGTAGTACCAGTTGTTCGCGATGCTGATCGTAAAAACTTTGCTGAAATTGAAGATTCAATTGCAGATTTAGCTAAAAAAGCTCGCGATAAAAAATTAGGTATCGCTGATCTTCAAGGTGGTTCATTCACGATTACAAATGGTGGTGTATTCGGTTCATTAATGTCAACACCTATTATGAACGGTACGCAAGCTGCTATTTTAGGAATGCACTCAATTAAAAAACGTCCAGTAGAAGTGAACGGTGAAGTAGAAATTCGTCCTATGATGTACTTAGCACTATCTTATGACCACCGTATTATCGATGGTAAAGATTCTGTAGGCTTCCTTAAAACAGTTAAAGAATTACTTGAAAATCCAGAAGATTTATTACTAAATTCTTAATACAAAAAAATGTATTAAAGCCCTGCAAACTTAACGGTTTGCAGGGCTTTTTGTTGTCCATGTATAGGCAGGAATCGGAGGAATTAGGTAAGGTTATAAAGGAATAGTCTAAATTTTGTATTATTAAGATAGTCTAAAGGCCTTTAAATGTAGAAAGATACTGAATCTTTTGTATGGTCAGTGGTGTTGAACATAATAATTATTTATGAAAAAATATAAAATAATAATTACAATATTTCTACTTTCTTAGATGTAATTTATGGATTTTAGAAGGATAATAACCTAATTTTGTCATTAGTCAGAAAAATGATAAAACTATCTTGACGAATAGACTAGCTTTATAGTAATATCTAAATATCAATTAAATAAACAAACCTCACTGTTAACTATGTGAGGTAGAGGCGCGGTATTTATTAGTCCATTGCTGAGTTAAAGCAAGCGAAGACGTAATGGAGAAGGAAATATCGCCGAAGTATAAAAGGAGCTCGTACTTTTATGCTGGGTCTGCAGTGAATAAGTGCAGGACTGTCCTAGTAAATCTAATTCCAGTTTACTAGGTTGTGCTATCTCAGAATTATGGAAATTATAGTGAGGATTTGGGCAACTGTCAATAAAAGGTAAGACCTAAGTTCAAAACTTAGGTCTTTTTTTGTACAGTTGCTTTATTTTTTTTACAGAAAAGGGGAGTTTTAGATGAAAAGAAAATGGTTGCTATTTATGTTAACGGCAATGACAGCGATTTTGTTAGCAGCTTGTGGTGCTGGAGACAAATCAGAAGACAAAGCATCAGGCGATGCGGCGAAAGAAGAAGCAGGTGGAGAATTCCGTATAGGTATGGAAGCAGGTTATCCTCCATTTAACTGGACACAGCAAGATGATGCAAATGGTGCAGTAAAAATTGCTGATAATGCAGAATATGCAGGCGGCTATGATGTACAAATGGCGAAAAAGATTGCTGAAGGTTTAGGAAAAGAATTAGTTATTGTCAAAATGGAATGGGATGGTTTAGTTCCAGCTCTACAATCCAAAAAAATTGATGCGATTGTAGCCGGAATGTCTCCAACTGAAGAACGTAAACAAACAATTGATTTTACAGAAAACTACTATACTTCTGATTTCGTCATGGTAATTAAAAAAGGTAGTAAATATGAAGATGCAAAATCTATTCAAGATTTTTCAGGTGCAAAAGTGACTTCACAGTTAAATACGTCTAACTACAATGTAATCGATCAAATTAAGGGCGTAGAAAAACAAACAGCAATGGAGAACTTCTCTGCAATGCGTGTCGCTTTAGAAGCAGGCAAAATTGATGGTTATGTAGCAGAGCGTCCAGAAGGTATTTCTGCTGCAGCAGCGAATGACAAATTTACATTTGTATCATTCGAAGAAGGCTTTGATACAGATATTTCAAATACTTCGATTGCAGTTGGTTTACGTAAAGGTGATGCAAGTCTAGATAAAATCAATGAAATCCTAAAAGGTATTTCAGAAGATGATCGCCAAAAAATTATGGAAGAAGCAATTCTTCAACAACCTGCAGCACAGTAATTTAGAAGGGGTTGCGCCAAAATGGAAAATAGTATACTGGAAGTACTTCTAGTATACTATTTTTTGATTTAGAAGTTTGAATCTTACGTAATGCGATAGGGGTCAGCTATCATCAAAGGCAATAGTATGCTTGGAGCATATATGGGGTAGCCTCAATTATTTCCGTTTATATAGAAGGGTGGCACCTTCTGATAAATGTTCATGTCTATGGTGTATTTCACATAATTTGAATAAAGCAACATCATTCAAATGAAGAGATGATTTCGCTAAGGCATATTTGATATCAAGCAACAACGCGTTGTTAGGAGGAACATCATGAGTTTAGATTGGATCATTTCTATTATAGAAAACAACTGGCAAATGTTTTTACGAGGTGCATATTATACATTACTTATTTCAATTATCAGTACAGTCATTGGTGCATTTATCGGATTTTTTATTGGGATTATGCATACCATTCCAGTACGTAAAAAAGGTATAAAATATTATGTATTAAAATGTTTTAATTTTATACTGACATGCTATGTAGAATTTTTCCGTGGTACACCAATGATTGTACAAGCAATGGTAGTATTTTACGGACTAGATATTGCTTTTGGTATTGATATGCACTTTATTACGGCAGGTATTTTAGTCGTTTCGCTTAATACAGGTGCTTATATGGCAGAAATTGTTCGCGGAGGGATTGTTTCCATTGATAAAGGACAGTACGAAGCTGCTTCTGCTATTGGGATGGGACATGTACAAATAATGATGTATGTCGTATTACCACAAGTTGCGCGTAATATTTTACCTGCAACAGGCAACCAATTAATTATGAATATTAAAGATACGGCTGTTTTAAGTGTTATTGGCGTAACGGAACTATTTTTCCAAACGAAATCAATATCAGGTAATAACTTCCGCTATTTCGAATCATTCTTTGTTGCATGTGTGCTGTACTTTATCATGACATTTACGGCATCAAGAATTTTATTATACGTTGAAAAACGCCTTGATGGACCGGATGCTTATCAAAAAGAATTAAAGGAAATTGACTAAGGGGGACGAACAAATGGCAATCATTCAAATAGAGCATTTAAGTAAATCATTTGGACGTAACCAAGTGTTGAAAGATGTGAATTTTAAAGTAGAAAAAGGAGAGGTTGTATGTTTAATCGGTTCATCAGGTTCCGGTAAATCAACACTCTTACGTTGTATTAATTTACTTGAAACGCCAAACGGTGGCGAAATTATTTATAAAGGGGAAAATATTTTAAACGAAAAGCATAATATTAAAGCTTATCGTACCCATTTAGGAATGGTTTTCCAACAGTTTAATTTATTTAACAATCATAATGTGTTAAAAAATTGTACAGTAGGGCAAGTAAAGGTGTTAAAACGTTCAAAAGAAGAAGCAGAGAAAACAGCCTTGAAGTATCTTAAAATCGTTGGCATGGATCAATACGTCAATGCTAAGCCGCGACAACTATCTGGTGGTCAAAAGCAGCGTGTAGCGATTGCGCGGGCATTATCGATGAATCCAGATGTGATGCTATTTGATGAACCGACATCTGCGCTAGATCCAGAAATGGTCGGGGAAGTCTTAAAAGTTATGCGGGAGTTAGCGGATTCTGGAAATACGATGTTAATCGTAACACATGAAATGGAGTTTGCGAAGGAAGTTGCAGATCGCGTTGTATTTATGGATAAAGGGGTAATTGTGGAAGAGGGACCACCATCGAAGGTGCTAGTAAACCCAGAACATGAACGTACAAAAGAGTTTTTAAAACGAACGCTGAAGTAAGTTTAGCGTTCGTTTATCTTCAGCATCAATGGATTCAGCGCGTGCTAGCACTTGATAGAATGCTTCAGTCACGTCTGTAATAGGGGAGCTCTCTATATCAGAAATCTATAAGTAAGCAAGCCCTACCATGAAAAGTCGTGGTAGGGCTTGCGAGTATTAGAAAAGTATCTTGAAAAAAACAAGTTTCTACAGTTTGAAAAGTCCATAACGAATGGACTCATTTATTTTCTAGAATTCCATTCTGCATATAAAATAAAGCAGATGGCAAATGCAACAGCGATGATAAAAAACCATTGCGGAACACCTCCAAAACTCATAACAACACCTCTAGTATCATTTTATTAGGGTAAATGTGTAAATAAAACGTCATTAAGTACAAAATATAGACTTCTATAGTTTTTTCTCCACAAAAGAGCTAAAATCGTATAAAATAAACAATAGACGTTAGCTAAGTGCTAGTAAAGAGAGGTAGAGAAATTATGTTACATTTAAAATGGAAAGATGCGCCAACACTTCGTACGGTTACGTGCAAACATACGAATGCATCAAAATATTTAGTATCCAACGTATTAACAGTAGGAAAAGAGTATGAAGTGAAAAATGAAACAGAAGAGTTCATTTTCATTATTGACAACACTGGTAATATCGGTGGTTACTACAAAGAGTATTTCGCATAAAATGAGTAGGGGTGTCACAGAGAACTTCTGAGACACCCCTTTTTATATTTAGCGACCCAGCAGATTATTCCTTCGTTGTTTTTTTCATCCCAGCAACATCGAGTTGTAAATGTTGTCTATCCTGTTCTGTAGCGGTATGCAAAGCAAAAACATCTTGAATGGCCGTTTTAAGCTCCTGCTGTGTTTCTTTAAATTTCATTACTTGCTGTTCAAAAGTAGGGCTTGTAAAACGCTCATTCGTTCGTGCCAGTCTTTCTTCTAATTGGTTATAATGATGATCCATATTCATGGATAACATCATCGCTAATTGATTTTTCCAAAGCGGAATGAGTGTCACAATTGAAAACTCTATTTTCTCAGCAAGCGTTTGATTAGCTTGTTGAATCATTCGTATTTGAGGGGCAGTTTGTAATGCAACCTGCTGGGACACTTGTAAATCATAAATACGTTGGTCAAGTCTTTCGAGTTGTGCAGTAAAATCATTGAGCTGCTGAACGGCTAGCGGTTGTTTAGTTGTTTGGACAATATCAATTTTTGTAGGTAGTTCTACTTCAATGGCTTGCTGTTTTTTCAACAGTCCAGCTGCAATAGCAGTGGCAAGCTCTTCAAAAAATCCTCTATTGTGTGCATATAGCTGTTCTAACAGTTCTACGTCTTTTAACAGTTGTAGTTGTGCACGTTCGAGTTGAACACCAATTCGTTCGACTTGAATACTAATGCGTTCAAATTCTGTTAACGTTTGTTTGATGCTAGGACTAGTTTTACCGAACATTTTTTTGAAGAAAGAAGGTTTTTTTGGCTCTAATGCCGCAGGGTCTACTCGATCTAATGTTTGCATTAAGGAATCTAGCATTTGACCAATTTTTGTGACATCTTTATCTTTCACTTGGGCGAGCATACGATCTGCAAATTGAGAGACTGCACGTTGAGAGTCTTGACCTAATGATAATACGGATTCAAAACTAGTTAGGTCGATTTGACTTGCATATAAAAGTGCACGACTTTGGGCAAGAGGTGACAATGTCTCATAGGTCTCCATCGCTTCTTGATTTGACGATGCTAAATAGCTTTGTACAAGAGGTGAGATTCCTTGCAATGAATCTAAATGGACGAAAGCATCTCTGTTAGCTGTCATTTTTCCTCGCCTCGCCATTCCAATTGTTCTTTCCGTTTTAAATTGGAACGGTTTGCGAATTCAATTTCCATTTGAAGATGATCGATATCATTAGACAGTGCATCCTTTAAGTCAATTTGAATCGTGGAATTTAAATCCGCTAATGTTTCGCGCGTCTTTGATAATGTAATTTGGATTTCTTTATCTTTGACAGGCTGTTTTGACAGCATTGTATACTTTTCAGTCAATTCAACAGCAGAAGGAAGGTGCGCATAGAAAAATGGCTCCACATTGTAAAACTTTCTTGGATCAGTTTTGACAATTTTGACGATGTTTTTTGAAATACGTGTCATTTCGAGTAATTGCTTAAAGGCTGACACCGAACGTACACGTAAATAGTTTTGGCTTAATGTTTGAATATGTTTGTTAGCTGTCGATAGCTGTAAATCAATATGTTTATACTCATCCTTTGTAATTCCTGCTATGTGCATAACTTTTCTTTTTTGATTGAGTTTTAGCAATGTTGTGCTCGTTGCATATGTTCCAGCGAACAAACAACCACCAAGGAAGAATCCTGGATTTGCCGCAAACGCTGTAATAGAAACAGTTGATAGAGAAATTAAAAGGCTAGCGGTATGTCTTGAGAAAAACTGTCCGATACTGAGCATCGTTTCTTCCTCCTTGCTTTTCAATATGTCTATCTTTAAATACGTTAAAATCGACATAAAGTTTCAATAATTATCTTAAGACTTACATAAATTTTACTGCTAATTGCTAAGTTTCTCAATAAATACACTTGTCTAATGGATAGAATTCGCATTTTAGTAGGCGTATATTCTTTATAGTATGTTCGTTTTATAAAAGACCATTAGCAAAAGTCCGTTAATGAGTAGAAAAAAGAAGTCAGACTTAAACAATGTCCGACTCCATACGTACATAACCTTTTAAATCGTCGAAAAGTTCTAAAGTAAAAGAATTTGAATCTGCTTGAAGGCTAACACCCTTTTGAACAAATAGTAGAAATTCATCAATTGCTTTTTTTGAACCTTCTACCTCTACTTCTATTTGCTCTTGAGCATTCAACTTGCAGTAACCTTTCAAGCCTAGTTCTATCGCTTTTTGTTTAATAAAAAAGCGATATCCTGTTCCATAAACATCTCCGAAAAATTTAATCAGCGCTCTCTTGTTCACGCTAAAACCTCCCAAAAAGTAGAGGAGGGTAGTCCCCCCACCTTACTGCATAACACGTTCTTTTTCCAAGTATGCAATTAAATTATTAATATAGAATAGAACACGCTTCGAGGCTTCGTCTACCTCTTTTAAATGGCCATCAGCTTTTTGAATATTACCTTCTTGATATGCTTCCGCAGCCAATTTAGCCGATTTATGCACTTGTAAATGATATGCGTCTAATTCACGATAATCTTGTAAATGACCAAAACGTTCCACTGTCCGAGGAGCACTATACCATTTACCAAGTCGGCATTCAGTATGTGAAGACACGTCGCTTGGTTGTACTTCTTCTAATCCGAGGAACATATTATAAATACGCCATTTCCATAAAATATGGTCTGCTTTTGAAAGTTGTAACAAAGCAATGGAAGATAACTGGACATTATTATTCGCGATAATATCATTACGGAAGCGATTAATTTCTTGACCGAGTAAGTGAATATCGCTTGATGTATTATAACTATAATCACGAATATCATCTTGATGGCCGGAAATTTCAATCATTCGTGCGGATACTTCGTCAATAGCAGCAGCTTGCTCTTGTGAAATGGCAGCCGTATTTGTTACATCGAGATTAATTCCTTCAATTGCAGCGACAATAGCATTTAGCAATGGTAATGATTGTTTTGCTTCAATTGTTGCTTCTTTAATAATTGTTGTTGTTTCTGTTATGGAATGCGAAACATCATTGGAGTAACTTTTCAGATGGTGAACATTTGTCGATACTTCGCTAAGTGCAGAAACCGTTCCTTCTGCTAACTTGCGGACTTCTTGCGCTACAACAGCAAATCCTTTGCCATGTTCACCAGCACGAGCAGCTTCAATTGAGGCATTCAGTGCAAGTAAGTTTGTTTGATCGGCAATTTGGTTTATTAATGTCACAACGTGTTCAATATCATTGACGCGTTTTTGTAACTCAGTAAACGATTCAACGATGGTAGTAAACGTTTCTTCCGTTTTAAAAATTTCCGATAAAGCATGCTCAATGGCATTCTTACCTTTGACAGCATGGTCAACTGATTCCGTTGTTTTCTCAGAAATATGCGAGGACATACGAGCAACTTCATTGATCGATGCGGCAATTTCCTCTGTTGCGGCAGTAGATGATTGTATTTCTTCATTTTGTTTATCTAAACTAAATACTAAATCTTTCATGTACATAATTTTTGCATTTACATCCATGAGTGAAGAAATTTCAGCGACAACGTTCTCGATAATACGCTCTGTTAATACTTCCACAAGTAGTTCCTGGTCAACATTGACAGCTGATTGGAAAGATTTCATATACTCAAAAGCTTTGTATGGTTTTAAACCAAAGTTATGTAAAATGTAAGTCGTAATATAAAAGGCAAATTGGTTAAATACTACAATTAACTTACCAGGCTCATATTGGTTTTTTCGAAACAGATTAAAAAACTTTACCGTTTCATCCACATATTCATCATCACGAGTGGCCAAGAAAAATTGCGTTAAATAGCGACTAATATTTTCTTCACTGATCGTTTGTTGAGAGGAGGGAGAGATTTCATTTAAATAATTTTTAAATATTGCATTCATAGAAGGCGTAATATCCTTCAGTTTATAAAAGAGAGTCTTTAAATTTTCTTCATCTTGTTGATTAAAATGATTAAATGCCAATGTCTTGTTGAAACGGCCTGTTGCACTTAAGTTGGTCCCTCGCTTTAGCAATTCTTCTAGCTCGGCCTTAGGTCGAATACTTGAAAACATAAAAAAAATACCTCCCAAATTAAATAATGAATAATAAGGTAATAATAGCATATTGCAGGGTGTTTTAATAGACATTTCAGAAGTGTTTGCTAAAATTAGAATATCTTATAACAGCAAGGAATGTGGCAAATATGTATACAATACTTTACATGAAAGCTGACTATGAGCCTTGGTGGAAATTTGAAGGCTGGGAAGCTTTTATTCAAACGAAAGAAACGTTTGATACAAAAGAGCAATTTGAGCAGGCATTACAACGGAAATTACAGCATTTTCGATCAGTATATGAACATGAAGCGACTAAAGAGGGAGGTTTTTGGGCTTTTTGGTCTGAAGATGAAAGTTTTTACTGTGAAGCCTGTGATGATGATGCCCAAGTATACCATGGCATAATGGCGTTTGAAGGGCATTGTTAAATAAATTTTCAAATTAATTAAAAAAACAATTTTCTTTATTTGACAAAATTATGAATGGTGGTATACTTAACTTAACAATTTAATTGCTTCACCGGAAACATGGATTCACATATTACAAAAAGTGATCGCGTTAGTTCGGTACTCTTTGTAATATGTGAATTTTTTTAATTCGTTGAAGAAATTACATATTGTTCACTTTTATTTTTTTGGAGGTTTTTTTAAATGAAACAAGGTACAGTAAAATGGTTTAACTCAGAAAAAGGTTTTGGATTCATCGAAGTTGAAGGCGAAAACGACGTATTCGTACACTTCTCAGCTATCCAAGGCGAAGGTTTCAAAACACTTGACGAAGGTCAAAAAGTGGAATTCGAAGTTGTAGATGGCAACCGCGGACCACAAGCTGCTAACGTAACTAAACTTTAATTCTCAGTAATTAAAATTACTTTCGTTAAAAAAAGGCACCCTATTTATATAGGGTGCTTTTTTTGTATACTTTTGTGCTAGTTCGACAATAGTAAGGACAGGTATTTTGCTATGGACTCGTTTTCAATAGTTCATTTTTAAGTATTAATAGGATTATTTTTTGTTTTAGGGTATTAGGGAATTAAAGAGTAGAAGGAGGTAGCTCAAAATGGATAACAACTTAAACAAACAGAATAAGCAGGAACATCATGATTTTTATCAAACATTGCGGGAGAAATTTGTACAATTTTTCACTTCAAAAACAGGGAAGAACCATCGCTATGCGAATTATTTATTATTTGTACCTGATATATTTCATTTACTAATTAAAATCGTGACAGATCCTGCAATTGACTCTAAAAGTAAAACATTAATTGGGGCAACCATTACGTATTTTATTTTCCCAATGGATGTTTTACCAGAAGGTATATTTGGTTTTGGCGGTTTTCTGGATGACTTGATGTTAGCCACGTATGTTCTTAATATGACGATTAATAAATTGGGCCCTGAAGTGATTGAAAAACATTGGACTGGTGATGAAAAATTACTTGGACTTTTACAAAAACTAACAGAAACAAGCGAGGAACTTTTAAGTAAGGTTCCTGCAAAATCAATTGTTACAAACTATCTGAACAAAAACAATAAATAATAATATTATGTTAACTTATATTATTCCGAATTAAAATCATGGCTGGGACATAACTAAAAAAATTTAAGCAACAGACGAAAGGTGTTCATAATTTTTTGCTATATGGAGCTTAGCAAACTTAGCTATTCTTGCATTTGCAATAAATAAAAAATTAGAAGTGTTCACTAGTTGTTGGTAGCGGAGGCGGTGACTCCTGCGGGAACAGCACATAATGTAAGACGCAACAGACCGCGCGTTAGCGAGGGTTGCGGCTTACGGTGTGCCCGCGGAAAGCACCGCCGTAGCGGACAACAACGGCATAGCAAAAAAGTGTTAGATTGACTGCCATCAATCTAACACTTTTTCTCTTTTGTCCCAGCCTCGATTGTTCGCTTTGTTCACTGTACTTTCTCCATGTACTGTAAACTATAATTTAACCTTTACTTCAGTGCCATCATTTGCTTTGACATCCACTAGTACGATTCCTTTATAATTTTTTAGCTCCCGAACAATAGGTTTGAGCATTTCTCTATCTATTGGAGGAAACGTAAAGTCTATTTTGTTTCTTTCGAAGTGATCTTTTGTCCATTTGTTTGCCATTAGCTGCATAAACTTTGAAGTTAAAATGGAAATAGCGATATTGACAAGTGCATATGGAATAGGAAAGGTGAAGCGCACACCTTTTGCTTTCACTTTTACATACATCATAAGCGTTTCACTATTCAATAATAACTGAAACGGTATCCCCGTCTGCAGATTTAATATCAACAATTTGGCCATCTAATTCGTTTTCGATTGCTTCTAAGATAAGGTTGATATCTATATCTTTAACGTATTTTTCTGATTGAGGTATGCTTGCAGCAATGCTGTGACCTGCCATTAATATTACTTTTACAAGTTTTATAGGCAAATTAACTGTAACATTATCATTTTCGGCAGAAATCACACGAATTTTTAATGTTTTATCTAAATAGGTAGTTGGTTTTTCTAACGATATATTTCCCGTTTCTTCTTTATCCTTTAACGCTTGAATTAGTTCAGATCCTTTGTCTGCATCAATTTTTCCATCTTGAATCATGGTTAACACTCTTGAAATTTCCTCTTTCATCATTGATTCCTCCTTATTCTTCTTTTAAAAGTTTAATGGCTTCTTCAGCTGTGATTTCGCCATTTTCCAACATAGTGACAACTTTTTTCTCGTCGATTTCATTTTTCTTTTTTGGCTCATATCCAAGGGATGAAATAATGTCTGTTAACTTGCCTCTGACGGTAGGATAGGAAATACCCAATTCTTTTTCTACTTCTTTAATATTCCCTCTGCATGTCAAAAATACTTCCACAAAATGCTGCTGATCCTTTGATAAGGAAGCCAATTTCGATAATTCAAATTCATTTTCAATCGTAGTGTGACAATGAGAGCACTTCAGCCTGGTTATTTTTAATGTTTTACTACAGACCGGACAATTCGTAATTACTTTATAAGCCATTAGCGTGACATTCCTTTCTATTTGTTGATTAAATTATATAATAAAAAATAAATAAAATAAACGTTTAAATTAAATAAATTAATTTTATTTATGAAAAACATTAAATAATTAATAAATCATTTTGATATTAGTGTTGTTATGTGGAGCGGAAGGGCGATGGGAGAAGTGACTTACCTTACGAAGGAGAGTACAAGTATGTCTAACTGAAAACATATCGTGAGTGATGAGTAAAAAATCATGCGAAATGCCAGGAAAGATGTAAAATGAGAAGCCCCGCCGCTATCCATAGAAGATAGATGGCGGGGCTTTTATTCACCATAGAAGTTATATTGCTCGATTTGTTCTTGTAAAACATGTACAGGTATAAACAACCCTACTCGTCCATAAGGCTCCTTTTTCATGGTGGCGAACACAATACCGATCACATCACCGTCTGTATTGAAAACAGGGCTCCCACTATTGCCTTTGTATACAGGTGCTTGCATCATCATAACGGGCACCTGCCAATCATCAAGATAAATTTCATTCAGTAATGTTCCTTTATTTGCAATACCTGTGAAAGCTAGTGGATTTCCAATGAAATAAACTGCTTCATCCTCTTGATAACTAGGGCGATTGGCAAGCGTTAACGACGGTAGGTTGGTACCAGTAACTTGCAAAAGAGCTAAATCGACTTCAGGAAAACTTTGTACTAATTGTGCTTCCATAAGCCCTTGTTCTGGAAAGACAACAGACAATGTAAGCGCATTTTCCACCACATGGGCATTTGTTACAACTAAGCCATCTGGAGAAATGACAAAGCCTGTCCCTTTACTAGAGCCAGTAGAAACTTCAACAATCGCTTTTTTATATGTCTGAATATCTTCTTGTTTGGATAATTGACTGGAGACCTTGAGAAATTCAATAGCTGGTATCGAGTAAATTTGGAAAATCAGTGCAAACGTATTCATAAATAAGACGAATGCCATGCACCATATCATCCATTTAATAATGGGCTTTTGCTTCCTTACCTTGCTTCCTTGCAGGCGTCTTTCTCGTTCTTCAGCTAAAGCCTTTTGTTGCTCCGCCAGTACAAGTTCAATCAATTCCTCTTCTGTTAACTCTTCTTCAGTAGTGTGCTTATGTATGTCGCTCATGGAAGCTACCTCCTTAGTTAAAGAAAAAGGCGCCAAGAGAGACGCCAGTGCTGACAATTTATTCGATTTTTTGAAGCGTTGACGTGACCTTGAATATTTCTTCACTATTTGTTTTCATTTCGTCTTTAGTGTAGATAAGCCCAACACCTTTGGCAAAATATTTAGTTATCGTTATGTTGTCCTTTGTTTTACTAAGCTCAATTACATTGCGGAAGGTGGTGAAACTCGTTTTGATAGAGGTGGTAGTCGATACAATTACCCAACCATCAAAGCGGCGCCCAACTTGCAGCGGTTGTTGTAAAATTGTTTCAATAACCGGAAAGGTTGCTACTTCTTGTGCTGTTGGCAAAGTAGGTGCTTCATCGACCGCTTCCATATAGACAAGTTCTATAGCAGCATTCGTAATGCGATAGACTTTTAATAAAATGACACCGCCATTATTTTCGATTTGGGCAATTGCCGTTTTATCGATATAGCTTGTCTGAAGTGTGTAACTAGCAAATTCGTTCCCTTCACCTTGAAAGTAAGCTGTAGATCCATCTGGTGGGAAATAGTCAGTAAACATTTCTGCATCTAGCTGTTTTGTGTTTTGCTCCTCTGATTGGGTCTTGTCATGATTCGTTGCAAGGCTAGTTTGTTCCTGACGCGCATTCCTTTGATTGTTTGTACAGCCAACAAGAATAAGTGCTAGACATAAGAATAGGATTTGTCTCATATCCAACTCCTTTTGCCATTTTTCTTTAAGTATACGTGAAGTGACGACTAGATACGAATATTAAGAGAACCAGCTCTCTAAAAATGTAATGCGTTTTTGTGTTGCATCCACTTTGACACGTAAACCAAGTGGCATGGCGTGCAATGGGTGTGTATGACAACAATCCACCTCTGCCAAGATTGGTATATTTAACCCGTCCAGCTGTTCTAACAGAACATCATATGGTTTTCGTCCTGTTCCTTCATCATCGTATTGCTCATGTTTACCTAAAATAATTGCTGAAATTTTGTCGAAGAAGCCATGTAATTTTAGCATGGCGAAGTTTTTCTCGACTACAGCAATCGTTTTGGATGTATCTTCTAACAGTAAAATATCGCCTTCTTTTATTTGTGGGAAGAAGGGGGTTCCTATAAAACCATACATTGTATTGATATTACCACCGATTAAACGACCTTCCGCACTTCCTTGTTGTACAGTAAACCATGAATTATCATGTTGTGTTTTTTCTACAGTTTTTTCAAGCCAATTAATACGGTCGTCCGTCCAGATAGGGGGAGTGGGCATTTCATAAGGAATTGGCACGTCTTGCATAAACAACTCTTTAAAATATTGTTCTGTGTAGTTGACGAATGGTGGGAATTCACCGAATGTGGATGCAACAGAAGGACCGTAAAACACCGGAATGCCAGTCTTTGCATAGATGGCAAGTAGGATGGCTGTTACATCCGACAAGCCCACAAGTATTTTAGGCGTTTGTTGTAACGCTGCATAATCTATATAGGGCAACATACTATTTGCATTTGTGCCTCCCATCGTAGGCAATATCATTTTCACCGTAGGATCCCGTAGTAAATCATTGAGCTCTTGTGCACGCTCCTTTGGCGTACCAGAACGGTATGTATCACTTTTGCCAGTTAATAGACCTTCCTTGATGGTAAAGCCGAGTGCCTGTAATCTTGCCTTACCTCGTTCATAACGTGCTTTAGCAAGTACTGAGGCTGGTTTGGAGGGCGAATAAATACCGATAGTATCGCCTTGTTTTAATGGGGAGAACATAAAATACCTCTTTCCAATTATTTAAGTTGTAGCCCATTATACATGATTTTACAACTATTTGGGTGAACTCTGCTACTTGATGAAATAGATGCTACTATCAACAGAAATTTAGCCCATTTGTAGAAAAGTTGGTATCGTTATATATGTTAACCATATTCTAGAAACTTGCGATACCGTTTAGAATTGACTATGATAATGTCAGAGTCAAAAAATGGGGGGGCGTTTCTATGTATCGACAAGTAGAAGATTTTCTAAATGACTGGTCAATGGCAGCGGAAGGAACGGTTCAAGTACTAAAAGCAATGACGGATGATACGTTAGACCAATGTATTGTGGAAGGGCATAATTCATTAGCTTGGTTAGGCTGGCATTTAGTTGGTGCAGCAGGCTATTTTAGTTATTTAGCAGGTTTAACTGTGCCAATGATTCGTCAAGAAGACCCAGTTCCAACTACAGCAGCAGAAATAGTAGCGACATATGAAAAGATAGCCAACAGTATTAAAGAGGAAGCGGCGAAGCTTTCAAATGAGGGCTTACTAGAAGAAGTGAACAGTTTTAAAGGACCGATTTCTAAAGGCGCATTATTACGCGCAATGATTGATCATCAAACACATCATCGTGGACAAATGACTGTACTATTACGACAAGCTGGTTTACCTGTACCAGGTGTATTAGGACCAACGAAAGAAATGCAATAATCCAATTAGATGGCAAATACAAGCAGTATTTGTCGTTTTTTAATTTCCAAAATAAAAACTCCCCCAAATAAGTGGGGGAGTATCAGACTATGAAACGTTAATTAGTGAAAGGTTTAGTTTAATCCTTGGCTGTCTTTCCACTCTAAAAACTCATCATAAGTTAACTGTTTGTCTAAAATCGTACCATCTTCTCGGATTTCAATGACACGGTTAGCAATTGTTTGGATGAACTGATGGTCATGAGATGTGAAAATCATGGCACCTTTGAAGCGGATTAACCCTTCATTTAGCGCTTGAATTGATTCAAGGTCAAGGTGGTTCGTTGGTTCATCAAGTAAAATAACATTAGCAGTTGCTAACATCATTTTTGACAACATACAACGCACTTTTTCTCCTCCTGATAAGACAGAAGGGGATTTTTTCACTTCTTCACCAGAGAATAGCATACGACCTAAGAAACCGCGTAGGAAGCTTTCTGTTTCATCATCAGGTGAATATTGACGAAGCCATTCTACTAATGATTTTTCTGAGCCTTCGAAGTATTTATCATGATCGTTTTCGAAATAGCTTTGAGATGTTGTAACACCCCATTTAAATGTACCAGCATCTGCTTCTTTTTCTTCCATTAGAATATCAAGAAGCGCTGTTTTTGCCATTGGGCTACCTAGTAATACGATTTTATCGTCTTTATTCATTGAGAAACGAATATCTTTAAATAACGTTTGACCGTCTTGACTCGCTGTTAAACCATCAACTGTTAAAACATCATTACCGATTTCACGGCCGATTTGGAAGTTGATGAAAGGATATTTACGGCTAGAAGGTTTAATATCATCAAGCTCGATTTTATCCAGCATTTTTTTACGTGATGTTGCTTGTTTAGACTTAGACGCATTCGCAGAGAAACGAGCAATAAACGCTTGTAATTCTTTAATTTTCTCTTCTTTTTTCGAATTTTGGTCTTGTGCCATTTTTTGCGCTAATTGAGAAGATTCATACCAGAAATCGTAGTTCCCCACATATAATTGGATCTTAGAGAAATCCAAATCCGCGATATGCGTACATACTTTGTTTAAGAAGTGACGGTCATGGGATACGACGATTACTGTATTTTCAAAGTTAATTAGGAATTCTTCTAACCATTGAATCGCTTTTAAGTCAAGGTGGTTGGTAGGCTCATCCAGTAATAGAACATCTGGTTGGCCGAATAAAGCTTGTGCTAATAACACTTTCACTTTGTCAGAACCTTCAAGGTCACCCATTAACATATAGTGAAGGTCATCTGAGATGCCTAAACCGTTTAATAATGTTGCTGCTTCTGATTCAGCTTCCCAACCGTTTAGCTCTGCAAATTCACCTTCTAATTCAGCAGCACGCATGCCATCTTCATCAGAGAATTCTTCTTTTGCATAAATTGCATCTTTTTCATTTTTTACATCATATAGGCGTTTGTTACCCATAATGACAGTATCCAGTACTGTATGCTCATCGTATTCGAAGTGGTTTTGTTTAAGGACAGATAAGCGTTCGTCCTTACCCATTGAAACATTTCCTTCTTGTGCTTCAATTTCACCAGAAAGAATTTTTAGGAATGTTGATTTTCCTGCACCATTTGCTCCGATTAAACCGTAGCAATTCCCCGGTGTGAATTTTATATTTACGTCTTCAAATAGTTTACGATCGCCATAGCGAAGACCTACATTACTTACTTGAATCATGCAAGTTCCTCCTTTTTTCACAATGGCTCTAGTATATCATGAAATATGTTCCATAGTCTATAAACATTATGACAGCAACGTTTATCATTCATTGATTTATTGATTAGCACAGTTCTTGTTCAGTTATCTCTAAACTGTTACTAAATAAATAGACAGATTCTATTTCCATTTCTTTTAAAACATGTCCATACACTTTATAGATCATATCTGGCGTATTCCCTAATCTTTCTAAAATTACTTTCACTTCATACCTCGATTTAATAAGATTGTGCAATGAGTATGTCGTAAACTATGCAAAGTAATTTGGAGAAGAGAAGTTTAAGTAGCAATAGAATATTTTACCTATTTTAAATTAGTATATGGGAGAGGTGATAAGAATGGCGCACTATGAAGAAATGGAAACATACAGTGAGTGATAAGGTACGTACGTTATTAGACAGGAAAGTGATTATGAAGCATCTAAAAAGTGGATTGTATTTTCTATGTGAATCCTTACCATAAGGAAGATAGAAGGAAGGAAACTGAAGAATTGAAACAACAAACGTTATCTCTGTTTTAAATGAATTGTAATGGAGGGTATCACAGATTGTAACTTGATACACTTTATTAAACCAAAATTGGTGAGAATTATTGATAAAGTTAGTTAATTAACAATTTGCGCTATAAGTAAATATAAAAAGGCCCAGTGCCTTTCTTCTTAAACGAACGAGGGCTTTAATTTAATTATGATATGGTTCACCTTAATGTAGTTAGTTTTCATTTTCTATATAGATCCTTACAAGCGATTCATCGCTATTTTCACCAAGACAATGTATAATAAGAGAAGCAGAAGAAGAATTAAATTTTTCCTCTAGTGAAAAAAAGAGGTGCACTTACTTGAAACAATTTGAAACAGTATTACCTGAGCAGTATGAAACATTAAAAAAACAGGCCAATTATACGTCTAGCTGGCGAGAGCGTTTAGCCGCAGTCGAAATATTATCGGCTTATCAACATGACAAAATCATAGATATATTAAAAAATCGTATGGAGCATGATACTGTCAATAAGGTCCAATTAGCAGCCTATGAAGCACTTGTAGCGCTTGGCGAGGACGTAGAGAAGCCATCACCTGCACGTTTTGATATTATCAAAGGAACAGACAAAATTTTCCTGCGGGTTAAAAAGAGCTTGCCAAAGGACCATACAGTGGTAGACTTTGCGGATAAACTAAAACGTATGCGTTTAGATGTCTTTGATGCGTATGAAGGCGACAAAGGTGCAGAATTTATGAACTGGTTAGAGGAACGTTGGGCAAAATTGTAATCAGTAGTTTTTCGATTTATGAAGGAAAGTCATTCTCTCCGCTTGTGGAGGGAATGGCTTTTTCTTATCTTACGCCGCGGTTCATCGAAACTAATATTAAATTGTATTACTTCTTTTCTTTGATCATCTATCTTTATTGTTTAATGATAAAACAAACAACTTATTAAACTAACCTGCTCCTTTAGTTTAAGTGAAAATCTGCACAATTTCTCATGCGGAACAAGAACAATCCTAAATATCAACCTCTGATGGATCATTTATAATAAAGTTTGATTAAAAATCTGAACTGCAGGGTTTTTTTGTTCAACAAACGGACCATTTACGGAATAAATAGGTAACTTAATTAACCTTTATCCGTCTAAAATTCTAAGGAGGGATAACGTGAAAGTGTCAAGATTACTTTGGGGCTTGGTTATTTTCATTTTATTAACTGCTGTTGGATGTTCTAATTCATCTAATAAAGGTAAAGTAGAAGTTTATACAACTGAAAATCCTAGTGCGGAAGAGATTTTAAAATTAGATCCTGAAGCCGATATATTTCAATTCAATGGAGTGATTTATCAGACTGGAATTGATTGGGTTGAAGAACTAAACTTAACAAAAGACGAGCAGGTAGGAGAAATAAAAACAAAAAACGGTACAGATACTAACTTTGAAGACGAAATGTCGAACAAATTACCTGTTGGTGCAAAAGTTTTTTCGGTTAAAGAAAAAGAAGAAATTGGAGGACCAATTTTACTCGTAGAATCAGAAGGTAAACTTTATAAATACTATGGGCTTGTTGAGGGTTAATCAATTTTTATATATCCCAAAATGGCGATTGTTGATCAACATAGCTGGGAAATGTTCGAATTTTATAAAAATCTCATACTTATCTAAAAATGGAGTTTTTGAAGTTGCTATTAGATAATGATTGAGGGATAGTTTTTAAACGTTTCTAAGGGAAAGAACAGGTAAGTAAATGAAATAGATTTATTCCTAATATTTTTTAAAGTTTCATTGAAAGGAAGATGATAAATGTCAAGAAAAGTAAAAGAATTGAGAATGAATGATGTTGTTTTTACCACCTAAGCACTCAGATATGCAAAGGATGCAAGGTTTATAGAGAACTAAGGAGCATTAGGAAAGAGCATGAGCAGATTAGTCGTATGCGAAGGTTGCTAGGTGAAGATTTGAAAGAAAATGTTCAGCAAGGTAAAGAGGAATCTTGCTGAACATTACTTTGAATATTGATTATAATTTTAATGAAGGTTGGATTTTTATTAATTAATGAAATCTTGAGGAACACATTCACGAACACCAGCATTTCTCAATGAGTTAAATAAAGCTGCACTGATTCTTAATAGTACATTTTTATCAGTGCCATTTTCCAAATCATAGATAACAAAGTATGAATTATCGACTGTAAAAATACATTTTCGTTCTAATTCAAATCCAGGTGGTACTGGCGGAAGGTTAAAACGTGGTACAACTACAGGTGTATCTCCTTCATCTCTGATAAAATTGAAAGTTTGTTGGTCAATCTCATAGATATTAACTGGATCAATCTCCACACCTTTATTCGGAATTGTAATTTCATCTTCAACTAATAGGAAAAAGCGTTCGTTTCGAAAGTTGAAAAGACTTCTCGCTCCAATTTCAAATGATGCCATCTTATATTCACCTCCTATTCTATAAATAGTTTATTCATATCAAATACAGTTGTCTGGACATTAAGGAAGGGAGAGTGAAGAATAGTTTCTGGTCTGAAGTCATTAGAACCTAATAGTAAGGGTGAGATTGATTTACTTATATCGGATATTCCTGGAGATTAACTGAACAATATGAGGAAAGAAACTAAAAAAGGTCACTGAGCTAGTAGTGACCCTAAATAATTTGGAGGCTGTGACGGTCAACCAGCGCCACAGCAAGTGCGTGCGATACACTCAATAATTATTATAATTTACAGAAAAGACATGCCAAGTTAGGTAATGTCTTATTTTAACCCTAAAATGAGGTGAGAGTTATGTCAGTACGTACTACCATGACCTTAACTGATAGAATGACGGGTACTCTTCAAATGATAATGAAAGCGATGCATAGCACAAATAAGTACAACTATTTTTTGTTTGTTCTGGAGATAATAATCTAGCAAGTTATTTGAACGAGAGCAGATATAAACATGGTAAACTTTTATATATACTACCCGATAAAATATTTTTGTAGTGGTAGTGAGGAGGAACGAAATTACATAACTTCGCTCTGAAGGAAGGTGAGTATTTGTATAAAATTATGATTGTTGAAGATGATAAGGCATTGTCAAATGGTATTGCTCTTGCATTACAAAGTAGCGAAATGGACGTTCTTTCATTTCACAGTATTCAATCAGCAAAAAAGCAGTTATCAAATACTAACTTTGATTTGTTGATACTGGACATTAATTTGCCTGATGGAAACGGACTAGACTTGCTATGCGAAGTGAAAAGAAATAGTACTATACCCGTAATCATGCTCACGGCAAATGATATGGAAACAGACATTGTAGCAGGACTTGAAATGGGAGCAGATGATTACATTACTAAACCATTTAGCCTTGCCGTGCTGCGTGCAAGAGTAAATACGCAGCTCAGAAAACAAGTGGTCACAAAAGGAAATCCATTTAAACAAGATCACTTTGTTTTTGACTTTGACCGCATGGAATATTTTAAAAACGGAAAGACAGTTGAGCTGAGTAAAACCGAGCAAAAACTGCTAAAAATTTTAACAGCAAACAAAGGCGTTACTGTAGAACGTAGCGTATTGATTGAACGTATTTGGAGCGATGGCGGCGCACATTATGTTGACGAGAATGCCTTATCTGTTACGCTAAAAAGATTACGGGACAAGCTTGAGGATAACCCTACAAAACCCGTATATATAAAAACAGTATATGGAATAGGTTATTTATGGGCGGTGAAATAAATGGTGTTTTTTAAAGCAAATAAGGTCATTGAGCGATTAAACAAAATGATTGACAATGCAATAGAGGGAAGACCGATTGAAAACGGATTTGATGAAAGCAAGCTATCTGCACTGGAAACAAAATTATCCCACTATCTTACAGCAAACAGTGCCACAAAAATACAGTTAGCGGACGAAAAATCTAAAATCAATCAACTGATTTCCGACATATCTCATCAAACGAAAACGCCTCTTGCCAACATTCTGCTCTATACCCAACTTTTAGCCGAAAGTGAGCTGTCTGACTATAATCAAAACTGTGTGGCAGCTTTAACGCGCAGCAGGCAGAAAAATTAAACTTTCTTATTTCTTCTCTTGTAAAAGCATCTCGGCTTGAAACGGGAATTATAACGGTTACTCCTACAAACAACAACGTAGCGAATATGCTTGAAACAGTTATAGAGCAGGCTACACCGAAAGCTATGGGGAAAAATATTGCTTTAACAGTAGATAGTAGGGATGTAGAGGCAGTCTTTGATCCAAAATGGACAGTGGAGGCACTTTACAACATTGTAGATAATGCCATTAAATATACACCAAGTGGCCAAAGTGTCCAGTTATCTGTCACTCCGTATCAGCTTTTTTGCAGAATTGATGTCGCCGATACAGGACTCGGCATTTCAGAGGATGAAACGGCAAAGATTTTTTCTCGTTTTTATCGTTCACAGGAGGTAACCGACAAAGAAGGCGTCGGTCTTGGTCTTTACCTTGCGAGAGAAATCATTACAGCCCAAGGCGGATATATAAAGGTCAAGTCTAGGTTGGGAACTGGCTCTGTTTTCTCGGTGTTTCTTCCAATAAAAAATTGAAATCTTTCAATACTGTTAGATTTGATTTTGCTTCAGAAAGATTCTCGAAAGATTCGAGGTTTATAATATGAATTGCAGAGATGGAAGACATATTTTTTTGGAGGAAATTTAAATGATCGTACTTGAAACAAAAGATTTAATGAAAATTTACGGTAAAGGGGATACGGCTGTTCATGCATTGGATGGCGTCAGTATGAAAGTGGAGAACGGTGAGTTTGTTTCGATTGTAGGTACTTCCGGTAGCGGCAAATCCACGTTGCTTCATATGCTTGGCGGTCTTGACCGCCCGACAAGTGGAAGAGTGA
>LAHS01000017.1_pt1 | contig 153989 bp, 130 predicted proteins | sample 329651 | NCBI WGS metagenome assembly LAHS01 (sample SAMN03275699, study PRJNA271635) | activated sludge metagenome | isolation source: sample C-1 Sludge from hydrolytic chamber (first chamber) of Anaerobic...
AACCAGAAAGTTAATAGAACCTTATTTTTACTCTTGAGGGTCGGGAGTGATCCCGGCCTTTTTATGTTATAATGCCTTTGTCGAACAGGGACCCCCATCACACCAGTTTGGGAGGCCCTTTTACTTTAGCAAGAGCAAAAGGACGATGGCTAACAGCATCGCGATGACGCGGCGTTAAAACGCCTCATTTTCGTTTAGCTTCATAGGCATCACCCCCTTTCCGGGGGCGCGCTGTTCGACTGGTCGAGCGGCTCGGCACGATGCCGTCCCCCCCGAAAGGGAGGAGGGAGAAACGACCCAATCCCCCTCACTATTCCATAGACAAGAAAAGGGGTTTTGAGCCCGAGATCTTTTTCAATCAACGTTTTTTTAAAAAAGAAATCGTTTTATAAAATCCTTATATCTAATTGTAAAAATACAGTTTTTTCGTTCGTTTTTTGAAAAAAAGATGGGCACGATTCTTAACAACTTGTCTATAGATATGTGAAAGGAGTTCGCATTTCAGGTTGAAAAAGTAATAAAAGTATGTAAAGTATTACTTTAGAGGCATTGCTATGGACATCGAAACAGAAAAAACGACATCAAAAGGACAAGTAACAATCCCTTTGAAAATTCGAAAGAATTTGGGAATTTTGCCCGGTGACAGTGTCGCCTTTGTTCAAGACGGTGAAAAAGTCTATCTTGTCAAAGGAACGCTCGAAGCGTTGGCTCACCTTCAGAATCTTTTTGCTGGAAAGGCCGAAAAGGCAGGCTTAAAAACTGAAGATGATGTCGTCCGATTTAGCAAAGCCGTGCGATCTGAATTGGCCCATAAAAAACCTTGATTATTGCCGTTGATACTAACGTTTTGCTTTCTAGTCTTCTCTTGCGTTCGCCTACTGTGACATCTGCCTTACTTCTAGCGTTTAAGAATCATGATGTTTATCTTTCTGATTTAGCTATGACTGAATTCTTTTTTATTGGAGAGGAAAAATTTGGGATTAAGAAAGATTCCTTATCCCTTTTGTTCCGATCATTGCCATTCAACGTGGTGGTTTATGAAAACGGCGATGATCATCTCGTTCCTTGCCCAATTCGCGATCCGTTGGACATCCCCATTGTGGCAACCGCGATAAAAATCAATGCCCAGGTCTTGCTGAGCGGAGACAAAGACTTGGCTGGTCTAAAAATTGGAACGCTTACAGTCATGCGGCCTCGAGATTTCCTTGATTCATTTGGAATGGAATCGGCAAAAGAAATAGAAGGAGGCCGGAAATAGCTTATTCGGCTTTGCTAAAGACGATCCGATCATAGGCGTCGAGCGAAAGCTCGTCGTCTTTTTGGATCGCGTCTTCGTAATAGTAACGTTCCTTCATCTCGCTATCGGAATAGCCGAGGGCGGAGTTCATCTTCGCGTAGAGCTCTTCTTTGGCCATCGGCTTCTTGCCTTTGAGGAAGCTCTTCATCCCGTTCGCGATCTCCGGGTAGGGGATATCCTCGGGGTTTCGGCTTTCGCCTTTCGTGGGGTCAAACGGACGGAAGAGGTAGGGGTTTTTCAAGGAACTTCGGTAGAAGAAGTCATTCTCTTCTTTGATTCCGGGCAAACGAAGATGCTCGACGAGGCTCGTGAGCGCTTCGCCCGCTCCTTCGGGGATCAAGGCGTTATTCGCCAATAAGGCCAAGCGGCGGTAAAGAAGCGCTCCGTTGATCGGCCCTTCGTTTTGGATCAAGGAAAGGATCTTATTGGTCAACACCCGCATCTCGACGTGCCGATAGAGCACGCCCCGCTTGAGAACGAGATAAGGCGAGACGATGCTCCGATCCTGGACGTAGGCCTCGCTTTCGGAAGGCTCTTCGTTCACGGGCTCTTCCTTTTTCGGGGCGATGTCTTTCGGGGCGTCTTTGACGTTCGTTAAGGGCGTCGCGGGGTCCGGGGCGATGCTGATCTCCTCGGGCGTGCCTTTTTCCTTTTTGAGGATGCTTAAAAGGGCGAGGATCTCCTCTTGGATCCGCTCCGGGTTCTTGAGGTAGCTTTCGGCGTAGAGCCGGTAGTAGCCCCAGCCCATGAGGCGGAGCTCTTCTTCCCGGAGTTCATCCCGGTCTCGCGAGGTCAGGGCCTTCTGGAAAAGAGGCCCATCGCTTTCGATGGCCAATAGATAATCCTTCGCGCCTTTTTCTTTGACCGCGAGTTCGATCCGGCCTAAGGAATCGCCATAATGGAGCTCGCCTTCGTAGCCTTGGCTCCGTAAGAAAGATAAGAGGTGGTTGAGGAGCCCATCCCCTTCGAGCGAAGTGGGGAAGGATAGTGGGGTGCCTTTTTCGGCGTAAAGAAGGTAGGCCTTGAGGAGTTTGACCCCTTCGGAAGGGGTCTTCGTCTCATCGAGGTCGGAGGCCTGGAAGGAAGAAAGGACTTCGAGGGCGTATTTGGCCCGGGTGATTGCGACGTTGAGGCGCCGTTCGCCCCCGATCGCGTTAAGCGGGCCGAAGCGCTGATAGAAATGGCCGCTTTCGTCTTTGGCGTAGCCGATTGAAAGCAAAATCACGTCCCGCTCATCGCCTTGGACCGTTTCGAGGTTCTTGACGAAGAGGGGCTCTTCTTGCCGGGCGAAGAGGGTCTTTTCAAGGCTTGCGTCTTTTTCACGGAGCTCATCGATCGCGTCATAGATCGCGTCTTGCTGGGATTCGCTGAAGGCCACGATGCCAAAGGAACGCTCCGGGTACTTCTTCGCGAGGGCGAAGAGGAGGGCGGCCGTGGCTTTGGCCTCGAGCGGGTTATTCCGGCTCTTTTTGAGATAGACGCCTTCTTTGATGTAGTGGGCGTGGACCCCGTTTTCCGGCCGCTTCGAGGGATTCGGGAAGGAATAGAGCGAGGAATCGTAGATTTCGTGGTTCGAGAAAGCGATCAGGCTCTCGTCCTTGCTCCGGTAATGCCAAAGGAGCCGTTTCGAGGGGAAGGCCCCCGAGGCGAGATCGAGGATCGATTCGTAGTCTTCATTGTCTTCGGAGTAGTTTTCTTCATCGTCGGTCGCCTCTTCATCAAGAGCGAGGAAAAAGCTCGTGGGCGGGAGCTGATGCTCATCGCCGACGATGATTGCTTCTTTGCCCCGGTAGATGGCTCCGAGGGCGTCTTCGGGGAAGATCTGGGAGGCCTCATCGAAGACGACGAGGTCAAAGGAGGCGTCCGGGGGAAGATAGGTGCTGACCGAAAGGGGCGACATGAGGAAAAGGGGCTTGAGGTCGCTCACGGTCTTGAAGTAATTCTCCAAGAGGTAGCGGGTCGGCATGAGCTTCCGTTTCTTCTCGTGCTCGTGGAGGATCTTGCTCACGACGGGGTCCGCGTTCCGGTTGAGGGCGGAGGGCCGTCCTTCCGAAAGCCGCTCGGCGATCTGGTGGCGGCTGATTCGATATTGGAGCTCATCGAGCTCTTTGTAGTGGGCGATGAGCCCATTCCGTTCGTCTTTGGAGAAGTGGGCCAAGAGGGGATCGAGCGAGGCTTGGTAATAGATCTCTTGGAGCAGGGTGTCTTTCTCGTAGGAGGCACTTAAGAGGCTGAGGGACAATCCTTTGTCGAGATAGGCGTTCAGGAACTCGAGAAGCGAGGCATCCTGGATCTCGTGGAGCAAGAGCTGGCTCTCCGCATGCGATTCAAGATCGTGGGCCATCTGGAGGGCGAGATCGGCATCCTTTTTGAAGGAAGCGGCATCCACCTCCGGATAGGCGGGGTATTTGTGCGGATGGTAGGGAAGAAGCAAGGCAAGCGGCTCTTTGAGCGCGAAGAGAAGCGGCTCGAGCGCGTCGGCGATCGCCTTGAGCGCCTTATGGAATTCCTTGCTCGAGGTTTCCGGGTGGAAATCCTCTTCAAAAAGGTCCGATAAAGAAGCCTCTTCGTAAGGCGAAAGGGCACTTAAGAAAGCATCCCAATCGGTGGAAAGGCCATCGAGATGGGCGCTAAAAGGCGTGAGGCTCGGTAAAGAAGCGAGGAATTCCTCCTCGCGTTTTTGAAGGGATAGCCCCTCAGCGAGGAGCTGGACTTTCTCTTTCCGAGAACGCCCGCCAAGGACGTTCCTTTCAAGGAGGGCCTTATTGGCTTTGGCTTCCGTCTTCAAGAGGCCAAGGAAGCCATAGCCCTTTTTCTCTTGGGCTAAGAGCGTCACGAGTTCCTCTTTCGTGCTGGTGAAGTGGAGCTCTTTCTCCAGCCGTTTCTTCTCTTCATGGATCGCGAGGCATTCCGCTTTTTTAAGGGTGAGGGCGTCTTTCCATTCTTTCCGCCTCTTCCGGGCGTAAAAAGAGGAATCCTCATAAAGAGTCCCGCTCGTCGAAGCGAAGCGGACGAGGGCATCGGCTTCGCCAAGGCTCGTGAGCTCCTTCTTAAAAAGCGCTGAGGCTTCTTTAAGAAGCGGCAGAATTTGGTTTAAGGTTGCCGAGGAGGTTTCGAGCGAGGAAAGGAAGCTGGCTCTCTCTTCGTAAGTGAGGCGGGGCAGCTCTAGGTCCTTGAGGGCCCATTTCCGATAGTCGTTCCCAAAAAGGGCGGCGTAGGGGAGGTAACGCTCAAGAAGAGCCAAATCCGCCAGGTGCTCGTCTTTCGTATAAGAGGAGACGCTCTTGCGGACATAGTTCAAAGAAGGCGTCCCTTCTTTTTGAAGATAGCTATCGATCAGCTCGTAAAGCGAGCTCTTCCCGAACGAGGTCGGGGTCTGAATCGCTTTCGCGTAGTCGTCGAGGGCGTTCCGCGATTTGATCAGTTCGTCGATATCGTCTTTCTCTTCTTCGCTCAGGGTGGTCTTGTAGGCATAGAGGCTCTTGGCGAGCTCGCTATAAAGGGCCCGTTTATCGGACTTATCGCTATGGAGCTCGAGGGCGAAATCGGTCAGGTTGGCTTTCTTGAGGTTCTCATAGACGACGTTGAGGGCCGCCAATTTCTCGGAGACGAAGAGGACTTTCTTCTTGTCGTGAAGCGCCTCGGCGATGATGTTGGTGATCGTCTGGCTCTTGCCGGTGCCCGGCGGGCCTTGGAGCACGAAGCTTTCGCCTTTTTTGGCGAAGGCGATCGCCTGGAGTTGGGAGCCATCGGCCGAAAAGACGTTGTGGAAGGCGTATTGATCCAAAGAAGACGGGCTCTCGGGGCTATTTTCGAGGGGCGGAAGAGCGCTCCCATCCCCCAAGAGGGCTTGGATCAACGGGTTGGCCAAGGCGGTCTTGGCGTTATTTTTGAGATCGAGGTAAAGACTCATCTTCTCGAAGGCGAAGCTTGAAAGTTCGACTTCCATGAGGTCGAGCGTCCAGCCCAAGGGGGCGATGAGCGGCAGGGTCTTCTCGGCGTAGGGGGCAAGCCCTTCATCGCTATAGGAGGGGAGGCTCAATCCGAAAGAGGTCGAAGCAAAATAGCTGAAGGTCGGGTTGAGCTCGACATCCTCGCTCGCGGCCTTTAAGGCATAGCCTTTCGAGGGGGTTCCCCCTTCAAGGGCGACCGGCAATAAAAGGAGCGGAGCCTTATAGGAGAGATGATCTTTGGGATCGACGTAATGAACGAAAAGGAAGGCGAGGTAAAGGAGCTGAGTCCCTTGCTCGGAAAGGGCGCTGGCGGCTTTGCGCTGCAAGGCTTTGAGCACCTTGCCATTCGGGGTGGATGCATTGAAGAACAAAGCGTTGGTCGAATTGCTTTTCTTTTCGTAGGCGAGTTTGACGTCTGCCTCCGTGGGGTTCTTGCCCTTTTCGTAGAGGGGGTCATCCAAGAGAAGCTTGACGCCTAGAGTGGAGGTCGGGAGCTTTTCGAAGAGCGTGGCGGAGGAAGGCGAAAGGAGCTTCAGGCTCCCGAAGCGTGAGGGAGTGAAATAAAGGAGCCGATTCCGTTTCCCGAGGTCGAGCAAGCGTTCGGCGAATTTAGCGAGTGAGGTCTTTTCCATAGCAAGACTAGGATAAGGCGAAAACCCCTTCCTCGGTTATCCTTTTTTTAAACTTTTTTCAGGGCCGCGATGCTGTCGAAGGAATCGGCCGCCTTTTCTCAAAATCCCCGGCAAAAGTCCCTCGTCTTAAGGGGAGGGGATCAGGCGCTTACGCAGCCATAACTTACCGAGAGATAGGCGATCCGGGTCGAAAGCGTGTTCGTGAACGCGGAATAGATGAAAGGCTTATCCGGATAAGCCGTATTGAGCGTGTAAGACGTGGCTTCCGTCGTGCTGAGAGAAAGGGCTGGCGAATGGTTGACTTTGCCGCTCTTGTCATAGGACCAAACCCCCACGGTAAGGCAGAAGTTGCCCGTGGCGGAAGGGCCGAAAACCACTTTTTGATAGCCGACTCCATGCGGACCGCTTGCCGTAACAAAGGGCTCGAAAAGAATGCCCTTTTAGTAATCAGAATTCAAACAGATCCAATCGCCGGTGCTGTAAATGGAGGTCGGAATCGAAACCTTAATTCCTGAAATAGTCACAACCTGTGTCGAGTGAGAGGAAGCGGTGGGAAGATCTTTGGGATAGAGCGTAATCGTCTTCGTGTAGTTTGTGGGTGTATCCTCCGCTAAAACACGGGAGGAAGGACCAACCAATGCCACGCCTAGGATTAGGAAAGCAGCCAAAGAAAAGCCGAGCGGCGCGAACGCTTTTTTCGGAATCATTTTTTGAACCCCTTTGTACCTTAACCATACGCCTAAGGCCCTAGGAAGAGCAACAAAAAGAGATACAGACCTGAGCTTAAGAATTTCTTTAAGGGGTCCGGCATAGCTTCGGAATCCTTCTTTTTCTTAAGGAAACCCGCTCCGAAAGAAGCGCGAGGAGGGGGAAGCCGTGATCCCGAGAATAAAAAGAGCGGCTGTGAGGCCGCTTATGGGGCATAAAAAATGTCAGATCATTTGCTTAGGGGCTAAGACAAATGAAACTGACGTTAACAATGATAGCGGACTTTCAAGAAGAATACCAGTATCTGATACAATATTTACAGAAAATCACCGGATGAGCCCGCGATCGGATGGGCAAGGATAGGAAGAAGCAGAAGGGATCCCAATAACCAGCGATTCGGGAGCCGAAGAATGCTGCTTTTTGGCCCGCTTGCGGGGGAGGGGCGGTACCCGTTATAATGAAATGGTCGGACAGGACCCCCCATCGCAGAGGATTTCGGGAGTCCTTTTTTAAAGAAAGAAGAGGCGCTTTCGCAGAGGGCCGGGGCCTCCCGCGTCCTTGCGGGCGGGGGAAGCCTCGGCTATAATAAGGCTGTCGAACAGGGACCCCCATTGCAATACGGGAGGCCCTTTTACTTAATTAAAAGTAGAAGGACGATGACTAATAGCGTTCCGATGACGAGCCAATAGAATGTCTCGCGTTCGTTTCGTTTCATAGGCACCACCCCCTTTCCGGGGGCGCGCTGTCCGGCTGGTCGTGAGACCCAGCGTTCGGATGAAGCCTCAAATCGATTGAGGCAGAAGACGGGATCAAGGAAGGGGCCGGCCCCGAGCTTGTGAGACTCGGGCGCCGGCCTTTTTCTCTCCGAAGGGGTATCGGGGAGAAATGAAGGAATGCGATGGAGTTCCTTCACATAACCTATAGACAAGAAAAGGGATTTCATGCCCTAAGACTTATTTTTTAAGAAACGCCGATTTCAAAATTCGCCAGTTTTAACCGCCAGAAGAATAATTTTGTAAATATTTAAAATCTGGGTGCATCGTTGAAGAATGAATTGGCTGCGCTTAGAATTTCTTCCGTAAAAGGATTGCTAACCATGGAAAAGAAAAAGACGTTTGGCCGAGCGGCCTTATGCGGGATTGCCGCCCTCACTCTTCTGGGAGTGATTGCCCTTGGCGGGAATGAACGGAGCTTTAATGTCAAAGGGACGAGCACTCATGACATCACCATGACGACGTCTTCTTCGTTCCGTCCAAAGACTCTCGGGAAAAACGAGGTGACTGATACTTCTTTAGGTCTATCTTCGGGTGGTTATCTTGTGATTGGCCTCTCTGGCAGTGGCGATGGCACCAATCCGGCGGGTTCTCAGTGGCTTATTGCAGCTACGGCAAATAGCACTTCGTCTGCGATGGATATCTCCGCGACAATCGATATTTACGCCAACAACATCGCTTCGGCTTCCTTCGTCGGAGGGAGCACCGGGAAGGCGGGCGTTCAAACGATTTCACTCTATGCCAATAACGCGGATCAAACCGAGGAAGCGGCTTTAAAGAGCGAAACCGCTACGTCTTCGATTGACTCGACGGGACTATCCACGCCGGCGAACCACATTCGTTATTTCGTGAAAGATTCTCATGCCGCTAACGAAGACGGAATAACGGTTTACATCACCAGTGTCTCCTTGTCGTTCAACTGCTGAAAAAAGATTAGAAAAGGCCGTTTTGAGCTTGAATCAGAAACGGCCTTATTTTTGCTTTATAAAAACCAGCGGTCTGACTTTAGGGGCAAAGCAAGATCCGCTGGCTTTTGAGTTAGTCTTAGACGTTGGGAATTCGATCGACAATGCTTTAGGGGCAGCGTCGGAATTCTTCGTTCGAACTAACTGAACGGAATTATAGTCACCCTTTTTTGTCTTGGCGAGAACTTTTTTGCAAGATGGCATCCCGATTTTCCGTTTTCCTTCGCTCCCATCGGCATTATCGAGATACCGATTTTTTATCTTGATGTTAATAATCTATTTTTGACCCTCTGCTCGGAAGGTTTCAAACGAAAGTCTTTTGTTTCGTTTTTAGTTTCGTTTTAAGAGGGCTTCCTTGGCAAGCACTGTCCTCGGACGAAAAAATGAAAAACACTCCTTCGCTTTTTCTTCTGAGTCCTTTTGCCCTTTCGTGTTTGAAAAGGATACGGAATGTCCTCCGAGGGTTTTCTCGGGGGCTTCCCGGGGTTAGAATGCGAAGAGAAAGCGGGGGGATAAAGCCGATGGATCTTTTGAAAGAATGGGACGCGATCGACTGCCTGGAGGAAGAAAAGCAGCTTCCGTTTTTCCTCGACGCTCTTAGGGCTTTCTCTTCTCCGCTTCCTTTATGTTCGCGTCAGGATTCGCTTTTAAGCAAAGAAGATCTCTTGAGGGAACTTCAGTCCATCGGTTCATTGAAAGGGGCGTTGAATTCCCAAACTTCTTTGTATCTAAAGAAAGCCGCGGCCCTTTTGGATCTGCCTTTAAAAGACCAAGCAGGGTTTGATCAAGAGATCCTTCGGAAGATCCGCCACGCCCGGAAAGCGGTGGGTCCCCTCGTTTATGAAGGCTTTTTGGAAGCCCTTTGGCTTCTGGAATATCAGGCGCTTCCTTTAAATGAAGAAGGCTATCAGGCGATCCGTTCTTTGAGTGATGTCGCTCAGGATAATTATCCCGAAACCTTAAGAGACGCCCTCCGAGACGAAGGGCGCTGAAATTCTTTTTGCGAATTGGCATTTCCTTGGCACTTCTTTTGCTAATCTACGAAAGAAGTGATGGGGGAATTACCATGAAAAAACGAATCCTTTTGCCTTTGTTAGCGTCTTCCGTTCTCCTTTTGGGCTCTTGCGGGCTTAATCCCGGAACCCGGAGCGCCTCTTCTCTAGCGCCCGAATCCAGTCAAGCTTCAAGTTCTTTAGAAGAAGCGCCGGTCTTTACGATCGCGGCCTCCGCTGCTGATTATTATTGCGGCGGGGAGGACCTCGTCCTTTCTTATACCGCTCAAAGTGGCGTGAAAGCCACGGACACCATCACCTACGTTATCGTCACCCCGGGAAGCGTTTCGGGCGTGATCACGGGTGACCATTTCACCGCCGCCCATTCGGGCCAGGTTCAGATCCAAGGCCAGATCCGCGGCGTGTTGAGCACGAATGTCATCGATGTGCATTGTCACAATTACACCGAGGAATGCTCGGGGAATTTCAGCAAGCTCTTTGAGGGGATGCTCAATCTCGGGGAAGCCTATGATGTGGGGATCGCCGGGGATATCACCGTCCTCACGGGGGCTGATGGTTTCTTGAGCATGCGAAAAGACGGCTTCCTCGAAGTGATCGGCTACCAGCCGGTCGGGCACGTGACGATCACGGCCCATGGCCAACCCCTCTATGATGGGGTTTATACGATGGCCCGGACCGACTTCGTGAGCGAGCTCATCACCACCTTGGGGGACAAGATTACGACGGAAGACACCATCCCCCATGATCTTTTGAAAGAAGTGACTTCCTTCTCCTTCGCCAATCGGAAAGGGGATATGGCAGGCCATTTGGCGATTGCTTACATGGAGAACCTCGAATCGCTTGATCTCTCAAACGATGGCCTCACGGATATCGGCTTCTTGAAGAATCATGGGGCCCTGACTCACCTCGCGCTCGCCCATAACCAAATCAGTGATCTTTCGCCTTTGTCCTCGGGCAGTGTGAGCTCGAAAAAACTCACGGACCTCGATCTCACCGACAACAAGATCACGAGCGTTCAGCCCTTACGGACTTTCGTCCAAATGAAGAGCTTGCACCTCGCGAAGAACGCTTTGGTCGATCTCAGCTATCTTTCGCTCATGACCCAGCTCGGGACTTTGGACCTCAATGACAACCCGACGATCGATCCGGACAAAATCAATTACGTCTCGGGCATGAAAGAACACCTGACTTATTTGGCCATCGGCAATTGCGGGCTCGCCAACGCGGCCTTCCAAAGCCTTCGCGTCCTTTCGAAATTGACGTATCTCGACGTTTCGGGGATTCCGCTTTCGGTGGCGGATTTGGTCAGCAGTTTCGCCTCGCTCGACACCTTGATCCTTCGGGGCTGTGGCGTCACGATTGATGGACTGAACGCCCTCAATAACTTCAAGCTTCTGACCCATATCGATCTTTCGGAGAATCACTTTTCGAGGGCCAGTTTCTTCAACGCATCCAATGAATTCATCTTCCACGATATCGATAAAGAAACTCATCTTTGCTCGAGCCTCGTTGAACTTGACCTCGAAGGCGAGGATTTCATCGATCTGCCGGATTTCTCCCCGCTCGTGGCTCTCAAAAAGATGTCCTTGGCGAACAACCTTTCGCTCAAGAGCATCCAGGATTGCTATAACCCCGCTGTGGGCATTGTGAACGGGCAAACCCCTTGGAAGGGACTGCCCTTAGAGGAGCTTTCGATCGATAACTGCCCCTCGATCTCGCTCGGTGGGGATGGGGGAACGAGCGCTTTGAAGGATGCTTTCCTGAGTTTGACTTCCTTGAAAAGCCTTTCGCTTCTTGGCGGCTTTGAATATCTGGATCGAGCCACCTACGATACGATTCTCGGCCTCAGCAAAGCCCGGAGCGATTTCGCCTATCGGCTCTATGAAGGGGAATGGCTGAGCGCCCTCAGCGCGACGGTCTTCTCCGAAAGCGTCTTCTTCACGGTCGATGAGCTCTTGAAGGCCTCAACCAAACTCGATGACGTGAATGGGGTTCCGAGCTACAAATTGCCGTATTCGAGCGGCAATCGGCGCCTCATTATCTCGCTCCTTAATGAAACCGATTACGCGTGCCCCCACCATGATAGCAATGGCTCCGATAAGTCGTTGAACTTCGTGGTCCCAAGCGATCTCTTCGAGCTTGTCTTCTATTCCTCCTATAATCCGACCACGAACTCCAAGTACTTCGCTTTCAGCTTTGACATCGCCGATCGGAAGACCAGCCGGCTCGATTTCGTCTTCCGGAGCTTCCGGGTGATCGGCAACCTTTCGGGCGAGACGATCCGGATGAAGGAAGGCTTATCCACTTTGGGCATTAGCGCCACGGGCTTATCCGGCATTTGGGGCTTTGAAGGCCACGCGGGCGATGAGTTATGGAAGGGCGATGGCGGAGTGGACACCACCTACGATTACGCCCGGAGCGGATTCGCCGCGCTCAAAGTGAGCGGCAACCTTGAGTTAAACTGTGCGAACACCGAGAACGATCGCTTCGAGATCATCGGTGGCCAGGGCGGCCGGGGCTGGGATGCCAAAGACGGCTCTTGGAGCTGCGTCTCGGGCAATGATCCGCGCCGCTGCGGCGGCAACGGGGCCGATGGGGCTCCGGGCATCGTCTGCCATGATTGCGCCCTGCTTTCGAGCAAGATCGTGGTCTGGGGCGGCCGGGGCGGCGATGGGGGAGCGGGCTCCGATGGCTCGCTCGCCAACGGGAAAGGCGATGAATCGAAAGACGGTGGCAATGGTGGCAATGGCGGCAATGGCGGCGCGGGCATCCGTTATTCGGGCGCCCTCACCAATAGCTTCAACGCCGCGATCCATGGCGGTGATGCCGGGGCGGCCGGACGTGGGGGCAATCGGAATGCCCATCTCGACTGGTATGTGGTCATTCCTGCTCATGACGGGAAGCCCGGAACCGCAGGCCATAATGGCGCGGCCACCGAGAAGTTCTGATTGAACCTCCTTCGGGGACGGGCGAAAGCCCGCCCCTTTTTTGTGGGGAGAGGAGAAAGCGAAAGAGGTTTTTGCTTTTGTACGTACAAAAGATTGGCATCCTTGCTTAACAGTTTTAAATGGCGTGAGAAAGAAACCTGGAACCATGGGAAAAACAGAGCGGATCAACCTTCGGGTGGATCCGCTAAGAAGCGTTAGAGCCGCTTAATAGACTTTTTTGCAATAAAAAGAAAATTCGATGGGAAATCTTGGGCCGCGAAAACCAAGAATCAATTCTCTTAAGCCAAAGAGTGGTTGCCAGGCTTTGCCTTGATGGTGCTACAATAAACCCAATCAAGGGGCTGATTATGAAAAATAAAACTCTTCCGTTATCGGTGTGCTTCCTTTTGCTTTTGGCCGCCTGTGAAATTCAGAAAACCTCGGACAGTTCCGTAAATGCACTTCCGATAAATACGGAAATGGTTTCTTCTGAACAATCGTTTTACCCCTATAAAGAGATTTTCCCTTCCTTGGACGGTCTTTCTTCCTCAACCGCTCTTTCCGGGAAGTATGTCACCTCTTTCGTGGATGCTTACCACGGTCAAACCCAGCTTGGGACGATTTACACCGGCACCGCCAGCTATGGCCAGACCGTGAACATGAAGATCATGGTCGGGATGTCGACCGCGAACGGCAAGACCGTCCTCGGCAAGGTCTCGATCCTCAATAACGGCGCGACCGGCGGCTTCGACACCACCGTCGTGGCCAACTACGTGACGCCCTATAACGCCGATCCTTCCGACACGACCCTCGCCAACGTCAAGTGCGGGGCGACCGCGGCCGCGACCTCGATCAAGATGATCGTCGAGGAAGCGAGGGAGTATTACCAAAACGGGAATGAAGAACCCGCAGATAGTCAGGCTGTGGTGGCTCCAATTTTCTCTTCAAGCGCCTATGGCGATGAGGAAATTCAATTGACCGACCCGAGTTATGTCCGAAGCTATACCTCAGTGTATTCGAGTTCCGACAAAAACGAATATCTCGGGACGATTTATCGGCTCATTGGCGTTGATAGCGGGACTCAAACTTCACTTTCCTTTTTCGCTGGTTTTTCGGGCAGTATCTTCTCCCCGGTTTATCGAAAAATTGTGCTCATAAAAGGAAATGGACTGGAAGGGGATGTTGCTTCCTATAACGCCGCCCCGAGCGCGAGCCAGTTCGATTCCTGGACTAACGCCACGGCGGGTGTCTTGGCAAAAGCGATGATGGAAGAAGCCGCTTCGCTCTATTCTTCGGGCGTGGGCGTTCGAAGCGATGAGAGCTTTGTCTTAGGAGTATATCCCACGGTGAAAGCGATCGCTGATCCTGTGACCTATTCGGATACGAACTTTATTCAACATTCCTTCCGGGCTTATTCGGATCGAACGATGAATAATCTCCTTGGCCAAGTCTATGAAGGAAACGGCATCAGCGACGGCTTTGAACCTTATGAGGGATCGGGCACCCATTATTCGACCATTACCCTCTTTGTCGGAATAAGCGGTTCCCACACTTCGCCCGTTTTAGGCAAGATCGTCCTCAAAAGCGATGATTCCTTTGATGGGGCAGGGATCCCCGAGAATTACCTTGCCGACTACAATAGCAATCCTTCAGAGTCAGCCTTAGGGAACACGGTCTACACCGGGGCGACTTATTCCATGACCTTAATCAAACACATCGTGGAGGAAGCCCTGACCTATTACAAAGCCGGACAATGAAGTATTCATCGCACTTTTTTTCTTCTTAACTTTTATATACCTTGCCACAAAATTAAAAATGTGGCAACTTGTATAAAGCGAATTCGATGCTAAACTTAAGGGGATGGAAGAAAAGGACGCCTCTTTTATTCTCAAGGCTTTGCCCGAGCGGGCGCCCTTCGCGCGCTCCGAGCTTATTTCGGCGCTAGAAAAGGCTTATCCCCATTATCGCTCGAGCGGCTTTTCCTGGCTCATTGACCGAATGCTTAAGGAAGGGTTTCTTTTTCGGGTGGGTTTTGATTCTTATTCCCGGAAGCCGCTCCGATCCTATGATGGGGGTCTTGCGGATCCCTTTCTTTTGGCGATTCGCTCTTTTCTTTTGGCTCAGGATCTTCGCTTCCCTTTTTTGGTCTTTGATTCCTCTTCGCTCAACGAAGGGCTCAATGAGCTGATCGCCCATCGGAGCATTCTCGTCGAAATCAGCCAGAGCGGCATGGAACTTGCTTTCCATCTTCTCCAGAGCCGTTTTCCTCGGGCGACGATTCTTTTCAACCCCTCTCTTTCGGAACGGGAGCATTACGGCAAAGAAGACGCGGTGGTGGTCCTGCCTTTGTTCCGCCGTTCGCCGCTCCGTTTGGGAAGAGGTAAAATGTCGTTAGAGAAATTGATCGTTGATCTCTTCGCTGATCGAGGGCTTCGCTCATTTTTCTCAGAAGGAGAAGCGGAGGATTTGGCGAAGGCAATGCTTTCTTGTTATGACTGTGACGAGAAAGCAATGCTCTCCTATGCTACCCGGCGGCGGGTTGCTCCTGCTGTTAGAAAAGTCCTGATCGCTTCTTAAAAAGAAGGGATTGAAATCAATAAGGACCGATGCTTTCAAAGATCAATTTTTCGCCTACCCACATGGAAGAACTCCAGCGAAGATATCTCAAGGTCAGCCTTGGCGTTTTCGAGATGACGATGTACGCTTTCGGACTCTTGGAGAGACTGGCTCAGAGCAAACTGGATTTCGTTTTTAAGGGCGGGACTTCCTTGATGCTTTTGCTCCCTGAGCCGCGTCGGGTTTCAACCGACATCGATATCCTGGTTAAGCCCGGGACGCGTTTGGATGATCGGATCAAGGATATTCAGCATCAATTCCCCTTATTGAGGGTTTCCCGGGAATCCGATGACAGCAAAAACGGGGTTCGAATTGCTCATTATGCTTTTTCCTGCCCGCCGCTTTACGGAAGGCGAGCCACTGTCTTGCTTGATGTCTATTTTGGCTCAAATCCTTATCGTTTGACCCACCGGTTTTTGGCCAATTCGCTTTTGATCAACGAGGGTTTGCCTTTGGAAATACAACTTCCTACCGTGGATTCGCTTCTGGGCGACAAGCTCACCTCTTTCGCCCCGAGAACCATTGGAGTTCATCCCTTCGCGACCAGTTTCGGCGCCCCTTGTGATAAACGCCTTCAAATCATCAAACAGCTCTATGACATCAACGCTTTGGCGGAAGCGATGGTCTCTTTTGCGGAGGTTGGAAAAGCTTACCATTCCGTTGCGGCGAGTGAGCGAAAACTTCGAGGGCTCGAAGGCACTGAGCGGGATTTCATCCGGGATTCTTTTTCATCGGCGCTTTCCATTCTGACGCTTGGGGCATCCGATCGGGGGCACGAATATCGCGATTGGTTCCATCCGGGAATCGAAAAATTGAGGGATCACGTTTTTGCCTTTGACTGGAATGGCGCAAAAGCGCAGAAATACGCTGCTCGGGCATTGCTTCTTTATGCTTGTTTGGCATCGGGCGAAGACAATCAAAAAATCCGAATTATCAACCGAGCGGGTTTTCATGATTTTCCTTATTCCGTTTTGAGCCATACCCTCGCTCGAAAAGACCTTTTTGATGAGGCGGTTACCGCGGTTTGCCTCTTTGACCCGAAAGCGAAATGACCGGGAACGCTGGCGTCGCTCTTTTTAGGAGTCTGAGGAAACAAGACCATTTTGGGTCCTCGCCCTCGGAAACCAAGAAAATATGCTTCGCTTTTGGACGGCGTTACCCTTTTGACGCATCGAATGATGAAATGCGATTTCCCGATTGATTTTTAAAATCGTTATTTCGGTAAACTCCGAGAAATTCGATCCATAAAAAGAGACGTTTTGTTTCGACCAGTGCTAGAATTATCGAAAAGAAAAAGGGCCGATATTGATAAGTTGAAAAAGAGAAACGAAGATCTTCTTAAGCTTCTTACTCAATCAGGAAAAACAGGAAAAGAGGTCGATGAGTTGAAAGTGGCGATTGAGCATCACCTTGTCGACCAATTCTATATCGGGTGTAAAGGATAATTTGTATTTAAAAAGCGCTGGTATAACCCATGAAAGAAAATGTCCGTTCCTAATTTTTAAGAAGTGATGAAAAAGGAGACTTACTAGTGGCCTAGTCAAAAGATCCGAAAACGAGAACTGTATCCCTCCAGGAATTTTTAGAATCGAATGGTTTCCTCTGTGGTATTTCAAAAAAACAATTTTGGACCGACTCGACCATTTTAGAAATGGACAAAACCTATTTTCAGATTACAGAAAAGAAATTCGTTCGCATTGACTTTTCTGACATGTCAGCTAATTTCGGGACTGAACTCAAAGAGAAGCTAGAAGATATCGTAATTGCCTATCGCGATGGCGTTACGGAATACCGACTTTTCGATGAAAAAATCAGTTCTTTACAAAGGCAAGCAAAAAATCAAAAAAAGAGTCTAGGAACTCTCGCCAAAATTAAGCTACTTAAGCGAGCCAAAAAACATTTGCCGCCTTTTGCGAAAGAAGAGGTCAAGAAGCCATTGCCGTTTTCAGCTAGTTTCCACCAAACTGGCTATCTTGGAACCGATCAAGAACTGGCGAAAAAATACGTTGTTTTTGACGTTGAAACAAATGGACTGAGAAAAAAGAAAGATGATCTTTTATCACTATCGACTTATGATCCAGCGACTGGGGTTTGCTACAATCATTTCTTTCCGCTCGACGCCCAGCCTGTCATTCTAACGACGTGGATTAATGGCATTACAAGTTGCAGTCTCAAGGGTGCCACGCATTTGTCTCAAGATGAGGTCGATCAAATAATCAAGTACTTTAACCTTAAAAACCGTATTCTTCTTTCCTATAGTGGCGGCAAAGGTCTTTTTGACCAAGATTTTGTCAAAAACTATAGTGACCGCCATCATTTGGTGGGTTTCGAAAAACTGACATATGAGAATATCAAGAGCCTTTTACCCGCCGCCCCATTTGGTTATCAGGGCTCGATGAGCAAAGATGAGCTTTGCTCTATTCTCGGAATCGAAGGCGTCCAGGCCGTCCATTCGGGTGAGAACGACTGTATCCTTGAATGGAAATTGTTCGAGAAAATTGGCCCCATTCCTTTGCTTTGTCTTCAAGAACGGCTTTATCAATACAATAAAAACTACATTGTTCCTGTTACCTATCTTCCTCGGCATCCCGAGCTTGTTAAGGTCGCCCAAATAAACTTGCCTTCTCTTCGGGCGAAACTCGAACCAATCTTTCGGTTTGATTTTCCCAAAGATGTTCTCAAAATTATTCGGAAATTTCCAACTAATATCACGGGTATTTCAATTGAAGATGCCATTGATGCGGCGTTAAAAGCTAAAAAAGAAGACAATTTTGATTTTCTCATCGAGAATCGCCGCCATTTGAAATACCTCGGTTCCTTGATGGTTCGCCTTAAAGAAATCCCCGTTCTTACCGAGGATGATGGCACTTTGCAGGCGGTTAAGCCCGAAGATGGATCATTTATTTCCAGTGTCAATGACGTTACGGCAGCAATCATGCCCCATCTTTCGTCGACAATCGACTTCATAAAAAATCAAGTTTTCCCAAAGGGAAAAATCTTGAGTCAAGAAATGGTCATTTCTGATGATAAAAAGGTTCTGGCCCTCTGCGATCTTTCATCCGAAAATGCCGTAATGGAAATTAAAACATTCAATGTTGTGAAAGAAAAAACGGAACAAGGATATTTCGCGGCCGCGGAATTAACGGATCAGCTTTATTATGAAAAAAGAGGCCGAGCGGAATTCGTTCTTTCTCTAACGTTTGATACCCAAATGGACTCAAAGACCCTTGAGCCGATTGTAACAGGTCTTTCCGTGGTGATTTATAAGGTTGATTTTGTTGAGATTCCTGTTGCTGAACCTATTTCCGACCTTCCGTTTTCCGCTTTAAGGGTTCATCGTGAATTGATTAAAAACCCATCTCAAACCATAGCACAGTTGACGAAAGCGATTCGGTGTTCACCCCATACGGTCGCAAAGGGGATTTGCATTTTGCAAGATGAGGGATATATAAAACGGATAGGGACAAAACGCACCGGACATTGGGCGCTATTAAAAAACGAGAAAGGAATGCCTCGATAACATGACTTTCTTTTGCGCTTACAGCTTGGTCAGTTTTACCAAAATATTAGTTTTGATTGTTTTCCGATCAGCGGCAACGGGATGCCCTTCAGAATTGCTGGAGATTTGAAACCTCCTTTTTTTATGCAATTTGCCCTAGACAAAAACGGTAAGAGAACAAGCATCTTCAATACTCACGAGAAAGAAGATTATTTTTGTCCTATTTGCGGCGAGAAGACGGTCTTGAGAAAAGGGACTGAACGCGTTTTCCATTTTGCTCATTATCCTCATTCGAAATGTTCGGATTCCTGGCATTACGATATGAGCGAATGGCATTATTTGTGGCAAGAAAAATTTCCTGAGGGAACCCAAGAAATTGTTATGATGAATGGCGGAGAAAAGCATCGCGCCGATGTTTATTTGGTAGATAAAAAGACTGTGCTCGAATTTCAGCATAGTCCGATATCACCAGCAGAATTCAATGCGAGAAACTCTTTTTATAGATCTCTAGGAAATAAAGTCGTTTGGCTTTTTGATTTTACCGATCAGATCGAAGATGAAAAGATGAAGCTCCTCGAGAGTTCATCTCAAAAATTCGTTTGGTCTCACCCCAAGACGACCTTCAACGCTTTTGACGTAAAAGACAAAGGAATTTTGTTATTTTTTCAAGTGGTGAGAAATGCTTCTGAAAACGAAAAGCTCCAGGAGATGATTAAAAAGAAGAAAGAAACCGGCATCGATGATATTCTCGGCCCCGAAGGTGATCTTTATTTGGAAGCCCATAAAGATGATGAAACAAGTATTGTTCGTATCACTTGGACTGCCCCGTTTGGTTTTGAACGTTTTGCCTGCGATGGATGGCTGGGCGAAAACGATTTTCTCTCGCTTTTCTTGACAAAGGCGAGGCCGGAAAGGGTCATTGATGAAAGCGACTTAGTTGATTATCTTCCAACCGTTAGGCGGACGGATGGTATGGATTACTATTATGGCTGCCCTCTTCCGGCAGAAGACAACAAAGCAAGTCCTTTCGTTGATGTTATGGAATGCACCGAATGTCCTTTTAAAGTCGGCGAACGTGATGATTTTGCCTCTTCGTGTGTCTGCAAAGCTCGTTATCGGAATATCGACCTATCAAAGGCCGCAAAAATTCAAAGTGTTAACCGCAACCTTGACGGCCTCATCACTACAATCAATTGCGTTGACGAAAATGGCGGCATTTTTGAGATTCGAATGCCCGCGGTTCAGGAAGTTGGGAGAACGCTTGAGGAATTATGGAGAACTTATGAGCCAAAAATCATGCATTGCCTAAACCTTAGAACAGGCTATTCCGTTCAGGTCTTTAACCCGGGATGGCAGATGTATAAAAAAGGCTTTGTTGAGGGAAAAATCAAAGGTCCAAACCGCGAGGATTTCTCCTATGAAAAGAAAAAGATATTTGATGGGGAGAAAAGAGAATGGATAATGCTATGGGCGCCGACCGAAGACAGCGATGATTGGTAAGCGCTTTTTCCTATGCGGAAGAATGAGGATCAGTTGAGCGGCGAAGCAAATTCTTTAATATGTTTGACGATCGTTTGGTCTGCTGGGCACCAATCTTCTTCTTGAAGTGACGCAACATCCAACCACGCTTCAGCGGAATGAATGCCTTTTTCAATTTCGAGTCGTCCTTCTTTGACGTGAGATTTAAAAACGTCCATATCTAAGATGAACTCGGGATATTCATAAACGACGTTCATGAAGAAACCATCAATAGTGATGGTGGTATCTAATTCTTCTTTGATCTCGCGGATTAACGCTTGTTCTGGGGTTTCGCCTTGTTCGATCTTGCCGCCGGGGAACTCCCACTTACCCTTCAAAAAGCCATACGCTCTTTGAGCGCAGAAGATCTTGTTGCCGTTTGCGATGACGGCCGCGACGACTCTAAGCCTTTTTTTCGTCGGTGTCTTCGATTCCAAAATCATATTTGTATTCCTCCGGTACGCTCTGCTCAAGGACGATATCAAAAAGCAATGCCTTAGCGGGGTTGTCGCTTGGCCTTGGATTGGTCAAAGTGCCTTTACCCAAATAGACGAAGGGGGTCTCAACCCCATCCTCTTTCTTGGTCTTGCGGACAAAGATTTCGGCAATGCGGGTGTTAATGAGCCTTTGGCCCTTGATGTTCGTCATCGTTGTCTCAGTCTGAGACTCCCATTGCAAGATCTTATTCGATAAGAATTTGTCTTTGTACTTCAACCGTTCTTCCGGCTGGCTATCTTTGTTTAAATTGACGTAGAGGCAAAGATGGCCTTGGATGTAGTGGACGCCCATCATATAGAAGAGGTTGTCGTTATTGAGGGCCATGAAGGTCTTTGGGGCGGTATAACTGCCATAAAGCTTTAAGAGATCATGCTCGCCGTAGAACTCCGAGGCGAAGCGCCCTAAGCCATAGGCCAAAAGATCGGAGATCCAATCAACGAAGGCGCCTGAAGACGTATCAAAGTTCAAAGAATAGGTATTGGCTTCGTTTTTGATGAGGGCCATATAGCTTTGAGGCCGGGTGAAAACGATGTCGTCTTCAAGAATACGAAGAGCGTGCGCGAAGCTGGCGTCGTTATAGTCCTCGTTTAGTTTGCAATAGGTCCGGAGTTCTTCTTTACTCTTTTTGCCTTCGAGCAGGCACTCGATGATCGAATATTCTTCTGGGCGGATCAAAGGCAGATGCCAAGACAGAGTTCGGATGACACTCACTTGTTGCTCATTGAAGAAGGGGACATCCTCGCCGCATTTCTGTAAGAAGTCGTAATAGGAGTCGAACTTCTTGGTGTAACGGAGGAGGTCCGCCGAAACCTCGCTATTGAGGAAGTCGGTATGCTTCGGGTATTGGCCAGGCTTGAGCTTCAGGTATTCTTTGAAGTTCTGATAGTCTTTTTTAAGAAGTTCAAACCGGTTGAAATTGGTGTGCTCGATGGAATTGAGGATCTCGTCACGGGATTCTTTGTCGAAGTGGACTTCAAGCCCCGAAAGATCGAGTTCCGAGAAGTCGGTCCGGACATGATCGGCGATCGTTCGTTTATCCACGGTTCCGGATTTGGATAAAGAACCCAAAGCCAAGGCGATTTGAACACTTCGGAGATAGGAATTGGCGATGAAGTCCAAAACGGTGAGGTAGCCCTTGTTCTTATACTTACGGAGGCCGCGCCCTAATTGCTGAATAAAGATCGTTGAAGATTCGGTTGGACGGAGGAAAAGAACCATGTTCATCGAAGGAATATCGATGCCTTCATTCAAGATATCGACCGTGAAGACGATCGATAAAGGATCGCTTTCGTCTTCGAGTCGCTCAAAGACCTTCTGACGTTCGCCAGTCGTGTTCTCGCCGGAAAGGCTTTCGCAGGTATAGCCCAATAACGACATGTTCTGGGCCATCAGCCGAGCATGCTCGACGGTGCGGCAGAAACCAATGCACTTCAATTTCGTTCCTGTCGGCCGGTATTTCTCGATTTGTTCTTTGATGAATTCGCAATGGGTGTTCGAAGCAATCTCTTGGATCATCTTCCGGACGCCTTCGCCGGTGATATCGTCGGAATAGTTCACCAAACTATCACGGATGCCGTAGTAGTGGAACGGCACGATCAAATCATTCTCAAGGGCTTCCCGCAAACGGAGATCATAAGGAACGTTCTTATCAAAAAGATCGTAGACGGATTGTTCGTCCATCCGGTCTGGGGTGGCGGTGAGCCCTAAAAGGAATTGCGGCTTAAAATACGAGATGATCTTCCGATAGGTCTCCGCGGCGGCATGGTGAACCTCATCGATCACGATGTAGTCGAATTCATGGGGATCGAATAAATTGAGGTTATTGGCCAAAATGATGTTGGACGAGAAAAGGAAATCCGCGGTCAATCCATCTTTGGTTTGCCCGGTGTACATCCCATAGGTACGGGTGGTGCCAAAGACATGCATAAAGGTCTTCATCGCCGCTTCCAAGATCATGTCTTTGTGGACGACGAAAAGAAGCTTTTTGGCTTGGGCATTCAAAGCATCGAAAGCCGCTAGATACGTTTTTCCAGATCCAGTTGCTGCTACAACGAGGGCTTTATGGATGTCCATCGACCGGTAGCGGGCGATTTCTTTGAGGGCTTGGCGTTGCATGAGGTTCGGCCGGATCGGGACGTTGCTTTCCGGATCGAAGAAATCCATGTCCCATTGTTCGATCGCATATTTCAAATGCTCGGTATATTGTTTGACGATCTCGTGGTTCAAAGGATTAGTATGATCCCAGAGATAGCCGAATTCTTTGGAGATTTCACTATATAGGGTGTCATCATGGGAGATCTCAAGAGAGAGATCCCATTCCTTGTTCTTAATGAGGGCAAAGAAAGTGATATTCGAGGAGCCGATGATGACTTCGTGGTGGTCTTTGAAGGCAAAGATATAGCCCTTGGTATGGAAGCCATCATCGCCAAAGCTTCCATATTCGAGATGGCATTCGAAGTTCGGATAGAGTTCTTGCCAATGTAAGAAGACTTCGAGAGACGGGATATCCGTGAAGTTCTGATAAGTTGAGGTAAGAATCCGACCTTTGGCTCCACGCTTAAGGGCATTCTCAATCGCATCCTGCATCAAGATCAATCCGGCCTTTTTGATAAAGGACACGGAGAAATCGAAAGACTCGCAAGAATCGAGATCACTGATGATTTTATCCAGGAAGCGGACACTGGACTCGTTGGTGAGGAACCCCTTTTCGGACATATTGAAAACAGTATAGCAGCTTAGCTTAGTTAATTCTGGCTTTATTGAAGGCTTTTTTCGCGGTCCTTTTTGCCTTACACTATCTTTCGGATGAACAACATCGCTCGTGCCTTATCAGACTCTATTAAAGAAGCGAAATGGCTTAGCGTTACCTATGACAGCGCAAAAGAGCAACGCGAAACTTCTTTTTGGTGCGCGATTCGGGATATCGATCCCCAGAATAAAACCTTGATCGTCGATATGTTCAACGCGACAAAGGGCAGCGATGCCCTTGTCGAAAAAATGATTCATTTCGAGAAGATAAAGAGCGCCCAAGTTATTCGCTTTTCAACTTTCGATTATCAAGAAGAACTTGTAAAGAAAATTGAAGGCTCGCCGCTCTTTTTCGATTGGCTTCACTATGAAAATTTTGACAACAATATTTTGATGTATCTTGATGAATGCAATCAGCTTGATAGCGATCCCTTTCAGAAAAATTACGCGATGATTGAAGGCATCGACCTTGACTCATTTTCAAAAACCAAAAGAATCGTTTTGTCTGATGAGCAAGTCCAAGCGATCATTAAAAGCATCTATTTCAATGATCTTCGTCGTTTTGACAGTCAGTCCAATGAAATGGCGTTATCCGTCCTTTCGATCGATGAAGGCGGAAAGAAGTTTGTTGTGGCCTATTACACCATTTGTTTCAATCCGACGGAGAAAAGCCTTCGCATAGTAGGGGATTTGCATTTCAATAGTACCTTCTTGATTGATGGCATCCGCCATTCTCTGACCAAATATATTGATATCACCCCAGAAGAATTCATTGCTGGCTTCAAAAAGGATCCCTCCGCGATGGAAGCAATGCTTAATGACAACTTTCAGGGCGCCGAGAAGATTGATACCCGCCCTGATTTCATGATCTTGGAGCGAGATATGCCCGTCAATCTATCCAATCTATTCGAATTGATTGGAACCAAAAAGGAAGCAGGGCAACTCAGCGTTCCTATGAAAGCCTTTTTTGGAGACATTTCTTTAAGGAACAGAGGATATAAAGAGCCGGCCATCGTCATCTATGATGAACGCATCAATATCGATCAGATGCGAGTCCTTTATAATGCGATGAAAAATCCGGTTACTTATGTCCAAGGGCCACCAGGAACCGGAAAGACGCAAACTCTTTTCAACGTTCTTGTCTCGAGTTATTTCAATAGCAAAACCACTTTGGTTTGCTCAATGAATAACAAACCGGTGGACGGCATAATCGAAAAACTCGTTTTCACCTATCACGATGAAACGATTCCTTTTCCGTTTCTGCGTCTTGGCAATAATCAAGAAGTCGCGCTGGCGACGATTAAAATACGCAATAGCATTAACACGCATTATCGGGGCCAACCGGACATCGACAAAATTGAAGACATTAAGAAGAAAGAAGCGTCTAAAAATGGGCAGCTTGTTGAATATTTAAAAGAATATGAGGCAAGAAAGGCGATTGAAGACAATATCGCCTGCGCCGAAAGAGTCGATCGAGAATCGGGGGGATCGCCTCTTCTCGAAAAAGAAATAGAGGCATTGAAGGCAAAACTTAATTCTTTAAAAGAAGTAACGAACGAAGAGGTTCGAAGTCTTTTCTCCTGCGCCAGCAAAAATCCTCGGTATCAATCTTATTTGTATTTCTCATCGATTTATCACTTGGGCAAGCTTTTGCACCCTCGCTATTCCGAGCTCCGGGAGATCGTGTCAATCGAAGATGAAGAAGAGCGGGTGTCTCGTTTTAATAGTTGGACGAAGGTCGATGAGAACATGAAGCTTCTCACCGATGTCTACCCTCTCATTTTCACAACTAACATCTCTGCTTCGAAATTAGGGACCGGACTTTTCATGTTCGATCTGACTGTCATGGATGAAGCGGGGCAGTGCGATGAAGCAAAATCTTTGATCCCGATTGCTCGGGGCAATTCGCTTCTTCTTGTCGGTGATAAAGACCAGTTGCAGCCCGTTATTGTTTTGGATCCAGGCGTTAATGAGCGGCTGAAGGAAAAATATGGGATCGGCAGTGCCTATGATTACGCTACGAATAGCATCATCACGACGATGGAACGGGCCGATAACATCTCCAAGCGGATCATGCTTTCCTACCATTATCGTTGTGGCAGAAAAATCATTGGTTTTTCAAATCAATATTTTTATTCAGAATCCTTAAAACTGGATTTTGCCAACGGCGATGGAAACATTAGCCTAAACAACGTTCAGAATCTTCAATACCGTGGCCGGCGGAACGAATGCCCAGAAGAAGCGATGGCTCTTGTGCGCTATATCAAAGAGAACGATGTCAAAAACGCGGTAATCATCACGCCTTTCCTCAACCAACAGTATCTGATTAATACTCTTTTGGCATCGGAACATATTGATTCCGTCAAAGCCAGCACTATTCATTCGGTCCAAGGGGCGGAAGCCGAAACCGTCATTCTTTCACCTGCCATTTCACTTCGAACTTCGGAAAAAACGTTTGAATGGCTTAAAAATCATAAGGAAATTGCCAATGTCGCCGTCACGAGAGCTCAGAAGAATTTGGTGGTTTTCGCCGATTCTTCAGCGATCCAAAAATTCTCTAAAGGACAAGAAAACGTCTGGAGCCAGCTCATTCGTTATGCGGCGGACAAGGGCAATGTCAAAGTCGTGCCACCTTTGCCAACCCTTGCTGAAATCGGAAAATCCAACGGCTCAGCCAACGAAGACGATTTTTATAAGACGATGGCTCAGCTCTGTTCTGCTCATACGGCATATCGATGTGAGCGGAACGTCAAAGTCAGCAAAGTTTTCCCGGATGATCCCGATCTTAAGGATTCCGGTTTGGAATTCGACCTTGTCGTTTACCAGAAAAAAGGTTTTTTCCGACAAGAAAGGCCTTTTGTCGCCTTCGAGGTCAACGGTGGGGAGCATTACGGTGATCCAAAGCGGAAATTTTATGACAAAAAGAAACGTGATCTCTGCGAAGCCAAAAAGCTTAAACTTACGGTGATCGACAACGGGAAAGTGAAGGATTATGAGTGCATGCGCGAGATCCTTTGCAAAATGAACAATCAAAAATATGATCAACTGTTGCTTAATTTTGAAGATGAAAGCAACGGGAACGTCCTTACAAAGTAAGATATTGCCCTTCTTGATTTTGGCTGCTTATCTTTTTCTCAAAAAGATTGCTGGCAATTATCGGTTTTTCCAAGGATCATCTGATTGATCATCCGAAGTGGCAGGGGGATCTAAAGGATTCTCTGCCCCGGGCAATAATGGCTTGTAATCCTTGTCGTTCTTGTGAAGCCCATCAACAAAGGAAGCGGCGAGGAGGGCCTGCAACAAATCCGGTTGGTTCATCGTGATTTCTCCTTATTTGGAACGAAGGAGCATTACGGCCGTGGTAACTGCGCTCAAAAAGCCCAGCAAAGCAAAGACGAAGCCGACAATTGGGGCGGCTCCTGGCGTGATGCTCGTATAGACTGAAGAATAGACGGAATTAACGAATAAGGCTTTCCCTTTCCCATCGACAGCTAGATTTTTGATGTTAATGAGAAGAATGCCCGACGACAGAAGAGCTATGGCACCAGCGATCGTCAAGGCTGGTTTCGCTTTTTCGAGGGGTTTGACGTAAGAACCGATCAAGGCAAGAACCGCAAGAATGAAGGCAAGAATCGCCAAAACGAAACCGACGACGAGGCCGCCGCTTACCCCGATGCTTTGAAGACTGTCCTCACCGCCAAAAACTAAGGTTGCGGTGCTCCAAGTCCCGGTAGCGTGGCCACCCGAGGAGGCTTGGTAAACGGCATTGATGCCGACCCCGGAGACATAAAGGATCAAAGTGATGAGCGAAGAGACGGCGAAAGCAACGATAAGAAAGGTGAGAAGCGTTTTTCTGTTTTTTGACATGGTTTTATTCCTTTTTCAATTAATGTGAGGTCGCGAGAAGAATGATGTAGATGATGCCCCAGACAAGGAAGAGGACGATGCCGGTGGCATTGAGGCCGGTGTAACGTTTCTTTTTGTCGATGCAAAGGCCGATGATTCCGAGGACGAGGCCCAGCCAACCGCCCAAAGCTCCAAAAATGATCGCTAGGATCCCCAAGGTAAGCGGGGCTTTGGATTCCCCTTCCGTTGGAGCGGGAGCGGATGTGGCGGGCGCTGGGATTAATTGGCCCACTTGGCATCCGCATTTCGTGCAAATGACGGCATCGTCAGCGACTTCAGCTCCGCAATGGCTGCAATATTTCATGATTTTTTCTCCTTGTTGTTTTTTATCGTATTCTTTCATCGTTCAACATTTGATATTCGTCGATAAAGATAGACGCCTTCGCCTTTGCGGTAGTGGATTTCCATCTCGGGATGGAACTCCTGAAGGTAGCAGCGGATCTCGCTCATATACCGACGGAAGGTCAGATCGGTGATCTCGATCGAAAAGAGCGTGTCTTCCTTGATGACCACATGGTTCTCAAGAAAATGATCGTAGAGATAAAGAACGGCTTCGGCTTTGCTCAGCTTCATGGATAGGATTCCCCTTGTTTAACGAAGGAGATGGACGTCATCTTGGGCAAGAGATAGCTTGCCTTTCCTTAAGGACACCCTTACCTTAGCGGAAAAGAGAAAATCGGGGTATCAACTGGACGGGCTTCATCTACCTTCCCAGTTGAATATCCCGATTTGATCGAGCAAAAAAATGATCGCTAGATCACGGTGACGGTCAGCCAGCCACTGAAGGCGGTGTTAAAAACATCCTGGCTCCAATGGAGGGTGAAGCAGCGCGAGGAGTATTGGCCGCTTTGGGCGCTCACGCGGATCGTCGCCTTGCCCCCGGAAGGATCGCAATTCCAGATGATTGCCTCATCGGCGTTCGGGCACGAGACGTTATAGCCGATGGCGTTCGAGTAAAGAGCCCACCAATCCTCGGGGTCGAACGTGGCGTGGATCGGGAAGACATCCCCAGGATTGCCCCGCACGCTCATAGTGCCGGCGATATCCATCTTGTAGCTCTTGAGCTTGAGGATCGGATTGGTGGGGGTGGCGGGCAAAGAGGTGTTGGCGCTTGTGAACGTCACCGCCAGGATGTCGGTGGCTTTAAGATCGTACTTCGAATCGATGAGGCTATGAATGAAGGGCTTAAAGACATAAGTGCCGTTATTGAGGCACTCGGCTCGGACTTTGAGGGACCAGGTGTAATTAATCTCATCGTAGACGATGCTGGCGCCGGAAGGATCGCTCGAAAGGTCGTTATCGAAGATCCAGCCGATTTGGGCGTAGCGCGACGAGGAATACCACGAGGAAGGATCGATCGTCACTTGGAGGGGATAAACGCCCGCTTCAAGGGTTTTCCGGAACGTCCCATCCGCGAAAGTGGCTTGGATCGAAGTCACGGAAGCGAGATCGTTTTGAAGGGCCGACTCCGAAGAAGAGGCACTCGAAGAGGAAGGGGCGCTGGAGCTCGATTGCCCCTCTGAAAGCGAGGAAGATTCACTGGAGGCGGCGCTTGAAGAGGTAGAGGAAGACGATTCCGGAGAAAGGCTACTACTTCCCTTCAGCTCTTCTTTCTTCCCCCAAAGAGGATAGCTGGCGCCCACGCTCCCGCCCACGAGGGCCAAAAGGATCGGGATGAGCCAGAAAAGCCGGGGATGCTTTATCTTCGGAGCGGGAAGAACGGGTTCCGCCTTCTGGAAGAAAAGCTGATCGGCGTTAAAAGGATAGGCCGCCTTAAGAAGAAGCAAGCCATCGAGCGAAGGCAGGCTTTTGCCCTTCTCATAGCTTTGGATGCTTCTTTCGCTCACCCCCATCTTTTCGCCCAAGGCTTTTTGGGTCAGACCCTCTTTGAGGCGCAGGGCTTTGAGGTTCGCGGAGAGAAGCTCAGAAGAAAAGGTCATCGAGCAGGGGGGATCCTTTGGATCGGGCGATTGATCGAGGAGGTCATTGAGGGATAAGGAAAGGCACTTGGCCAATAAGGGAAGCGAGGTGATGTCCATCGCCGAAAGGCCGTTTTCGAACTTGCTGATCGCCTGGACCGTATACCCCAAAGCGTCGGCCAGATCCTGTTGACGGAACGAAAGATCTTTCCGCCGCTTTGAAACGTAAGCCCCCAACGTGTTCATTTTTCCCATTATAGTCATTCTCTTCCTCGAAAGCGTCACGTTCTTTTCCAGGGGACGTTCTCAAAGGCCATCCTTCCGCTCTTTGAAAAGGTTTGGGGCCTTTTCTTCCTTACAAAAAGAGCCGCATTCCTTCGGCCCTTCCTCATTTGTCTTCAAATGTTTAGAATTGTGTTGCTTTGGAGTGTCAGATTTTGATACACTAATGACGCCGAAAAGAAAAGAATCAGTGGCCTAAACCACCGTTCTCCGCTATTCCATTACCTCCGTAGGGCTTCGGAATAAGGGCTTGTTAGGTTCCCTTGTCTTGCCCCTAAGACAAGGGGGCAAAAAAGATTCGACGGAAAAGCGAATCTTTTTTCTTTTTCTCTCGATTAAAAATAAGGATTCATCGCTTCTTTTATCTTCTTTGATCAAGGGTTACAATACCCTTATCAGCCGCTCAAAAACAAGGGGTACATCATCACCATGGGGAACTACGCACTCAAGATCGCAGAAGGGGAGGCCTTGCTCAAAGGCGGATCCTTGACCTTAGAAGAAGAAAGAGCGGTTCACGTTTCTTTAGCCTTGGCCTTCCATGAAGAAGGGGATGAACCTCGTTCCCTTGAAGAATTCCTTAAGGCCGAAGCCTTAGGGGATGTCGATTCCTCTTTGATCCTAGGCTATGCCTATCTTGGGGGACGGGGGATCGAGAAAAGCGTTAGCAAAGCCAAGAAGCACTTCCTTAAAGCCCTGCCCTCAAAGAACCCTTGGGCCTATCTTGGCCTCGTGAGCCTTTACGCCAGCGAGGTCAAAGACAAAAAGAAGACCGCCTATTGGTTTGAAAAGGCCAGCCAAGCCGGGATCGTGGATGCGATGCTTGCTTATGGCGAAGCCCTTTTAAAGGGCGTCGTGGTGGAACCGCATCCCCTGAAGGGACGGAAGTATCTTAAGATGGCCGCGCTTAAAGGCAGCCCTGAAGCCGCCTATGACCTCGCCAAGATCTATGAGGATGGGGATGGGGTCAAAATCGACCAAGCAAAAGCCCTCTCCTATTACCTCATCGCCGCCCAAGGGGGCTATCCCCCAGCCTTATTCCGTCTCCATGAGAAAGGGGCTCACGAAGCCGAGCCTTCAAAACGGACTCTGGAGTGGGTCAAGTTAGCCTCCCGAAAGGATGGACCCCCGCTGGCCGAGGATCTCGAAGAGGCCTTCGAGAAGAATAGCTATTACGCTAAGGAGCCCTCGAAGAGCTGATCGCTATCCGCCCGGATCCCGAAGGGGGTCCGTTTTTTTCGTCTTTCTCAAAAAATCGATCAAACCTCAACTAGGTCCAAAATGGACCCTATTCAGACAGGGGTTTTACTCTTCAATAAAAATCTCTTTACAAAGAAGCTTAAAAAATTTCATTTTTTACAAGAATTGCGATAAACGATTCGATCGTTTCTAAACTTGTTCAATTTTGGAACAAGTTGGAATGATGCGTATTGTAAATGATGTTCAACAGCGAGTCAGGACTCATGTGTTTTTAGAATGAGCGCAAAGAAACCGCCAAGAGACTCTATCTCAAGAAAAACGAGCCTTTACAAAGAAGACTTAAAAATGGCCGTTTTTTCAAAAAGTGAGCAAAAAGATTCGATTACATGACTTCATTTGCAAAAAATGAAAATCTAGGGAGAGACCTATTTTGTAAAGAATATTTTATCTTCAGATTGATTCGCAAGAATCCCTATAACGAAAGAAAGAGGAAGAGGGTAGTTCTTGCGTTGAAAGTATCGATCCGATGGTTCGCGTGTAAAAAATTCACAAGGACAAAGAAGGGGACGGCAGGGGACGAATTTCAAAATGGGTTCCTTGCGTCGAATTAACGGCCGTTCGCAGATGAGAAGAGCGAAAGCCGAACGCTTGAAGGCTCCATCTCCAGAAAACCACTCTTTACAAAGAATACTAAAAAATTGACATTTTTTAAAAAAGTGATTAAAACGATTCGATTGTATGACTACATTTTCCATTTTGGAAAATGTTGGAGTGCTCGTCTTTGTAAATATTACTTGGTTTAGACGCCACCCTCAGTAGAGTCCTTTATAATAAATGAGAAGAAACAAAGGTTGCGGTTGCCAGGGTTGTGCGCTTAAACCCACACCTCGATTCTCCCGGTTGAGACAGCCCCGTTCTACCTCCTTGGTGCATTGCCATGTGACAGCAAGCGGATGAATCCGCCTTGAGTTAATCAAGAAAAGAAAGTCTTAGAAGCCAAATTCGTTCTGCAAGGCTTCAAAGGACTTTCTTTTTTCGCTCAAGAAGGTCCTTCATCCGTTTTTTTGGTGAGCGATTCCCCATAAGGAGGTATTAAAAACCATGGGAAACACCAATCCGATCGCCGTCTTTGAAAACGGCGAACTCCATCTCAACGTCCGCATCGATCAAGCCAACGACACCGTTTGGCTCACTCAGGAGCAAATGGCACAACTATTTGATGTCACTGTTTCTTCTGTTTCTCGTCATATTTCGAACATTTATCATCAAAAAGAGCTCGACAGTATGACTACAAGTTCCAAAATGGAACTTGTAGGTGACCCAAACGTCACTGGAAAAAGGACCATTGCTCTTTTTAACCTTGACGTCATTCTCTCGGTTGGTTACCGCGTCAACTCTCAAAAAGGCATCGAATTCCGTCATTGGTCTTCCTCGATTCTGAAGTCCTATCTTGTCCAAGGCTACGCCATCAACGAGAAGCGGCTCCTTGAACTCGAGAAGAAGGTCAAGATCTTCGAGATCGCCACCCGCAACAAAGACTTCTCAAGCGAAGAGAAGGGGGACTTCTTCGATTTGCTCTCCGACTTCGAGCAGGGATTGATCTTACTCGATGACTACGATCACGAAGCCTTCCCAGCAAAACCGAAAGGCGAGAAGGATACTTATCATTTAAGTTACGAGGAGTGCCGCCATTTGATCGACCAGCTTCCTTTCAGCAAGACGAGCGACCTCTTCGGAAGGGAACGCTCCGAAGGCTTGTTCAAAGGGGCGATTGGGGCGATCTATTAAGGCTTCGGGGGCCAAGAGGCTTATCCCACCCTCGAGAGCAAGGCGGCCCATCTTCTTTATTTCTTGGTCAAAGACCACGGCTTCCTCGATGGCAATAAGCGGATCGCGGCCACCCTCTTCGTCTACTTCCTCAAGAAGAACGGTGCCTTAGCCCCCGAAGGGGACAAGCTCATCAGCCCGACCACCTTGGCTGCGACCACCCTGCTCATCGCCGAGAGCAAAGCCGAGGAGAAGGATCTCATCATCGCCTTCACCTTAGGAATAATCGGATAAAAAAGTTTTACTAACATAAAATAAGGTATATACAAACATCATGTTATTTAAAACATATTTAACTTATGGCGAAAACGATGTTTTCTTATTTCGGCCTTTGACTTTCAATCATCCTCCGCTTTTTCTTTGACCGTCGCTTCCATCACGACGAAGTGGTCGTATTGATCAACTGAGTTTCCGCAAAAAGGCGCTTCGGGAAACCAGAGCGTCTTTCTATCCTTTTTCGAATGTCAGTGAGTTCTTCTCTTGAATCCCTGGAAGTCAGTTTCACTCTTTATAATCTTGCTTTTTAGCCATGATCATATTGATGTTTTCATGGGTTTACTAAAGGTTGCAAATGTTTAGTCAGAGCCTTATAGTAAAAGGCAACAAATGAGGCATTTATGAAAACAGCAAATTCGAAAAAGACGGTCTTAACCGTTGCGGCAATTGTGGCGATCGCCCTTGTGGCTTTAGGCAGTGGGGCAGCGGCGGTTTCCACGAATCATATGGTCTTCGCGACCACAGCCACGACCAAGACGATCGTGATTGATTCTTCGACTTGCCCGGCTTATCAAAGCTATAGCACAGGCGCTACTGTAACGATCGGTGGGTTGGTTTTCGATGTGAAGGACGCGGGCTCCTTTGGAACGAGCAATGGTCTTGTGACCTTTGGCCCCGGAGTCCAGGTTTATTCGCCTTTATCCCAATTGGTGAACGGAGTTGGTGGGAGTGGCTATACCGCCCTCAGTTACGTGAACCTTTCTGGAGTCACCGATAAAAGCAAGGCTTTCTTTGGCCGTTCTAGCGCGGATGGCAAGTCCATTAACTACAACCAAGTAACGGATGGCAGTGACTCCATCACCATCAGCGATCCGCTTTGGTATTACTATAACGGACAATCGACCAACGTTACTTTCAAATCGATTACGATGTCGTATTCCTGCGTTGCTTGAACTTCCATCCCGTCGCAAAGCGCTCCTGTCCTGGGGAGCGCTTTTTATTCAAATGGGTGCAAAAACTGAGACTTAAATCAAAAAGAGAAAGGATTATGATTATCTTCAGTTAGCGGAGGGGACGCTTTATGGAAAGGAAAAAGAGCATTGTCCTGATTTCATCTCTTTTTTCCGTGTCCCTTATCGCGGGGGCAGTTATCACTTCTTTGGCGAATGTCCCTTCGACCCTGCCCGTCGATGGGGAAGAGACTCCGCTCCAAAACGACTATGCCCTGACCGCTGAGAATATCGTCTCTTCCGAAAATGGGATCGTGAGCTATAAAGGAAGCCGTTATGCGGACTACCTCCTGCTCCATCTTTCGAATGCCACCTATGCGAATGGGAGCCTTGTGGGGGTGGATGCCTCGAAGCCTTCCTTCCTTTACACCACCGATCCGATCAGCGGATTTGAGAAGCTCGCACTCAGCGAGGATTCTTCCTCGTCTTGGGATGTCGCTTTCTCTTATGATGAGCTCAACCCCGAGAATTATTTAACTGCGGCGAACCCCGATACCCTCCTAAAAAAGGGGGGGGCGTCTCTTCAACCGTTACCTTAAGCGGGCTTTCGGGCAAACGGCATTTCTTCCTCTTTAACGAAGACTCCTCAAGCCTTGAGCATCTTCCGACTCTTTCACTCACCTATGATTGCCATACTACCCCAATTAAAAGCCGGACGATCCCGTATGCGTCTTATGATGACGATGAGCAGGCAGCGATTTCTTCCGTTCTTGGTTCAACGGACGACGTCCCTTATCTTGGCTACAGCCAGTACCGTTACGCCGAAAGCGGCGTTCTTTCTGGCGTCTCGTCTTTTACGATCAGTCATTACTTCCTCGCGGAGAACCCCTTAAACTCGGCCAAAACGACGTTGACCTCCGCAGGCTATACGATCGTTAGTGAAACAAGCGCGAGCCTCACCGCGACGAAGAGCCTCTCAAGTAACGAGACTTTAAGCCTCAGCTTCACCTATCAAAACGGAACGTCCGTCCTTTTGGGCCAACTGGCTGAATCCGGCTATTCGGCCTTCCCGAGCGCGGCGATCGCGATAGATTATCCTTTGCTCTCGCTCCCGGAGCTTTCGGGCGGGGGCTATTACGCCTATGCTTCAAGCACCCTCTATTCCCGGGGCTATACCCACGAGGCCTTCCGAGCGTATGGGGCGACGTTAGCCAATGCCTATGCCCCTTATGTCCTCAATGACAAGAACCTTGCTTATGATAGTTACCATTTTTATTCTTCAAGCGCCCAAGCAACCTTGAGCCTCAGCTATAACGTCGACGAGGGGAGCATCACGCTCGTTCTTGCTTCGAGTAGCAGTGACCCAACCGCGGAAGAGCATCGCTCGGCCGCCCTGGCTTTGCTCTTCTCGTCCTCCTATCCCTCGCTTATCACGATGAATGATACCCTTTTCCCAACGGCCAAAGGCTTCTCCTTTATTTCTTCCACGACGGAGAAAGGCTATGGCAAAGCGGACGTCGGGGCGATCGTGACCTCGGCGAATGAGACGGAATACGCCTCTTACGTCAAAAGCCTGACCGACGCCGGGTATTCGTACGATCCCCTTCGGGGGCATTATTACGCCAAAGATCTCGTCTCCTATGTGGCCCTTTCCTCTTATGATCCTGCCCTCAAAGGCTTCCGGGTGGGCTATGGGCAGAATGATAACGCCTTTGTCAGTGCTCCCAAGAAATATACGTCTTGGCCCAGTGACCTTATTACGAGTTCCCTGACGGCGGCTTCTCAGGCGGGAGCGGTCTTCCCGGAAGTGGAGGGGGATGCCTTCTATGTCAGTTCCTCGATCACGAATTCCTTGACCCTCTGCGAGCCCTGGCTCACCCGGGGCGAGAATTCCCTCAAAGCGCTTTACGAAGGCAAAGGCTTTACCTATAGCGTGGCCCGGAAGGCCTACGAAGACGAACAGGATAAGCTTTTGACCTCCCTCAGTTCCGATCGTTTGGTGGCGGGCCCACGAAGTTTCTATGCCCTTACTTACGATGCGGATCTTCTTCTCCCGAGCGCGACCTTCCCGGATGCCCTCTTCCAAAAGGATCTTTATGACACCTACAAGAAGGACATTCCTTTCCCGAGCGGGGCGAATGCCCGTTACGAAGTGCTTCCGCTTGATGAGTCGGTCAATTTCCGGAAGATTCCCTTGGCGGTCTATGGCTTAACGACAGAAGAGAAGTACGCCTTTGTGACCACCCTTTCTTCCTGGAGCGCCAAAACCTATGGGATCGCCATTAGCTCGCTTGATGAGGGCGATTACGTCCTCTATACCTATGACTTCAATCCCTTTGGCTATCTGGGGACTCTTTTCACGAGCTGGCCCAAGTCCTCTTACTTTGACTTCACCTTCCGGAGGCGGAGCGTTTTCGAAACGGTGCCGACCTATACGGAAGGCACTTCCTATTCCGCGCTCCTCGAAAGCGGGGTATCCACTTCTCAGCCCGGGGTCTATCGGCTCGGGATGGAGATCGGAATCTCAGTGACTTCGGATCCGAGCGCCGCTTATCTCAAGGCCTTGGGCCAAGCGGGTTATAGCTTCATGGAAGAGGACGATCTTTATATCAGCCTTGACCATTCCTTTGGCGTCTACATCATCTATGGCGGCTCGCGGTTTTACATCCACGTGATCGACATCTCCAAGGTCTTCGTGGGCTAGGTTTTTCTTTTTTTCATTTGCCGGGGCACAAAGCCCCGTTTTTTGTCTATGGATATGTCGAGGAGGATTTTGGAATAAATATGTACAACTTTTTTATAAAAATGTACAATATGGATAGTCTGATTGGAGGAGGAGTAACCATGGATGTCAGCGCAACCGAACTTAAAATGAATCTCAGCAAGTATCTTTCCCTTGCTAAAAAAGAAGAGATCATGATTACGAAAAACGGAAAAGTCATTGCGCGCCTTGTCCCACCTAATACCGATAAGATGGCTCTTTTGAACAGCCTTGTTGGAGTGATCCCGGATACGATGAGTCTTGAAGAGAGCATTGCAGAAAGGCGCTCTAAGATATGAAGATTTTTATCGATACCAACGTTATTGTTGATGTAATGCAAAAACGGGATGCTTTCTATCGCGATTCTTTTTCCGCCCTTGAAGCCTTGTCTCAAAACGGAGAGGAAGGACTTCTCAGCGCAAAATCGTTGACGGATATCTACTATCTGGGCCATCGACTCACCCACGACAAAAAGGCGGCGGGGGCTTATGTTGGCACTTTGCTCGACCTTTATAGCATTGTTGACACGACCTCCTACGATATCCATCGCGGCTTGTCCCTTCCGATGGCTGATTTTGAAGATAGTGTGCTCGCCGCGAGCGCCGAACGAGCCGGAGCGGATTTCATTCTTACCAGGAATGTCGGGGATTTCGCTTCTTCGCCCGTCAAGGCGATCAGCCCGAAAGAATTCCTTACCATTGAAAAGCAAAATTCATAAGCTTTTTTGTTTAAACTTTTTTCTTGCTTTGGGCTTCGAACAAAAAGAAGTGCTTTTGGTGCCTTCTTAGCGGACGACGCCCTGAAGCGAGGGACAAAGAAGGATGGGAAGGGCGCTCCAATCAAGGCTGGGAATCCTTACCTCAGAAGAGCTTGTCCTTCAGGAATCTTAGCAATCACTCATTAAAGATGATAAAGTAAATTAAGAAAGTATTTCTGATCTGACGAGCCGATTCACTTCGCTCCCCAATCGGAGAAGGGATCGTCCTGGCGCCACCCCCTTGGCCTAGGCGATCCTTTTCGATGGCGGAGTCCACACGCGTTTAGTTGCGGGCGCGCGCGAAGGAGCCTAGAATGGAGCGGCATGGGAAAGCTACCCTACAAAAACATTTCCGAACCGAAAAAGCTCACGAGTTATTGGCTCTCTGAGTGGCCCCTTTGCCTCGCGATCGCTTTCACGGGCCTTCTTTATAACGCCGGGATGCTCGTTTCCCCGTATTTTGAGGGCCGGCTCGTCGACGCGATCGAAGGGGGCTCTTCTTATAGCGATGTCGTGATTCTTCTGGGGATCTTCATCCTTTCGATGGCCCTCGTCCTCACGGCAAGAGCCCTCAAACGCTACACGGTCAGGCGCTTCGCGAATAACACCTCCACCTCGATGCGGCGGATCCTCGAGAACAATCTTTTGCGGCGCCCTTTGGGCGATCACGACGTCGGGACGGCCCTTTCGAAGCTGATCGGGGACGTCGATCTCGTGGTCGAGGGGATGCGGAAGCTCACGACCGAGCTCTTCGATACGGTACTGATGTTCATTTTCTACATCGCTTACCTCTTGCTCTTCGACTGGGCGATGACCCTCTATGCCTTGATCCCGGTCTTCCTCGCGGTATTGCTTTCTTTTTTGATGCGTCACGCGATCTATAAAGCCAACGCCGAAGCGCGGAAGTGCGCCGGCAAATTATCCCAATTCACCTACGATGCCTTCGATAACGCGATGACCTACCGGCTCTATGGGCGGGACGAGGATCACGAAAAGGAATACGATGCCTTGCTCAAAGAATACGAAAAGAAGAACGTGCGGGCGGCCATCCTCACCGACACGATGGTGCCTTTGGCGAATCTCGTGGCTTTATTGGGCCTTATCCCGATCTTCCTCATCGCGCCGAGCAAGATCGTTCTTTCTTCGCCCTTAAGCGCGAGTATCCCCAATGTCCTCCTTCCGAATTGGACCTTAGGGGCCTTAACCTCCTATCTCACCACCTTCGTTTTGATGGCCTCGAAGGCCTCGAAGACCGCGAAGCTCTTCGGCTCGATCGAAAAAGGGCTCGCCTCATGGAAAAGGATCAAGCCCTTGATTCAGCCCTACGAGCCCTATCCGGAAGCGGTGGTCGTCGCTCAGGATTCGGAACTGATCCTCAAGGATTTCAGCCTTTCGCTCGATGGCAAGAAATTGATCGGGCCTTTGAACCTTCGCGCCAAAAAAGGTGAGATCATCGGCCTCACGGGCCAAGTCGCGAGCGGCAAAAGCGCTTTTCTCAAAGCCTTAATGGGCGTCCTTCCTTACGAAGGCAGCGCGATCCTTTTCGGAAAGGAACTCCGGGATTACACCCCCGAAGAACGCGCCGGGACGATCCTTTTGATGCCGCACCAGAATGAACTCTTCACCTCGACGATCGAGGAGAACATCGCTTACGAAGGAAAAGAAAGCGTCCTTCCTTATCTTGAAGACGTCAGTTTCACCGAAGATCTGAAGGCGATGCCCCTCTTAGAGAAGACGATGGTCGGGAACGAAGGCCTCAAGCTTTCGGGCGGCCAGCAAGAGCGGCTCGCCCTGGCCCGGAGCCTTTACCACGCGAAGGGCTTGCTCCTCCTCGATGATCCTTTCGCCTCGGTCGATCCCAAAACCGAGGGGGCGATCCTTGCTTCCCTTCGGGAAAGAAGCAAGGACTCCCTGGTGATCTTGGTCTCGCACCGGCTCGGTGCCTTCAAGGATCTCGATCAGGTGGTGGTCTTCCGCCCCGAGAAGAGCCCGGAAGTCGGCTCCGAAAAGGAACTGCTCAAGAGCAGTGCGACTTACCAGTCGCTTTATGCCCTCCAGAAGAAGGGAGGCGAAGGCGCATGAACAAGACCTTTAAAGCCACCCGTTTCCTCAAAAGCTTTGCCAAAGGCCATCCCCTTTTGAGTTTGGCCCTCCTTTTCGTCGCCCTCGGCAGCGCCTTAGCGGGCCTTCTTCCGCCGTTCTTACTCAAGAGGATCATCGATAACGAAATCACCCCGGATCTCACCTCGGGGATCGCTCCGGAATGGAGCCGCCTCTTGAGCTTATCCTTTGCCTACTATGGCGCCTATCTCCTCGAAGGGGTGTTCACCCTCCTTGAGAATGGGCTGATCGACCTCTATGGCGAGAAGTTGATCCACGAACTCCGAAACGCGATGATGGCGAAGGCCCATCGTCTTCCGATGGGCTATTTCACTCGGCATGGTTCGGGCGAGATGTCCTCGAGGATCATCGATGACGTCACCTCGATCGAGGTTCTCTTTGCCGATGGGCTCGTCTCGCTTCTGGTGAGCATCATCAAGATCATCGGCATCTTGGTCTCGGTCTTTATCCTCAACTGGCTTTTGGGCTTATTGCTTTTGGCCGTCATCCCTCTGGTGGGGGTGTTGACCCATCTTTTCCGGAAGGGGATGCTCAAGGCGGAGACCGAGAATCGGAAGGTTCTTAACGCCATGAGCAACCATTATTCCGAGTCGATCGATAACTTCCGCCTCCTCAAGGATCTCCACGAAGAGAATTACCGCGAGGAGAGTTTCCTCACCCTTTTGAAACGCGCCTATAAGAGCAAAGACAAAGTCGCTTTCTATGACTCGGTCTATTCCCCGACGATCGACTTCCTCAAGTCGCTCGTGATCGCCTTATTGACCTATCTCGTGATTTCCTCAACGACGACCGGCGGAAGCGGGCTTGTCCTCATCTCGATCGGCACCTACGCCGCGTCGATCAACCTCATCTCGAGCGTCTTCTCCCCGATCCAGGCGATCGGCGAGGAGATCGACAGCATGCAAGAGGGGATTTCGGGCATCGAGCGGGTCGAAGCCTTCATGAATGAAAAAGAATTGGAGCCGAAAGATCCTTCCTTGAACGCCGAAAAAGTTTTACAAGCGCAAGCGGGGGTGCCGCTTCTCGAGTTCAAGGATCTGAGCTTCCATTATGACGACGGGGACAGCTTGATCTACGATCATTTCTCCCTTGCGATCCAGGCCAAAGAAAAGGTCTGTCTCATCGGCCGGACCGGGGCGGGCAAGTCGACGCTCTTTAGGCTGATCTTAGGTCTTCTTGAGCCCACTTCGGGCGAAGTGCTCCTCAACGGGCATTCGGTCAAGAGAATCCCCGATCACGAAAAGCGGAGGATCTATGGCGAAGTTGATCAGCTTTTCGCCGCGATTCCGGGAAGCTTACGGGATCAAATCAGCTTAGGGGATCCTGCGATCAGCGACGAAATGATCTACGGAGCCTTGGAGCAAGCCTTCCTCAAAGATTATGTCCTTAGCCACTTCAAAGACGGGCTCGATACCCCCTTTGAGCTCAAGGACTTCTCCAGAGGCCAGCTTCAGCTTCTTTCTTTGGCCCGGGCGATCGTGATGAACCCGCCGATCTTGCTCCTTGACGAGATCTCGGCGAACCTCGATAGCGAAACCGAAAAAGAACTGATCGAGGCCCTCACGAAGGCGAGCGCTTCCCGAAGCGTTCTGTCGATCTCGCACCGCTATAGCGACGTCCTCTCGTTTACGAAGGTCCTCGAAGTCGAAAATGGCAAAATCGTGAAATCTTAAGGCCTCTTTTCTCGTATACTGAAAAGGAAAAGAGGCTTTTGCTATGTGGGGTGCGCTGATCGGCGATGGGGTGGGGAGCGTCTATGAGTTCGACAATGCGTCGGCCCACGAAGGCTTCGATCTCTATAATCCGGCTTTTCATTTCACCGATGACTCGGTCATGACTCTCGCGGTCATGGATATGCTTCTCCAGGGGATCACCTCGGATAAGAAGAAAGTGCTGGATTGCTTCCGGAAATGGGGGCAGCGTTATCCCGAGGCGGGCTATGGCCGTTCCTTCAAGCGGCGGCTCTTCGACACCGATTATTACATCAACGATTCCTATGGGAACGGGGCGGCGATGCGGGTGTCTCCGGTTGGCTGGTTTGCCCGGAACGAGAAAGAGGTCATTAAGCTTTCTTACGAAGTCACGTCGCTCTCCCATGCCCACCCTGAGGGGATCAAAGGGGCGGAAGTCGTGGCAATGATGGTGTATTTGGCCCGAAAAGGAAAAAGCAAAGAGGAACTGAATCAGTACGCCCGGAGCAAATACAAGCTCTTCCGGAGCATCGAGGAGCTCCGAGCCTCCAACCATGGGCATGGGCTCGAGATCTGCCAAGTCAGCGTCCCCCAAGCTTTATCTGGCTTCTTTTTGACGGATAGCTTCGAAAGTTGCCTCCGCGAGATGATCTTAGCGGGCGGGGACACCGATACGACCGCGGCGATCGCTTGCTCGATTGCCGAAGCCTTTTACGGGGGGACGGATCCCAAACTCGAGGCGCTGGCCCTCGAGGGCTTTGCTTCGGATCAGGAAGCGGTGAGGCTTCTCACTTCCGAGGAATCTTTGAAGGCTTTTCACGAAAAGAAGAAAACCGCCCGGAAGTGATTCCGAGCGGCTTTTGCTAACGATATTGAGGCTTTATTTCTTTTCGGCTGGCTTATCCGCCGGAGCGGCGCTAGCGGAAGCCGCCTCAAGTTTGAGCACTTCTTGCTCATAGGCCGCTTCCTTATCGGCGTGCTTCTTCGCGAGCTCTGCTTTTTGATCATTCCATTCTTTGCCATGGAGCGGGAAGAAGTACATCGCGACGAAGGAGAGGACGAGGAGGATGGCCGGGATCAAAAGCCAAGCGATGAAGAGACCGTTTTTGGTGCTCGCATTCTGAGCGGCCCAATTGGTGGTCTGTTCGCCCGTGACCGGATCCGGATCGGTCAAGAGAGTCTTATCAAGGCCAAAGCCTTGAAGAATCAGCAAGAAGGTCGCCTGAGCGATCGACTGAGCGGGCTTCGTGATGAGCGAGTTGACGCCGGCATAGGTGCCTTCCCGGCGCGAGCCATTGTCGATTTCGTCTTTGTCGATCACGTCGCCATTGATGACTGGGATCAGATACATGCCGCCGGCAAAGCCGACCCCGATGAAGAAGAAGGCGATGCAGAGGGCCCAATAGTAACGACCCAAGAAGGCGCCGATGAAGCAGCCGAACGCAAAGCCGGCGATCGAGAGCAGGGTGCAGTTCTTCGCGCCCCATTTTTCCCGGAGCTTGAGATAAAGGATCAAGGAGCCCGCCGCGCCGACGAGCATGATGCCATAGCAGACGAACATCGAGGTGCCGGAGCCCAAATAGGTCGCGCTATCCTGCCACATCGGCCAGACGGCGGAAAGTCCGCTCATGAGGTTCGACTGGGCATAGATGACGGTGAAGCTGATCGCTTCGAAGAGAAGGAACGACTTATTCTTGAGGCAGGTCTTGAGGCCCTCCCAGAACTTCGGCTGGGGCTCGTCTTTGACGTAGCCGTTTTCGTGATAGAGGAACGTCGAGAAGAAGATGATGAGTCCGCCGATGACGCCCAGGGCGGCCATGATGGCGAAGAAGGTCCAATAGCCTTTGGCCAGAATCTGGGAAAGGTAGGAGTTGAGGAACATCGGGACGCCGGTCGAAATGAGCGAGAAGACGATCTTCCAGACGAAGATCGGCGAACGGGAGCGGTTCGTGACGGCCATTTCGTAAGGCATGACGTAAAGGGCGCTCGCGACGGCGGTATAGAGCGTATCGAAGAAGAAGAGGGCGATGCCCATCTGGAAGGCGAGGAACCATTGGTTGCCCACCATCCCCGGGAATTTGATCCAGCTGATGATGAAGAGGGCGGCATAGATCGGCCCGCCATAGCGGATCCAGGGGATCCGGCGGCCGAGCTTGTTCTTGGTCCGATCGGCGAGGAAGCCGTAGATCGGGTCGTTGATGGCGTTCCAAATGCCGAAAAGAATCCAGACGATGCTGGCCCACTTTTCGTCGAGGCCCATCTGATAGACGAAGAAATAGGAGAGGGTGCTTCCCTCGGCAAACGAGCAGAGAAGCGTGCAGAAGCTATCGGCTAAGGCGAGCGAAACGGCGGATTTGGTGGGCACTTTCTTTTCGTGCGCCATCGTGGTCACATCATCAACCATAGGCAAAGACTCCCTTCTTTAACGGGGCTGAAAACGCCCCTAAATAACCGAAAGTTTTAGCGGACGAACGCGCCCGTGAGCACCAACTTGGCGATTTCGCGAACCGCCTGGGTGTAGGTCAGATGATTCTTCTTAAGGAAGTCATCTTTATAAAGCGATTGATAGGCGCCGGTGAGGGCGGCGACGATGAGCGGGATGTTGGCTTCTTGGACTACGATCCCTTCCTTCTTGCCCTGTTCAAGGAGCTTGACGAAAGAGGCCCAGGAGGTCTCATAGGCTTTGAGCAAGTTCGCGTAGACGGTTGGCTCGCCTTGCTTGAGTTCGCTGAGGCGCGGCATATTGAAAGCCTCTTCGTAGGAGGTCTTGATGGTCAAAATATCGAGGAGCTTCTCTTTGGTCGACTCGCTCGAGGTCATGATCTCTTCCTTGCGGGCGTCGATCTCGGCGGTGGCTTTTTCGATGATGGTGTCATAGATCGAACTTTTGGACGGGAAGACTTTGTAGATGGTCTTCTTCGAGATGTGAAGGGCGGTGGCGACTTCGCTCAAACGAAGGGCGGGTCCTTCCTCATTGAAGCGGGCGATGAAAGCATCGATGATCTGATCTTTTAGATTTTGTGCCATAAATTAGGAAACCGAATAATTTTTTAGCGTTTCCGGAGTCTATTCTACACTTCTGAGGGCCAAAGTGAACACTTTTTGCGAAAACGCGCTCAAAAAGAGGAAGAATGCCAATTCCCGTCAATTCAAAAAGCAAGAATTGCAAATCCCGTTCGGAAACCCAGACAAAAAGAAATCCCCAATAAAGGGGATTTAACGTTTCTCGGCGGGACGATAACGGGGGTAATCGCCTTCCGGATGATCTTCGAAGTAGAAGCTGACCCCATGGGCGGAAGCGTCTTTTGAGAGCATTTCCGCGGCTTTTCGGAACGTTTCGTAATAAGGCAAAGTGTCGGGATTTGGGAAGGCGCTATAGCGATCGAGATAAAGCGAGCTCTTGAGGTCAAGCGCGTAATCGGGAAGCAGGAAAACCTTGCCATAGGCGTGGACTAAGGTATGGAGGCGTTTCCGCGCTTCTTTCGGGAGCGGGGTTTTCTCGGCGTAAGAAAGGATACTGGCTTCTTCTTCTTTTAAATAAGTGACGAAGGCTTGAAGTTCTTCCATAGATAAAGCAAACGTCCGATTCTGCAGCTCCGGTTTCGGATCGTCTTTCTCGAAATAGCGATAGACGATCTTGCCATCATCGTAGAGCTTCATCATCGCATAGTCGCGGTGGGAGACGCCCCGGGATTCCTTGCTTTCCGAAGAGCGGGGGGTCGTAAACGAAAAAAGGATGGTGCTCATACCCCTTTAGTCTAGACGATTTGCGGGTGCTTGTCAGCCTTCCGCGTGGTTGTCGACGAGGTAATAGGCATCTTCCTTCCGCTTATAGGCGATGTCGTAGCGCGGAGCGAAGTTCATGAAATAGCAGCGAAGTTCGCTGATGTAGCGCTTAAACGAGATGTCGCTCACCTCGATTTGCGAGAGAAAATCCTTTTTCTGAAGCACGCGTTTCTGAAGAAAATCATCATAAAGCACGAGAACTGCTTGCGTTTTAGTTACTTTCATGGGCTCGTCCCTTCTTGTTTAAGGACGATTGTCCCCTTTGAAGGGAGCAGGTCTTGATACTCAAGACAAAATCTTTAAAAATCGAGGCGAATCGGCCTCAAGACGTAACGATTTTCTTTCTTGAGGTAGACGAGCTCCTCGGGACGCGAGAAGTTCATGAGGTAACTCCTTAGCTCGCTCACGTAGCGTTTGAAGGTGAGATCGGAAAGCTCGAGCGCGTCCATGATCTCGCTTTTTTCGACGCTTCCTTTCTCTAATAGGCAGGCATAAAGATAGAGCACGGCTTGGCTCTTGGTGGTTTTCATCGGCGTCTTTCTCCTTGTTTTTTTAAAAGGAGATGCATCTTGAGAGACTCGCTCTCTTCCCAGGGAACTTCTTGAGCGTATCCCGAAACGCTATTGAGCTCTAGCAACCCTTGTGCAAACAAAGTGCAAGAAAAGCGAATCGCGGTGCAAAAAAGTTCCTTAGGCTCTCCAAAAATGGGGGCGGGATCGGGCTTTTGAAGAAGAATGACGGAAAAGAGGGAATTTGCTCCTTAAAGCCCGATCCCGAAGAAGAAGCGGGCAAAAGAAGGGGGATTCTTTCTTCAAAGGGCTAATCTCCATTTGCCTCTTCTAAGAAGAGGGGTTATTATCGCTACGTCCCCCTTTGAGGATCTCATGAAAGAAAAAGCGCTCGCGAAAAACATCGTTCTGTTGACCGGTTTCTCGGCTTTGCTTTTATCTTCCTGCGGCCAGACGATTACCCGAACGAAAGCGGTCGAACTCCTTTCCGAAGTGGTGGAGCACGTCCAAAGCAAGGATTTCGTCCTGCCCACCGAATGGAGCCTCGAGAGCGCTTATAAAGGCACCCTCAACTCCGGGAACCTCACCTATACCGGGAGCGCGAATTCCTCCTATAACTTTTCTCTTACGGATAACTACTTCCATTCGACCCTCACGGTCGATGGGAAGATCGGCACGCCTTTGACTTTGGCTTTCACGAGCGAAGAGTGGGCCTATACCGACATCCAGACGATCTCGGGAGCGAAGACCTACTTCGTGATCCACGCGCTCGATGACGGCTACGCCGGGAAGAAGAGCTTCTCGATCACGAGCTATGGCTCGGGCGAAGGGGCGGAAGGGCGGGCCAAGAATGGCTTCCAAAGCTTGGATGCCGTCCAAGAGGAGATGAAGCGGACCGATGATCTTTCGTCGGTGCCCTCGTCATTGAAAGACACTTTATCCTCGCTTTCGTCGGTCAAAAGCGAAAGCTACTCCACCAGCGGCGAATATTCTTTCTCCAGTAGTTTGACCTATGTCTCCGAGGGATCCGAGATCCATAACGAGACCACGATCAAAGACAGCTTGCTCACGAGCGTCATCGCTTCCGAAGACACCTTATCCGGCCACGTTTCCTATAGCTGGGGCCGTTACAAGAACTCGAAGCCGGATCTCAGCACCTACACGGAGGAGTCGAGCTTAGAAAGCACCGCGTTAACAGGTTTTTAAAACATGATGGAATACCAATTACTCAATGGGGCCGTCCGGTTCAGCTCCGGCACGAGCGCCCTTTATCTTGATCTCTTAAGCGAGAACACCTTGCATATCTACAAGGATCCCGCCCACGTCTCGCCGGTGATCGGCGAAGTGCGGCTTCCGGTCCGCTATAGCGTCGAAAAAGAAGAAGACGGCTTCCTTTTGAAGACGCCCCGTTTTCTTTTCCATATTTCCGCGAGCTTGTCTTTGAGCGCGACGACCCTCGAAGGCAAAGAGCTCTTTGCTGAAACCGAGCCGATCCCTTCTTCACGGAGAGGCGAAACGGATCTCGCCTTGGCGAAAGAAGAAGGACATGCGGCGAGCGGCGAAGAGACGTATGAGACGATCCATGCCTTCACCCTCCACGCGGATGAGCGTTTCTATGGTTTGGGCGATCACATGTCGCCGCTTGATAAACGGGAATACCGCTTCGTCAATTACAACACCGACTATCCGCAAGCCCACGTCGAAACGGTGCCTTCGCTCTATAAGGATTTCCCGTTCTTCCTCGTGAAGCGGGGCTCTTTATCCTTTGGCTTCTATATCGATAACACCTACAAAAAACGCTTCGACTTCGGGACGGATCAAAAGACCTATTCCTTCGCCCTCCATAAAGGGGCGGATGATTTCTACTTCCTCTTTGGGCCATCCCCCAAAGACGTCGTGAGCGAGTATTCGCGCTTAGTGGGCCGCGCCTCGCTTCCCTTACGCTGGAGCTTAGGCAATCAGCAAAGCCGCTGGAGCTACGCGAACGAAGAGCAAGTCATGGCGGTAGTGGATGGCTATAAGAAGGCGGACATCCCGCTCGAGGCGATCCATCTCGACATCGACTACATGGAAGGCTACCGGATCTTCACGGTGAATAAAGACCGTTTCCCGGACTTCCCCGCTTTCGTCGATTCGCTCAAAGCGCAAGGCGTCAAAGTGGTCACGATCGTCGACCCGGGCATCAAGCTCGACCCCGATTATTCGATTTATCAAGAAGCGATCAAAAACGGCTATGTCGCGACGTATAACGGCAAGACCTACGTCAACGCGGTCTGGCCGGGCGACAGCGTCTATCCCGCCTTCAATGAAGCAAAGGTCCGGTCGTGGTGGAGCGATAAAATCGCTTCGTTTGTGAAGGAGAATCACCTTTCGGGCATCTGGTGCGATATGAATGAGCCAGCCTCCTTCAAGGGGCCGCTTCCCGACGATGTGCTTTTCGGGAAAACGAAGCACGAAGAGATCCATGATCTTTATGGCCACGATATGGCGCTGGCGACCTATGATGGGGTAAGAAAAGCCACGGCGAAACGGCCATTCGTGATCACCCGGGCTTGCTATAGCGGAACGGAGAAATACTCGACCGTCTGGACCGGCGATAACCAATCGATCTGGACCAACTTACGGATGCTGATCGCCCAAGAGATTTCCTTGGGCTTATGCGCGATGCCCTTCGTCGGGAGCGACGTCGGCGGCTTCGGCGGGGATTGCCCCTCCGAGCTCATGAACCGCTGGATCGAAACGGCGATCTTCTCACCGCTCCTCCGGAATCACTCGGCCTGCGCGAGCGAATTCCAGGAGCCGTACCGTTACGACAAGAAGACGGAGGAGAACTATCGGAAGTGGGTTTATTTCCGTTACCGCTTAGTTCCCTATATCTACGATCTTTTCTATGAGCATACCCAGAATGGGCTTCCGCTCATCCGACCGTTATTTTTGGAGTATCCCTTGGACCCGGCCGCCGAGAGCGTTCAGGACGAATTCCTCTTCGGCTCGTCTTTGCTCGTCGCTCCGGTCGTTGATCCGGGCGTCGATAAGCGGCTCGTCTATTTCCCCCAGGGGAAGTGGTATCCCTTTGAAGGCGGGGACGCCTTACGGGATTACGCGATTCAGAATTGTCCGCTTGATCAGTGCCTCATCTACGCCAAAGAAGGGGCGATCATCCCGCTTTATCCTTCGCTCACCCATAATCTCGACAAGGAACCCGAGGAACTCGTCCTCAAACTCTTCCCGGGGAATGGCTCCTTCCTCCATTATCAGGATAATGGCGAGGACTATGCCTACGAGAAAGGCGAGTATAACCTCTATCTCTTCACCAACACCAACGGAATTCTCTCGCTCAAACTCCTGCATGAAGGCTATCTGAAGTACAAGCGGATCCGCGTCATTTCGCCTTTAGGCGAGAGCATTCTGAACTTCTAAGGAGGGGGTCGATCCCCCTCTTTTCTTCCCGAAAAGTCATTTCGCGATTTTCCTAGTGCGCCTAAGAAAGAATTGTGCTATCTTTATTCGGCACGGAGACGTACCCAAGTGGCCGAAGGGGGCAGGTTGCTAACCTGTTAGTCGGGGGTTACCCCGAGCTCGAGTTCAAATCTCGACGTCTCCGCCAGCAAAAAATGAAGCCCAGAGCAATCTGGGCTTTTTTGTTTTTCAGGATGCTTATTCTTCAAAACGAATCATCCCAAAATTTTCGAAGATGAAAACTTGTGGGGGATCTCAAAGGCTTCTATTCGCGGAGAATCAATCTTCAGCATCGGTTGGTCTATAAAGTCGATCTTGAGGCGAAGGTGGTCGAAGTCCGAGCGATGTGGACGCATGACGAAAGATAAATAGATCAGGACTCTTTCGGCTTGCCGAGCGCTTCTGAAGGAAAAGATTCTCGGGCGGAAGCGCTTTGTGCTACCCTATTGCCCGTGAAGAAAAAGAAACACACCCTCGAGATCGTTCTCCTTATCAGTTTGACCAGTCTGACCACGATTTGGGGTGGCTTCGCGATTTATTGCGGCTTTTATTATCACGCCCTTCCCGAAGCGGATTCCTCTTTGCTCTCGCACGATGGGGTGGTGGTGAGCTCCTCGAAGAGGCTCTATTCCTTCGTTCCGGAAAAACCCGAAAAATTGAGCTATGTCTTTTATCCGGGTGGCAAAGTCGAAGCCAAAGCCTATGCGCCCTTCTGTTTTGCCCTGGCCCAAAAAGGGAACCCGGTCTATCTTTGCGTGATGCCATTCAATCTCGCCTTCTTTGATAGCGAGGCCGCCTCGCGGGTGATCGATAACCACGAAGCCGAACGTTGGGTCCTGGTTGGCCACTCGCTCGGCGGGGCTTTTGCCGGGAGTTACGCGAGCGCTCACGCTTCAAAGCTCAGCGGGATCGTCTTTTTGGCCTCTTACACGACGCAAGATCTTTCGAAAACGAGCTTAAAGAGCCTTTCGATCTATGGGAGCGAAGATGGCGTGATGAACCGCGAAAAGTATAACGAAAGTCTTCGAAACCTCCCTTTCGATCATCAGGAAATCATCCTTCAAGGGGGCAATCACGCCTCGTTTGGCGATTATGACGAGCAGTCGGGTGATGGAAAGGCAACGATTACCTTTACCGAACAAATTCAGAAAAGTGTGGATGCCATCGACTCTATTTTCGGTAACTGACCCAAAAGTAACTTTTCATTCTCGCCTTTGCGCTGAATTTGTTGCCGATTTCTTTGTTTTATCTTAAGATAAATGCGGTGGTATTTTAGTTGATTTTACCGATTTGGTGCGCTAGAGTATCCCCGCAAAAAGGAGCGATTCATCATGAACGCTAAAAAAATTTCTACTCTTCTTCTTTGCAGCGCTGGCATTGCCATGTTAGCTGCATGCTCGGGCAAATCTCTTACCCGCGCTGACGCCGAAACGAAGCTCGATGCGATGGCGACCGCCATCACCAACAAGAGCGGCTACACTGCTCCGACCAAAGTGACCGTCACTGGCACCGCCGCCAACTACGAATACTCGAATGACGACAGCTTTGCCCACAAAAAGTATGTCACCGATTCCAAGAACAAGAGCGGCTCGGTCATCGCTTCTGCCAACACCGAAATTTGGGCTTATGTCGATGGCTCGCAGGGCTACTATGTTGTGAATGATGGAACGAATAAGCTTTACCAGAAGGTTGACAAAGCCGTTGTCGTTGCCACTGTTGAAGGCAAAGTTTCTACCGCTGTCACTTCGATGGAAGGCAGCCCGGCTTACATCTCCAGCTATCTCAAGAAGTTTGATTCGCTCAGCAGCACCTCGAATTATTCGGGCGTCAATGCCGGTGCAACGACCAACGGCTCGATCATGGGCATCAAGGACGAGAATTACACTTCGTCCGCTGATGGCTATCTCGATGCGAAGTGGACTTCGGTTTATCCGAAGGAGACTCCGGCCGATGAGCCGCTTGAGTACAAGTACGAGAAGAACATGCTCGTCAAGAGCTATAACGGCAAGAGCAACACCACTGTCAACTATACTTGGGGCAGTGCCGCTGTCAGCAAAGCTACTTTGACTGGCTACACCGAGGTCACTTTGACCGATGTCGTCAATCTTGCGGTTCTTGTCGCTTACATCGCTGTTCTTTAATCCAGTAGTCGACAAAAAAGAAGAGGCGTTCCTTCACGGGAACGCCTTTTTTCGTGGCTTGATCAGCTCAGGAAGAGCTAATCCGGAATTACTGGAGCCTTGGGGAACGAGAAGATGCCATGGTTGATCGTCTGAACCATGAGACGTCGATTCTTCGGGGTATCCTGGACGAGCCCATCGAGGATCAGCTCAGCAAAGACCACCAACTCCCGAACCCAATGGTCGGTCAGTTGGTAACGGGTCTCCAAATCCCTTTCTTTGGAGGAACGGATCTCATCGAGGGGCTTCACGAGCTTTTCAATGACTTCCGCCTTGTATTCGGGGAAGTCGGCGGGAAGAACCCGGTGGGGGAAAACGTAGTCATAGGTGAGAGCGAAACGGATCGCATCCGGATGGGCGATGTAGTGGTCGAGCAGAAGATTGAAGGTCTCTTCGAAATTATGATGCTCTTTCATTGCTTGGACCGTCCGAGTGAAGAAATCCTCTTCGATCGCCACCCGGCAGGCTTTGATCAAGCCCTCTTTATTGCCATAGATCCGATAGATCTCGAATTCGCTGGTCCCGATCTTCTCGGCGATCTCGACCGTCGAAAAACGATAGGGGTCATAACCCGAGGCGACGAGGATCGTCGCTTGAAGGATCCGTTTTTCTAGATGCTCGCTTTTCATGAGACCTCCGCCCCGAAGAAAGAATGAAGCCCATCATGAAGCAGTTCTTTTAAAAGGGTGCGGCTCGCATCGTTCGATTCGGCTTCGCCCCGTAAGATATTCGCCGCGGCATAAAGGAGCGAGCGGTACATGGCGCTCCAAAGGACGAAATACTCCTCATCATCCTCCAAAACGAAGAAACAAAGGACCTTCTTGCCCCAATAAACCATCCGTTCATGATAACGGGCCAACTCGGAAGCCTCCGTGCTGGCCTTGGCAAGACCCGGCAAGTAATTCAAGAGGAAGAAGACCTCTTCGGGGTGGGCGAGGAAGTAGTCGATCGCCGAATCGACGAAGACATCGAAAGAACTCTTTTTGTCGATCAAAGAGAGCATATAGGCCATCTGCGATTCATAGAGGAAGTCGCGGGCGGCTTCCAGAATCGCCTTCTTGGTCGGGAAATAGGCGAAGACCTCGAATTCTTTGATCTCAAGCGCGCTGGCGATGGCCTTGGTCGAAAACGAAAGCGAGGGGGTGTCCGAGGAACCCACCTTGATCGCCTCAAGAATGATTCGGGAGCGCAAGTCTTGCATTAATTTATTGTGTTCTCTTCTTTTTTCGGTTCAAGAGAAATCGTTTACCGAAGGCCATTATCCCCAGCAAAAACACGTTGGTTTACGAAAAAAGTTACGAAATATCAGGCGAGCCGGAGCGCGATTTTCTTCAAGGATTCATCGCTGATGAGCATCGAGACATCCTGGGCGTTATGAAGCTCGGTTTTCTTCAGGAGTTTATGGAGCGAGTTGATCAGGGCGTCGCTCCCATTCGCCGCATAGTCGTAGTCTTCGTCCGTGGAACCCGCCATCTCTTCTTGGAGAAGGATAAGGACCGCTCGGCGGAGAAGCGAAAGCAGAGACGGTTCGACCCAATAGGCGTAGTGGGTCTTCGGGCTCTTTTTCTCAAGCCCTCGCATCCGGATATACATCGGTAAGCCATCTTCGGGGAGGTGCCAGAGATCGACGAAGGCGTAGTCGTAGTTCTCTTTGGCCATCCCACTTGCGTAGTGGAAGGCATCCTCTTCGATGATCCGGAAATCATTCTTCCGCGGGAAGAAGGGCAAAAGGCGATTCTTGAAGAAGGCGATCAAGGTCGGATCGCGTTCGATCACGGTGATCGAACTCACGTCCTTTTTCTCGAGGACCCGGTAGGCGTAGTAGCCTAAGCCCAGGCCGAAGGTGATGACTTTGCCTTTCGCTTCCGCGATCTGGCTCTCCATCGTATTGATCTCGTGCGGGGTGACGCTCATCCAGGTCTTCCCATCCTGAGCGAGAGCCAAGAAGGGGAAGCGGCTCGTGAAGTAGCCGAAGCGGGTGGTTTCTTCATACGTCTTCGGATTGATGTCGAGCTCATCGTAGACAAAGCCCTCATGGGGCTCGTAGGCATCATAAAAAAGGGACCAGCCCTTTTCTTTATAGGCTTCGGGCTTCACGACGAGGCCATAGCTATCCTTCAAATACGGGGCGGGATCGATCTCTCGGATCGGAAGCGCTCCTTTTTGGACATTCACCGGCGTTTTCTTATCGAGGATCGCGTTATAGCGATCCGCTTTCTGAATATTGCTATCGAGTGTCTTAAAAAGGAGTTCGACCGACGAGCGTTCAGTCGGTGCAAGAGTGATTTTCATGAGATTTCCTTAGCGTTTGTTGCCGTAAAGCGTCTTGAGCTCTTCCGGAGCGGCCGCGCCCGCCATCGTCAGGGCGCCGACGAAACCATAAATCCGGGCGCTCCAATAGAGGAGCAGGGTCTCATCATCGTGAGGATGGTGGCCCAAAATCACGTGCGAGAGCGAAGTGATCGAGCTTTCGATGAAACGCTCCGCCAAAAGATCGAGGTCTTTATCGGGGACGTTCGGGTTGATCGCGCTAAAGCAAGAACAGATGGCTTTGCGATAGTCGTTCTCGACCCGCAAGACTTCCTGATAGGAGTAGTAACGGGAGTTGATGAAGTCAGCGATATAGATGAGCTGGACCGGATTCTGAAGGGCCGAGTTCACTTTTTCTTTGTAACGGAGGAAGGCTTCTTCATCGTCCTCTTTTTGAACACTGACCGGGAAGGCAACGATGTGGGGGAGGGCATTCCAGGCTTCTTCGAAAGCCCGGGTCATCAGGTTCTGCTTGGTTTCAAAGTGGGCGAAAATCACCGGCTCCGAGACATGGAGTTTCCGGGCGACTTCCTTGGTCGAGACCGCGGCGATGCCGTTCTTATAGGTCTCTTTCATGACTTCGGAAAGGATTTTCTTCTCGATGTTCTTGATGGCTTTTCTTCCCATGGCGAAACCTCGTTTTCTGAGTTCTTGTTCGTTTATTATCTCACGGGTGAGGGGGAGAGGAAACTTTTTCCTTTTCCAAAAGGTGATAGAATCCTCCCTATGGGAGACTATTTCACAACCATTCTGACCAATATGGTCATGCTCTATGACGAAAAGGGCCATTTCCTCGTTGAGAACAGGCTCAAGCAGGATTGGCCTGGCCTCAATTTCCCTGGGGGCCACGTCGAGCGGCAGGAGTCCTTGGAAGAAAGTGCGATTCGGGAAATGAAAGAGGAGACCGGACTCACCGTTTCTTCGCTTGAGGAAGTCGGGGTTTTCGAGTGGAATGTCCCCCAAGAGAATCTCCGTCACCTGGCGATCCTTTATCGGAGCAAAACGTATACGGGTACTCTTAAGTCTTCGGAAGAAGGGCCGGTGTTCTGGATCACGATGAAGGATGTCGCTTCCTATCCTTTATCGACGGATTTCGATAAGATCCTCAGGATCATGCGCAAAGGCCTCGATTGAGGGGCCTAGGAATTCCTAAGGAGCCATCGCTCCTTTTTCTTTTTCGTTTCGCTGAAGTCAATAAAATAGCCTGGCTCGGAATTAATAAGGTGTATGAAACAAGCCCTCGTGATCCCCATTTATCAGCCGAATGAGAAAGTCTTGCCCTTCTTGGCGACTTTCAAGAAGGACGACTTCGCCCTTCTTCTCGTCGTCGATGACGGCTCGGGGGTTTCCTATCAGCCGATCTTCGATGCGATCAAAGCCCTCAAAACCTTCGAGGTCCTTTCCTATCCGAAGAACGGCGGGAAAGGCCATGCCTTAAAGACGGCGTTCCATTTCCTCGCTGAGCATCACCCCGAGATTTCGGGGGTTGTGACCGCCGACGGGGATGGCCAGCACGCCTACAAAGATATCCTTGCCCTCCGCGACGCCTTGAATGCCCATCCCGACAGCTTGGTGATGGGGGTCCGCGACTTCTCGGGGAAAGACGTTCCTTCCCATAATCGGATCGGCAACCGTCTGAGCGCCCTTTATTTCCGCCTTGCGACCGGGGTGAAGCTCGGCGACACCCAGACTGGCCTCCGGGCGATTCCTTCCGCCTTATTCCCCCTTGCTCTTGAAAGCAAGGGCGAGCGCTACGAATACGAAATGAACTTCTTGCTTGAGGCAGTCAAAGAGGCCCCTCTTATTCAGGTCGGAATCGAAACGATCTACGATGGCAATAAGAGCTCTCATTTCCATCCGTTCCGCGATTCGTTACGCATCTACAAGACCCCGATCCTTTATCTTTTCGTCGCCCTTCTTTCGGAAGGCCTTGATCTCGGCTTCTTCACGCTCTTCGCCTCGATCGGCCCGAACGATGCCCTCTATAAGATTCTGGTCGCGACGGTGGGGGCGAGGCTTCTCTCGGGCGCCTTCAATTTCAGCCTTGAATACTTCCTGGTTTTTGAAAACCAAGGGGGTTTTGCAAAGAAAATGGGCCGTTACGCCTTGATCTTCTTCCTCAATATGGGATTGAGCTTCGGCTTTACCTATGCCTTCGATTATCTCCCGGCTAATCTCACCTTCATCAAGTTCGTCGTCGATTTCGTTCTCTTCGTCGCCAATTACTTCGTCGCTCGGGGCTGGGTCTTCGCCAAGAAGATCACCCATCGTAAGAGCGCCTTGCCCGTCAAGAAGACGGAGGAGGTCACCAAATGAATAAAACCGCTCGTAATGTTGTTCTCTTAGGAAGTGCTTTCGGCCTCGTCTTGGCCGGGTTCACCGCCTTCAACCTTTACGATACTTTCGTGGCGAATCACGAAGCCGCTGCCGAATACTTGGAGAGCTCTTCCACCGAGAGCACTTCAACGACCACTTCGACGAGCACTTCGACCTCAACCTCAACCGGGACGACTTCGACCGCGACGAGCACCTCCTCGCCTTATTCCTCGACGAGCGTCACGTTGGTTAGTAAGAGCGCCAAAAACGAGAATGGGGTCACCTCGAAATATTACATCGCCGATATCACTCTCCATTCCTACGATGATCTCAAAACTCATCTTTCGACCTCGTCTGCGGGTTCGCCAGGCACTGGCTACAAAGAGACCGTGACTTCTCATATTTCCAAGATCGAAAGCGCCGGCGAGACGCCTTTGGTGGCGATCAATGGCGACTCGGCCTATTACAGCACTTACCGGAAAGGCTATGTGATTCGGAATGGGCTCAAGTACCGTTCTACTTCCCAAGCCACCTCCGGCACCGGGACCACGAGCGGCGATGACTTCGCCACCTTCTCCGATGGGACGGCGAAGGCCTTCGTCGAAAGCTCGACCACGACGACCGCGCTCATGAATTCGGGCTGTTACCAATGCTGGTGCTTCGGGCCGACCCTCCTTGATAATTCGACGGTTCAGGTCACCTCGAGCGAGGACGTCTATCAGTGCAAAGGCGCCAATCAACGGACCGCGATCGGTTATCTCTCCGCCTTCCATTTCGTCTTCTTCGTGAGCGAGGGCCGGATCAATAACTCCTCGACCGATGGCTTCTCGCTTTATGAGATGGCGGGACTCCTTAAGGATTATGGTTGCGTGAGCGCCTATAACCTCGATGGCGGAGGCGCTTCCTATATGTGGTATGGCGGTAACCGGGTCAATTCGTCAAGCGACAACCGCTCGGTGGGGGACATCATTTATGTCAAAGCATCTTAAAAACCTCTATTCTAAAAACCCGCGCGCCTGGGTCGAAGCGCTCGTCTGGCTTCTCGTGACGGTGTTCGTCGTCGTTGCCAAGACGATCTATTACGCGAACGCCCACTCGCTCACCTCGCCCTGGATGGGCAACGCCTGGATCTATCCCTTTGGCGTCTTCCTTCTCGATCTGGTCTTAGCGTTCTTGGGCCAGGATCTTGGGGCTTATCCTCGTCTCGTCTTCAACGCGGGGAACGCGACGATCATCGTCTACCTCTTCCTCATGGGCGTCTACGAGATGGCTTCCAACTACAACGAGCTGACGCCCCTCTTCTTCTATCTCGGTCTCTTACTCGTGATCTTTGGCTTCCTTTGGGGCATGATCGCTTTGTTCTTAAGGAACAAAAAGAATATGAAAGCGGTTCGAGAGTAATTTAAGAAAGGCAAGGAAACGAGCCGTTAATCCTTGCCTTTTTCTTTGCCTCTAGACAAAAGGTGTCGTTTGGGGTCTTCCTTTTTCCTTAAAGAAGGCTAAAATTGCTCCCGGTAAAGGATAAAAGATTCACATGGAACTTTTCAAAAAAGCCATCGCTGAACTCATTGGCACCTGCGTGCTCGTGGTTCTTGGCTGCGGCGTCGCGGTCGCGACTGGATGCGAGGGCAATGCCGGCATCGTCGCTACTGCATTGGCCTTCGGTTTCTCGATCGTGGCCATGGCTTATTCGATCGGCAACGTCAGCGGTTGCCACATTAACCCGGCGGTCTCGCTTGGTTTCTTAGTCGCGAAGAAGATGAGCCTCAAGGACTTCTTGGTCTATTTGGGCGCTCAGTTGGTCGGCGCGATTCTTGGCGCGACCATTCTCTATTTCATTTTCTGGAATGAGCGCGGCGCGGGTCTCACCTATGGCGCGAACCAAATCCAAACCGCTTTGATGTCGCAATCGGGCAGCGGTCTTAGCACCAACTACACGATCACCGCGGGCAGCTACGTTCTTGCCGTCCTTTCGGAAATCGTTTTGACCTTCGTCTTCGTTCTTGCCATCTTGGGCGTCACTTCGAAAGAAGAGAATAGCAAGGTTGCCGGTATCGTCATCGGCATCGTCCTTGTCCTCGTCCACCTTCTTGGCATCCGTCTCACTGGCACTTCGGTGAACCCGGCTCGTTCGATCGGACCGGCGCTTCTTGCGATGGCCAATGGCGAATATGAGCCGATCAAGGAGATCTGGATCTTCATTGTCGGTCCGTTCGCTGGCGCTGCGCTTGCGGGACTCGCGTTCAACACCCTTCTCGCTCCGAAAGCCGCCAAAGCCGAAGCAAAGTAATTCCTTCAACGGAGAAAGTAAAAACGGGTCTCGCGCTGACGAGATCCGTTTTTTTATGCTTTAGAGGATGCCTTGTTTCTCAAGCTCTTCAATCGCCTTATTGTCGATTTTGCCGATCGGGGTGTGGGGGATCTTCGTTAAGACGACGATCTTCTCGGGCTGGTAGGAAGGAACAAGCTTCGTCTCGATCTCCTTCGCTAGCCTCGCTTTGACGAGCTCCGGATCGGCGGGGTGATCACCCCGGCGCAGAACGATCGCCAGACGGAAGACGTGGCCTTTGCGGGCGTTATCCTTCGCATAGGCGTAAGCGTCGTAGACATCGGGATCATTGAGGGCGATCGATTCAATGTCGCTCGGGCAGAGGGTCTCGCCGTTGACCTTGACGGTCCGCCGGAGCCTTTGCCGATAGGTGAGATAGCCTTCTTCATCAAGCGAGCCATAATCCCCGGTCCGGAGATATTTGACTCCGCCCAGACTGAGGAAGCCTTCCTCGGGAGCGGCGTTGAGATAACCGGACATCACCGAATTGCCCGAGATCAGGATCTCGCCTTCCTCATTGGGCCCTAAGACATGCTGATCCTCGGTTGAGATGATGATTTCCTTTAAGCCCGGGAGCGCTTCTCCCACCGTGCCGAATTTCTCATGGTCCCGGTAGTTGACGTTACTGACCGCGCAGGTCTCCGATAAGCCATAGCCTTCATAAAGCCGAGCCGAGGAGCCGTATTTCTCCATCGCCGCATTCCATCTTTCCAAGAGGGAATCCGGGACGGCGTCCCCGCCGACGAAGGCCGTGTTTTGCTTTTGGAGCCAAGGCCCATAGAAAGCGTCGCGCGAAAGGAGGGCGTTATAAAGGGCAGGAACCCCGATGATGCAGGTGGCATAGCCTTTTTTGAGGAGTTTGATCGCATCCTTGGTCTTGAACTTCATCATCAGGATCGTGCTGCCGCCGATCGAAAGGATCGTGTGGGCGCCCATCGAGAGGCCAAAGCCATGGAAAAGCGGGATCGCGGTCAGCATCTTGATGTTGCGGACGTCGCCCCCGACGAGCGGATAGCCTTCAAAAGCCAAAGTATTGATCGCTCCGTTGGAGAGCCGGACGATCTTCGGCTCGCCGTTGGTTCCGCCGGTATTGAGATAGACCGCGTCATCCTCTTTCTTGCGGTTGGCGGGGACAAAATGGCTCTTTAAGACCGGGCGGATCATCCAATAACGGGAGATGCCCTTCAAAGAATGGGACATAAGCCGAACAGCCAGCATCTTGAAGAACTCGACGTGGCGGTAGGGGTTGATCGCGACAAGGCGGAAGGAAAGCGAAATCTCTTTCCGGTAGCGGTCCGCGCTCAAAGACAGGACGAAAAGCATGCTCGCCTTGGCCTTTTCAAGCATGCCCTTCATCTGGGCGGGCGGGGTTAAGGGATGGATGTTGTAGCTCACGGCGCCGACTTTGTTGATCGCGTAAAGAAGGAAAAGGGCATCGGGGCAATTCGGGAGCGAGACGGCGATGACGTCGTTTTCTTTGACTCCGAGCCGCTCCAATTTGCGGGCGGCCTTATCGACTTGCCTTAAAAAGGCTGTGTAAGTCCAGGTCTTGTTTTCAAAACGGGCAGCCTCATCTTTCGGGTGGGCGAGGGCTGAGGCGCGAAGTTGTTCATAGAGAGTCGAATATTCCATGGGCTTCCTTTCTAGAGGGCGAGATGATAGCCAAAAGGCAAAAGGATGAGGGCGAGGAGAAGATAGAAGAACGGCATGTGGAAGACATAGAGCAAAAGCGAATTGCTCCCGCACCAGAGAATGGGAGCGGCCCATTTGGTCGGCATCTCGGCGGGAAGGACGCTTTCTTTGTTTTTATAGAGGGTCTTCCCGACCGTGGCACCCAAAAAGAGGAAGGCGCAGGTGTTAATCGGCGAGAAATAATCATCGCCATAACGGGCGCTCCCGATCACGAGCTTATACCATTCGCGCGGAAGGTCAGCGGTCGGCATCCCGATGAAATCCCCACCTTTGTAGACGAAGTAAACGGTGATGATGTCGGCGATGGCGAAGACGATGCCGATCCCGTAATCCACCCAATAGCTCGGGAAGAAGTGGTCGATCAGGGTGTAAAGAAGAATCCCGATGGCCAGACTGTGGAGGATCCCGAGATAGATGTGGACGTCGAGATGGAAGGCGTAATCCCCGAATTCGAGGAGGAGGGTCATCGCGAGGGCGACGAAACCGAGCTTGACGCCCCGTTCATAGTTATTGTGGCTGAAGCTGCAGGAGATCCCGCAGAGGAACATAAAAAGCGAGGAAAAGAAGAATTCGAGAATCCAAAGATTGCCATAATCGATGGTCGCGAAGACCGAGCTCGCGAAATCCACGGACTTCTGGACCCAAGGAAGATTGGCGTTTCCGGGCGGGACGATGACGAGGCCCGGCCCGATCCCCTCGAAGGCGCAGCAGCCATGGAGCAGGACCATGAGAAAAATATCGAACCCCCTCAGGAAATCCACTTCGAAGACCCGATGCCGGAGATGACGTTCGCTCTTCGTCGGGCTCATATAGAAGGACTGGGTCATTTCCATAACGAGTCCATTCTATTCTTTCTTCCTTAATGAAGGAAGAACGAGAGGGAAAACAAAGGATAATTTGAATTCACCAATAAAGAGAATGCCTATTTCGTTAATAAGGTGTAAGGGGAAAGATCTCCCAGGAAGATCTCTCCCAAGCGCGAGGATTCGGAAGCGAACGATCCTCGAGGATGCCCCCGGCGGGCTTCGGCCATAGGTTCCGGGAATATCCTCAAAGAAAAAGGACTTCCTTCCTCACGAAGAAAAAGACCCAATCCCCAGGAAATGGTTGGGTCTTTTTTCTATTTCAAGAGGGGTTTTGCCGGGGATTTCAAAGAACCCGTTTCGTCGGCTTATGAGTGGATTTCGCGTTATGGGGCTGACGTAAGACGAAGCGCTTGCCCGCCAAAGAAAGCGGCTTCTCACTCCGAGAAAGCGAAGCGGCTTCTTCATCGAATTCCTCTTCTTCCGGGGCCGGGAGATAAACAAGATAGGCGACGAGGAACGAGAAGAGAACCCCGAAGAAGGCGCCGAAAGCGACATCGCTCACGTAGTGGTGTCCATCGCTCACCCGAGCGATCGCCACGATGAACGTGAAGAGGGCCGAGCCGATCAAAAATTGCGACTCTTTGTTTTTGAGCTTCGGATTCAGGGTGCAAAGAAGGACGCCTAACACGGTCATTCCAGAAAGCCCGGCATGGGCGCTCGGCCAGCTTTCGAAGGCATCGGAGGCCGCATCGGGGAAGGCCTCTTTCACCGAGGCGTCGAAATCCCACCAGTTGCGGAAGTAATCCGTCGAAGCGGAATTCGCCATAACCCAATAGGGCCGGGGACGAAGGCCGGCCTTTTTAAGGAGATAGAGCAAAACCAGAACGGTGGCGCCGGCGAAAAGGAAGGTCAAGCCGGCTTTATACGCCGCATCTTTATCGGCGTGGCGGCAAAGGAAATACATCCCAACTTCGCCCGCCCCGACAAGAAGCACGCCGACGAAGGCGGCCAAATAACGGTTCGTGATCGCGTCCGAGATGCATTCATAGCCATAGAGAGCGCCGGCTAAAATCGGGAAGATCACCGCGCAGACGATGGCCAGAATCTTGCCATCTTTCTGCTTTTCGCCGATCCAATTGATATAGAAGAGAACGCCGGTCGAGCCGAAGAGAACGTAGCCCGGATAAGGCCCAAGATAGGCGAAGATCGCCCCAAAGGCGTTATTGGGCGCGTAGAACTTCTCGGAAATCGCCTTATCAGCGAAGGAACCGACCAAGATGAAAGCGAAGGCAAAGACGAGGAGGATCAGCGCCTGGAGGTAGGTAACCCCGGCGAAACGATCATGGAGCGAAGCCCAGATTTTCTTCATAGCGTTACTAGTCTAGCAATAAAAAGGGCGCCTTCAAAGAAAAGAAACATCTTGTTCTCGCGCCCGCGCGTTAAGTGTTATGATACCCCCGTATGAAAAAAGACCCGAAACTCATCGACATTCATAGCCACGCCGCGAATAACGAAATTGAAATCCTCAAGAGCAAGACCTGCTCTTGTTTTTTCTGCCGTCAAACCTATAGCGCCCGCCTCGTCAACGATTGGATCAACGACGAGCGCGGCGTCACCGCAATCTGCCCCGAATGCGGAATGGACGCGGTCGTCGGGGATGCCTCAGGGATCCCGCTCGACAAGACGCTCCTCAAAGAGATGAACCTGGCCTATTATGGCGAGGATTACATGGCAAAGCATCCGGCGGCCGCCAAGAAATACATCCAGCGTTACGAAGAAGGCAAAATCACCCACAAAGCGGCGAACGAAGCCCTCTATATCCAATATCTTTATGGCCTTGCCACCTCGGGCGATGCCGAAGCGGCGTTCTCCTTGGCTCAGCTTTATGAGCGGGGGAGCGAATTCACGCCAGCCGATCCCAAAGTGGCCTTCAGCTATTATGGGATGCAGTGTCTCGCCAAAGATGGCGATGCCTTGACCCGGCTTGGCGTCCTTTCCGAAAACGGCTCGTTAGGCAAAATCGATCCGCAAGGGGCCTATCAATGCTACGCGAAAGCGATGGCGATGGGCTCGCTCGATGGCCTCGTTCACTTCTGCGATTGCTATCAAAAAGGGATTGCGGTTCTTCCCGATCCCGCCTTCGCTTTCGAATGCCTTTCGGGCATTTGGGACGAATCGTACCGCCGTTTCCTCGTGACTACGGGCAAAGACATCAACATCTTCCCCGATGCCTCCTATCGGCTGGGCTGCATGCTCATGGATGGGAACGGGACGCCCAAGGATCCGGTTTTGGCCCTTCGTTTATTCCTCTACGCCGAATTCGCCTATGAGCTCATGCGGGCTTCCTCGCCTTTATCCAAAGACAACGAGACGGAATTGGCCGATAGCCTCGCCCGGATCGACACGATCGCGAAAACCTATAAGCTTCGGAAGCAGGATCCGGTGTTCGACAACGACACTTTCGCCGATTCGCTCGAAGAGTCGTCGGAGAATGCCTTGCCTTTTTTGACCTACAACTTCGCGCCCGGGGCATACGATCATTCCCAAGGGCTTTTCGAATTCGATCTCACCTATAATTTTCCGCCGCTCATCGTCGACTGCGGCAATCTCTATTGCGGCTTCGTGCCCGGCACGATCCATTGGAGCTTCACCGATGTGGCGGACGTGAAGTTCGCTTCCTCGACGCTTTTCAACAAGGTCGATGGCAATCCGGAAGATGGCTGGCAGTTCATCCAGAATGACGGAAGTGACGATAACGTGGTGGCGAGCATCGTTTTCACGAGGACTTCAAAGAAAGCCGCCCACAAAGATCGGGCGTTTAAAGGGAAGGCCTGATGGAAAAAGGCAAGTCTTTAAAGCCGTTAAAGAAATACGCGGCCAAAGTCGTTTTGGCGCCGTTCCTCAAGCTCTTTGAGGTCGCGACCGAGCTTCTTTCGCCGTTTTTGGTCCGTTACATCATCGACGACGGGATCAAAAACAACAACCTGTCCTACGCCTTGATGCTGACGGGCATCATGCTCGGGCTTTCCGTTTTGGGCTTTGGCGTCACCATGATCGCCCAGTACCTCGCGGCACGAGTCTCCTCGGACTTCGGCTACGATCTCCGGAAAGACGTCTACCATCAAATGACTTCCCTGAGCGAGAGGCAGCTCAACGATTTCGGCAAAGGCAAAATCCTGACCTTATTGAGCAACGATGCGTTTTCCCTTCAAAACGGCGTGATGATGTTCATGCGCTTATTCCTCCGCCCGCCCTTCCTCCTCATCGGGTCCTGCATCCTTTCGTTTATCGTCGATTACCGGGCCGGGCTCATCTTCCTCACCTCGATCAGCCTTTCGGCGGGGGTCCTCTTGCTCGTGATGGCCCTTTCGCCCAAGCATTATGCGGCGATCCAAGGCAATCTCGACGAGATCACGACCCTTTCAAGCGATTCCTTAAAGGGCGCTCGGCCGATCCGGGCCTTCAATAAAGAGGGCTTTGAAGAGGACAAGTTCCAGAAGTCGATCGATTCCTACGAAAAGAAAAACATGGGGATGGCGAAGCTCAACGCCCTCATCAATCCTTTGACGTTCTGCTTCATCAACCTCGGCCTCGTCCTCGTCGTCTATGTCGGGAAGTTCGGCATCAGCGATGGCTTCTTGACGACTGGCGAAGTCGTTTCGCTCATCTCCTACCTCGTCTCGAGTTTGACCGCCCTCGTGATGTGGAGCCGGATGATCGTCTCGCTCAACAAAGCCTCGGCCTCGAAGAAACGGCTCGATCGTTTCTTAGCCCTCACCCCGCTCATCGAAAACGCGCCCAAAGAGGGAAAGACTCTGGAAAATGATGGCAAAACCCCGCTCTTTTCCTTTGATGACGTTTCGTTAACGTATGGCAGTAAAACCGATAAGCCGGCGGTGGAGCATCTTTCTTTTAGGGCCTATCCTGGCCAGTGGATCGGCCTGATCGGCGGGACCGGAAGCGGCAAGAGCACGACCCTCGAACTCCTTGAGCGGCTTTATGAGCCCACGGAAGGCGAGATCCTTTATAAAGGCGAGCCGTTAAAGGACTATGACCTGGACAAGTTGCATCAGGAGATCGCTTTCGTTTCGCAAAAGCCCGCCCTCTTCAAAGGGACGATCAAGAGCAATCTTCTTTTGGGGAAGCCTGATGCGACGGAAGAAGAGATCCGAGTGGCGCTCCATGATTCCTTAGCTGAGGAATTCGTCTCGAAATACCCGGAGGGGATCCTTCATCCGGTCGAAGAGATGGGCGAGAACTTCTCTGGGGGCCAGAAACAACGGCTTTTGATCGCCCGGGCTTTGCTCAAAAATTCGGAGATCCTGATTCTGGACGATTCGACCTCGGCCCTCGATTTCCTTTCCGATCAGAAAGTCCGTTCGAACATCGCCAAGCGATCCTCCTTGACCAAACTCATCGTCTCTCAGCGCGCCTCCTCTTTGAAGGATTGCGATCTGATCCTCGTCTACGATAACGGCAAGATCGTCGCCCAGGGGACGGCCGAAGAGCTTTTGAAGAGCTGCCCGATCTATCAGGAAATCGATGCGATGCAAAGGAGTCAGGCATGAAAGAGCTCAAGCGGCTTAGGCCTTATCTCCAAGGAACGAAGTGGATCATCATCCTCTCGCTTTTCTTCGCCCTCCTTTCGACCGGGAGCAAGCTCCTCATCCCTTTCTTGGCAGGCAAACTCATTAACCAATTCGCCACGGGCAGCATCGACGAGTCTCTTTTCACGACGTACATGAGCGTGATGCTCATTCTCGTCGCGACCGGAACCGTCTTCCGTTATGCTTTTGACTATCTGACCGCTCTTCTCGGCCAACGGGTCATCAAGAATCTCCGTTCCTCGCTTTTCAAAGCCTACCAAGAAGCCCCGATTTCCTATCTCGATCAACGGGAAGGCGGGGATTTGGTCCACCGGCTCGTGAACGACGTCGAGAACGTCCAAACCGGCATCGTGAGCGGCTTCGCGGCTTTCTATGATGGGATCATCGCGATCCTTTTCACCTTGGTCTTCATGGGCACCCTCAACTGGGCCTTGGCCCTTATGGTGGTGGGGCTCACCCCGATCAGCATGCTGATCTCCCGCAAAGTGTCGCGTTTCAATTCCAAATACTTCAAAGCCCAGGCTTCTTCGAATGGGCAGGTCATGGGTTTTGCCTCCGAGAGCTTGCAGAATAGCGAGACCGTCACGAGTTTGGGGATCGCTTCTTCCCGCGAAAAGGATTTTGACGCCCTCAGCGAAAGCTTCCGCCAGAACAATTTCAAAGCGGCTTTCGGCGCCTCGCTCATCAATCCGGCCACCCGGATGGTCAACGCGATCATCAACGCCGGGATCATCGCCCTCGGCTCGTATTTCTTGATCGGGAACGTCAATGTGGGGGTCACCTTCTTAGTCGGCGATCTCTCCGCCTTCCTGACCTATGCCGCGAACTACATGCAGCCTTTCAACGAAATCAGCGACGTCGTGACGGAAATCGATTACGCCTTCGCCTCGTTTAAACGGATCGATGACGCGGTGAACCTCAAGCGGGACACCAACGCCGGAACGAAGGTGCTCTCGGGCAAGATCGAGACGATCGAAGCGAAGAACATCCATTTCTCCTATGATCCTTCCCGCGAGATCATCAAAGGCTTCACCCTGCCGATCCATCAAGGCGAAAAAGTCGCTTTGGTCGGGCCGACCGGCTGTGGCAAAACCACCCTCATCAATCTTCTTTTGCGTTTCTATGATCCGCAAGAAGGCGCCTTCTACGCGAATGGGATTCCCACCGAGGACCTCGAGAAGAAAGCTTTCCGCGCCCATATCGGCATGGTGCTTCAGGAAACCTGGATTTTCTCCGGCACCGTCTATGAGAACATCGCTTACGCCAAGCCGAGCGCGACCCCCGAAGAGGTCCATCTCGCGGCCGAAAGGGCAGAGGCGGCGGGCTTTATCGAGCGTCTCCCGAAAGGCTACGACACCTTCATCAGCGATTCCTCGGGCTTATCGATCGGCGAGAAACAGCTCCTTTGCGTCGCCCGGGTCATGCTTTTGGCCCCGGAGATCGTGATCCTCGATGAGGCGACCTCCGCGATTGATATCCGGACCGAGTCGCTCCTTTCGAAGAGCTTCCAGAAGCTGATGGAAGGCAAGACCTCCCTCGTCGTGGCCCACCGGCTTTCGACGATTGAGAAGAGCGATCTCATCGTCGTCCTCAAAGACGGGGCGATCATCGAGAGTGGCACCCACAAAGAACTGCTCGCAAAGAAAGGATTCTACGCTTCGCTTTACGAGGCGCAGTTCCATTAGGTTATAATAGGGCAAGTTATGAATAAGAATCTCCGCAAAACCCTCTTATGTGTCCTGCCCTTCCTTCTTTTGAGCTGTTCTTCGAGCAAGACGAAAGCTATCACCTTTGATGAAGCCATTGCTGTTTTAGATTCTGCGCACGAAAAAGATACTCAAGAATCCTTTTCACTTACAAGTTATTCTTTTAAAAGCACAATCAACGCCCCCTCTTCATTTCAATCTGATCTTCCGTATATTTCTCTTAACGTAACCTACCTCTCTTTGCCGACCTACCTTACGACAATTCATCGAATTACTTCCAATAGCGATGATACCTATATCATTTCAAAGGATACTCAAAGCGCTACGCCGGTCTACTCAGTCGCTGCGAATGGGGGCAGCCCTGTTGCCTATGATCCGATTAAGGATGCCTACATCTATAACTTTTTTGAATTACCCACCTTTTTCTATAATCAAAATAGCATAGGTTTCTCGACAAGCGGAGGCCTTCTCAAAACTGTTGATCCAAAAAACCAGCAAACCAATAAAATGACATCTTATAACCTTTATTCGAACGGTTCCGGCAATCTTGATATGACTCTGAGAGGTTCAACTTTGGATTTTTCTTCCTTCTTTAGTGAAGTCCCAGTTATCAATACCAACGTTTCATCGATTCATTTTTCTCTTGATTCCTATCTCATCCGGAACGTTGAGGCGAGCTATCTCGTTTCCCCAGCCCAAACCCCGGGGCTCACTTCCAGTTCGAACTCGCTTAAAGCGCAAAAAGCCGCCTCTTCCTCCGTTCAGGGCACTTCCTGCTCAATCACGATGGCCTTCGGCTATGGCGTGACGTTATGAAGCCGCGTTCCCAAGAAACCATCTCTTACACGATGTCCCAGATCCGAGGCAAAGACACCGGGATCGAATTGCTCCTTCGCAAGGCCCTTTGGGCGCGGGGGATCAAAGGAAGGCACAATAGCAAATTCATCTTCGGCCATCCCGATCTTTCGTGGAAAGGCTACAAAGTGGTGGTCTTCTGCGACAGCGAATTCTGGCATGGCTACCATTTCGAAGAACAGAAAGACAAGATTCATAGCCACACCGATTATTGGATCCCGAAGATCGAGCGGAACATCGCCCGCGACGTCGAGGTGAACGACGAATTGACGAAAGAAGGCTATGTGATCCTCCGCTTCTGGGGCCAAGAGATTGAGAAAGATCCGGAAGGCTGCGCCGACAAAGTGGTGGCTGCCCTCAAAGAGAGGGGCTACCAAAGCAAATAAAAACCGCTTCAGGCGAAGCGGCTTTTTCTTTTTTGATTAAGCGTTCTTCGCGATGAGCGCGCCGCCTAAGCTGGAAGCGCCGGCGAGGAAGGCGAAGACCGAAGTGCAAATCGGGCCCGAGCCCAAGCCATTGACGGACTTCAAGGAATCAACGCCATTGGCGGCGCTGTAGAACTTCAGCGTGAAGAGGAAGAGGACGCCCGCGCAGAGGAATAAGAGCGCGTTGGCGAGGTAAACGGCTTTGAGAATCTTGCCATCGAGGAGAAATCCCGCGAAGGAAAGGAGCGTTCCCAATAAGAGGGCGATGAAGGCGATCACGAGCGGCCAAATGGTCGAAAGGTGCTTGGCAGAAGCGCCGAACATCACGGTGAAGACACTGCCGAGGACGCTGCCGGTTTGCTCATCAAACGCCGGGGCGTATTCAACGAAAATGGCGACGATCGCGAAGACGGCGGTGAGGCCCATCAGAATTTTGCTAGTCGGTTTTTTGTTCATAAATCAATGATTCTTCCCTTATGTTTGCTTTCTAACTATACCCTCGTGCCCGCGCGAGGGCAATATCGCTTTTTCCAAAAAAGGCTCTCTTTGTTAAAAAAGATTTTCTCTTTGAGGTCCGGACAGGCTAAGATATGGGCAGTATGAAGGGACTTCAAGGGCGCGTTTCTTCTGGCTTGGCACTGGTTTTGGGCTTGCTTTTGAGCGCCTGCAGCGGCAGTTCTTCTTCCACCAGCCGGACGCCCTCGAGTTTCGCCGTCGAATATTTCGATGACGAAGCAACCCCGAAAAGGGTCGGTTATTCCTACGTAGCCCCGATCAACACGAATTCCAGCGGGGTCCGTTTCGCCGACGCGAGCACAATCGGCAACATCGATCCCGATTTCAATAGCGGAGCCGCTTATGATTTCGTTTCCCGGAGCGGCGCTTCCTTAAGCGCGGTCGGGAAGTATTGGACTTTTGATTATTGGGCCGATGGCGCAGCCAGCGACGCTAAAATGGTCGACCTCCACCAAGTAACGGAAAGCTGTAAGGTCTATGCTCATTTCAAGGAAGCGGATTATTCTTTCCAAGTTTGGTATTACAACGCCGATTCCATCAAAGACGAAGAAAAGAGCCAAACCCATCTGACGTGGGGGAGCCAGCCGACGTATCCCACGACTTATGTTTCGGACCAGCAGCCGGATTATTCCGGAAAGACGATCGTTGCCCGGGGCGATTGGGGCTACGACTATGTCAATCCCGATGATCCGAGTTCGTCCCATCCGAACTTCGCGGTGAAAGACGACACCGACAAGAAAACGATTCCCGCAGTTTGGACGTTCGCTTCGGGCGAGACAAGGCCCGATACCGTTCCCGCGGCGGGCACCCTCTTCGCCGTCACGGCGAAAAACGACGCTTTGAGTCTGAACCCGACCTATCCGATTTCTTTATCGGATGGGAGCAAATGGATCGCGTGCGGGAGCTTGGCTTCGAAGGCGGTCATTTCGCTCGATGCGAATTATTTGCGCGCCCGCCATTCCTTTATCGTCAGCTTCTATACCGCCGATCCGGATAACGGCGGGACTTTAGCGACCACCGATACCCTTTCGGTGCCCTTCCAAGATGTTTTGGCTTCCTTTACTGCGGATGGCACGACGGTTTCGGCAACCTACGGGACGAAAACCGTGAGCTTTGCCTCCACGGTTAAAAATTGGACCAGCCGTTTCGTCCATTGCGCAGCCGTTCCTCAGTATTCGGGCAAACCCGTCGACTCGGCTTTGCGGATCAACGCCGATGCGGTTTATTTCCCGATCGCCTGATCGTTCTTAACTTCGTCTTGCTTAAGAGGGACTGTGGGCGCGGAAGCGCTCTTTTTCTTTGCGAGGATGAGCCAAACGGACGGGATGATGGCCAAGACCATGAAGCCAAGGGCCACGAAGAACATCACGTTGGTCGGGACCGGAGCGGTCTTGAAGCTCGATGGATCGGTATAGGTCTTGCCCGAGAGGTAGAAGAAAGCCAAGGAGACATAACTCCCGACGATCATGGCGATCATGACGACGAAGACCATCCGGACTCCTTGGAAGAGACCGACCTTATCCTTTGGCGTCTCATCTCGGACGGTCGCGCCCAAGACGGCGGTGCCGATCAGATAGCCGGACATCATGAGGGTGCCGGAGATGATCAAAGACCACACCTGAGTCGAGAAAGCCATGCCAAGGAAGCCCAAGATGCTGACGGCCAAGCCCGGCAAAAGGAACTTGAGTTTTCCGATCTTGTCCATGAAAAGCCCGACCAAGATCACAGCGAGCGAAGACAGGACGAGGATCACGCCGAAACAAATATAGAAGAGGGTGATGTTATCGCCCGAGAAGCCCAGCCCATAAAGCTCTTTCGGGTTCTGGAAATAAACCATCCAATAGGGCATGAAGGCGTTGATCGCGGTATTGAAGACCATGAAGGCCAATAAGGCGATATAGAGAATCTTGTTTTCTTTGATGACGGAAGGCTTGAAGCCATAGAAGAGGTCCTTCCAGTAAGAGGAATTCTTGTTGGGTTTTGCCACATCTTTCGGTAGGAGGAAGAGGGCGACGATGCCGATCACGACGACCAAGATGCCGAAAACCAAGAAGAAATAGAACCAAGGCTGGGCCTCGGCATTCGCGTTGTCCTCCGTGGTGAAGACGCCCGCTTTATAGATCGAAGAGATCGAGCCGGCTCCGAAGACGCCGAGGAGAAGAACGACCAAGATATTCGCGAAAAGCGGCAAGACGGAGAGAACGGATTCGACCTTGCCCCGGTTATCCTCGTGGGTGATATCGGTGACGTAGGCGTTGAAGCAGGCGTCATTCGAGGTGCTCCCGAAGAACGTCATGACGCAATCCATGATGACCATGAATAAGCCGACCATGAACGGTGCGTTTTGCTCGCCGAATTGGGCTTTCATGTTCGAGAAAGAGAAGAGCCCGAAGGCAAAGACGGACACGCCCCAGACGATGTAGCCGAAAGCGATGAAGGGTTTCCGCTTGCCTAAGCGATCGCTGAGGGCGCCCATCAAGAAGGTGGTGAGGGTCGCCGCAATCGCGGAGAAAATCGTCATGAGATTGATCCAATTCGAATCCATCGTTTGGGAGTAGACCCAAAGGTTGATGTCGTTGTTCTCAATCGCCCAGGCCATTTGCCCGGCTAAGCCGATCAGAAGAAAGGAAAGCCATTCACGGACCGTTAATTTTTTCGTTTCCATATAAAGTCATTATACTGCCCAAAATCGCGGGGGGTTATGGTACAATTATCCCGATGGAATGGTTTCTCACTTATAGCGGGCTCTTCTTTATTGGCGGGGCGTGTGGTTGGGTCCTGGAACTCTTTTTCCGACGCTTCGTGAGCCAAAAGAAATGGGTGAACCCCGGTTTCCTCACGGGCCCGTTACTCCCGCTTTATGGCTTTGGCGTCGCGGGATTTTATCTTTTCACCAATTCGATTCCCTGGAGCGATATCTCCGGCAATTCCGGCCTCAATACCTTTATCGAGATCCTTTCTATCGGTGCGCTCATGACCGTGATTGAGCTAATCGCCGGCGAGATTTTCATTCGGGGCATGAAGATCAAGCTTTGGGATTATTCCAAGCGCTGGGGCAACTTCCAAGGCATCATCTGCCCGCTCTTCTCTGCGATCTGGACTTTGATCGGCGCGGCCTATGTCGCCTGGATCAATCCTTTATTCAAATCCATTGTCGAGGGTTTGCTTTCGAATACCCTCGCGACGGGCATGGTCGAAAGTTTCCTTTATGGCATCCTCTCGGTTGACCTCGGCTGGAGCTTCGGGCTCGTCACCAAGATCCGCAAAGCGGTGGCGGACAAGCGCTTGGTCGTCGACTGGGACAAAATCAAGGTCTCCTTCCAAGACCATTACAAACGGTTGCGGAAGACCCCGGAATGGATTTTGCCTTTCAAAACCAAGGCTGAGGAATTCAGCGTCATGATGTCCGAATACGTTCAGGGCCTCAAACTCGAGACCGCGCAAAGAGCCGCGACGATGGAGAAGAAAAAAGAACTGCGTGAAGAGAAACGGAAAGCCTGGATTGAGAAACACACCCATAAGGAGGGCAAATGAACCTACCCACAGGAACGATGGGGGCCTTGTGTCTGACGTTTTTCATCCTTTCCCTTTTGGCGATGATCACCAATTTGGTGAGTGCCTTCCTCGAAAAGGAAACCGTCCGCAAGATTTCGAAGCCCTTTTGTCTTCTTTTCCTCGGGATCGCGGTGGCCTTTGCCATCCCCAATCATCCGATGGTCTATCTCGGGGCCTTCATGGGCTTTTTAGGCGACATCGCCTTGATTTGGAAGGACGATCAGAAATGCGTGGGCCTCGGCGTCCTTTGCTTCTGGGCTGGCCATGGGCTTTATATCGCGACGATCCTCCAGATCCTTTACCAAGGCGGGGTCTTTAAGGACACGCCGAACGCTTGGCTCTGGATGCTCCTTTTCGTTCTCCTCTTCATGGGGTTAATGGTCTATCCGATGTGGCGGCTCACTAACCATTCGAAAATCTTCGCCCCGGCCGGCGTTCTTTATAGCACGATCCTTGTCTCGGTCGGCGCCAGCGCGGCGATGGGCTGCTTCCTGGGCTATAGTTCTTATCTCTATCTCGTGATCCTCGGGGATGTCTGTTTCATCATCTCCGATTCCTTTTTGGCCTACACGATTTTCATCAAGGACGTCAAAAGACGGGATTTTTACATCATGCTTTCGTATCTCTTTGGCGAATTATTGATCTTGAGCGGCCTCGTCTTCACTTTGCTTAAATAGAAAGATAGACGACGAGTTTCTGCAAAGCCCGGGCGCGGTGGCTCACCGCGTTCTTTTCGTCTTCCGAGCAAGTTCCGAAATCAAGATTCCCCTCATCGTAATGGAAGATCGGGTCATAACCGAAGCCGTGGTTGCCTTTGACTTCCGTGAGGATACGGCCTTGGCAAACCCCTTCGAAATAGAGGGGTTTGCTGTCGACGTTCTCCAGGAGGCAGATGCAGCAATGGTATTCGGCGGAGCGGTCCTTCGCGTCCTTCATTTTCTCAAGAACCAGCCGGTCGACCACCGCGTAGTCGCTTTGGCCGATCGTCTCGGCGTAACGGGCGCTATAGATGCCCGGGAAATGCTCTCCGAGCGCTTTGATTTCGATTCCCGAATCATCGGCGATCACTGGCCATTTGACCAGGCTTCTTAACGCTTTGGCCTTGATATAGGCGTTCTCGCGGTACGTTTTCCCATCTTCAACGGGTTCTTCGGTGATGTTAAGGTCTTTCGAGGAATAAATGAGATAGCCCAAAGGGGCGAGGAGCTCGCGGTATTCGCGGACTTTGTTCGCGTTATGGGTGGCTAAAACGATTTCTTTGTTCATGAAAGAAATGATACACCTTAAATCAGCTGCCCCAAATTGAAGTCGCCAAAGAGGGGAAATCAATGAAGGGATTCCGAACGTTATAGTTCTTAAAGAGATATTCGTTCCGATATTTTTCTTGCTCTGAGGGAGCATAGCTCGTGTTCCAGGAGAGAAGATCGCTCTTCCGCCCCATCGTGTTGAGGCTCGTGTCATCTGCGGCCTTGTCGCTCAACTCGAGGCCATTCAATTTCCAGTAGCGGGTCGCGGTGTAAAAGATGATCCGGGCCGCATCGCCTCGGTAGCGTTCGACGCCTTCGCTCGCGGGGTCGTAGCAATTCGTCTCCGTGGAAAGGCCATAGAATTTATTGCCGCGAACCGAATTTGAATCGGCCCAAGTTGGCCGGAGCATATGGGGGTCGGCCCCCGGGCCATCTTTGCCTGAACCGCGGCTATTGGGCCAGACGTGCTCGTTGTTCCATTGGCCCGCGGAACTTCCGCGCGGAGTGCCTTTCGGAATCGGCTTTCCGCTGTAGTAAGAGATGAAGTTATTGGCGTTCGTGAGGTCCTGATCGCTCAAAGGAAGGGTGGTTGCCAAGGCGCCATAACTCGGGATCGAAAAGGCTTTGGCGTTCAAAAAAGTGGCGAGGTTCAGCCGGAGGGTGTCTCCCGTGGCGTCGAGGTCGACGGCCTTGTAATACTCTTGGGCGGCCGAAGAGAGCCCCGAAAGGGAAGAAGTCAGGGCAAAGGAGGAAGCCAAGGCGGAAGAAAAGGAAATCGGCTCAGCCGAAGACGCGGGGACGCTCGAAGCGGTCGGGACCGTGGTGGCGCAGCCGCTCAAGAGGAGAGCAGCGAGGATCAGACTGAGGGCGGGGATGGCTTTCTTTTTCATAGCTCATTAGCCTACCAAATTCACGGCTCTTTTCCCACCGAAAAATAAAAGGAGGATCCTCTTGTTAAGGAGAAAAGGGAGGGGTTTTGCAAGGATAACTCCCATAGAAGTTTCTTTACGAAGAAAATAAAAATCCCGACGAGGTCGGGATAATCGTCGAACTGGAGCAAGTGGCGGGAATCGAACCCGTGTAATCAGCTTGGAAGGCTGATGTTCTACCATTGAACTACACCTGCGGATGGCGGACCATGGGGGATTCGAACCCCCGATCTTCTCCGTGACAGGGAGACATGTTAGACCGCTACACCAATGGTCCGTATGGTGGGCGAAGATGAATATAGCACAAGGGACGATAAGGGGCAAAGGGAAAAGGTGTCTTGGGTGAAAGAAAAACGGCGGACGAACCGCCGTTTTATCGTATTCCTTAAGGATTATTGGATTCCCGCGAATTTCTTGAGCGGGTCAGCGCCGATGTAGCCAACCGAGGTCCGGACGGCTTTGCCATTCTCGAAATAGATCAGGGTCGGGATGGAATAGATGTTGTATTCCGCGGCGATCGCTTCGGCTTCGTCAACGTCCACTTTGAGGACTTTGAGCTCGTCGTGCTCTTTCGAGAGCGACTCGACCAAGGGCGAGAGCATCTTGCAGGGACCGCACCAGGTGGCGAAGAAGTCCACGAGGACCTTGCCCTCTTTGATCTGATTGTCGAAGTCGGCTTTTTCTTTGACGTGCATTAACATACGTTTTTGCCTCCTGTCACTTGAATACTAGTCCAAATATGAGCGCAATCAAAGCGAGATGCAACGGATAGTAGGCGTATTCGGCATAACGGAACCCTTTTTTGTCGTAACCTCGGGCTCCGCTATACATCCCCAAAAGGAAGATGTCGAGGAGGCAATAGGTCTGGAAGGACATCGTATAGATGTCCGCGGTTGGATAGAGATAAGAGAGGCCCCAGAAGATCACCGTGACGAAAAGGAAGGCGGTGATGCCTAATAGATTGACGAGCGAGCGATACTCCTTGCCGGTGCGATAGACTTCCAGACTCGATCCCGAATCCTCGACGCTTTTCTTGATCGCTTTATCGGCCAAAGGATAAGCGTAATAGAAACCAAGGAAGATCAAGAAACCGTAGAGCGAATAGGGGCAGCGGAGGAAGAGGGGGAAGCTGGCGGACCAAACCGAAGTGAGGCTGTTATTGAGAGCATAGGTTTCGCTCGTGTCGGCGGCGAAAGAAAGAACGATATAGGCCAACGGCAGGATCGCAAGCCCTTTCCAGGCGCCTTTTTTCTCGATCAAATAGATGAAGAGGGCGTACATGATGAGGTCCGTGAAGGCATTCTCGAGGGCGAAAGAGGCGTATTTGGTGTTGAAGTAAAAGAAAGTCTCAACCGCGGTGATGAGGACCCAGACGATGCCAATCCGAAGAAGGTAAGCCTCCCGGTCTTTGGTCTTGCGCATCCCTTCCGCCAACATGAGGGCGAAGAGGGGGAAGGAAAGCCGGCCGATGCCCCGAAAGACCCGGCCAACGGCATAGCCTACGGAGTCGGTCGGGAAATAAGCGCTATAGGCGCTTTGGACGATGAAGGCCCCGATATGGTCGAAAGTCATCGTCACGATGGCGATGATCTTGAGGACGAATTCCGAGAGGACTTGGGATTTCTCGCGCATGGGTGCTGTCCTTATTAACCGACTTTATTTATTGGCGTAGCCGACGATGATGGCCTCGACGAGGCCGACCACGTTGTTGGTGGCATGGGCGAGGTAAGAGGCGCCGAAGCCGAGCTTGTCGTAGATGAGAGCAAACAAGAAGCCGGAGATCATATAGTCGGGGAGCATCGCCCATTCGACCGGACTCGTGATGTTATCCCAATCGAAATGAATGAAGCCAAAGATTAAGGCAACCAACACGTAGGCCACATAGACGTTGAAGCGCTTCAAGAAGCCATAGAGGCCGACCCGGTAGGTCAATTCCTCGCAGAAAGGCCCGATCAAGCCGAAGATCAAAACCGAAAGAAGGGGGCTTTGGGCGACCAATTCGTTGATGATGTTCTGATTGGCGTTCGTGTTGGAAAGCCCGCTGGCGGAGATGATCATGCCATAAAGGGCGCTCACGAGCATCACCCCGACTCCGCAAAGGATTCCGTAGTAAGTCTTCGGATCTTTGAATTTGGCGGTGAGGCGGAAAAGATCGCGGTCAAGTAAGGCGAGCATCAAACAAAAGAGAACGACGTAAAGGCTGAAATCGACGGCCCCGGCGTAGGCGACGGAGCCTTGGAAGGCCTTCATCGCGGCCAAAAGGCTGGCGCCCGAGAGCCCGGCGCTTTCATAGGCGCTTTTCGTGGTTGAAAGAATGATGTAACTCAGGATGAGGCCGATCACTTGGAAGCCGAGCCAGCCGGTGAGAAAGAGAGCGAGCTCTTTGCCCCAGCCCATCGGACTCATGTGGCTGAAAGGGCGGACTTGCTCGAACGAAATGGATTCGGCTCCGCAATGGGGGCAAATTCCTTTCGCCGGGTCAAAAGCCTTCCCGCACTTCCGACAATATTCTTTTTTGTAAAAGGTCTTCATTTGTGACAGTTCGTCCTTAAGGAACGAAATCCTTAATATTGTAATTGAATTTGGCAATTAATCCATCCCATAATTAAGTAAGGAGAAAACGCACATACCTTCCCTATGTTTAACGTTTCCGAAATCACAAAATATCTGAACATCGCGCTGATCGTTCTTTTTGTGGTGGTTTTGGTTAATTTCGTCCTCTTTTTCCTTCGCGGGCTCCTGCGCGGATGGCGCTATGGAACCTACCGGGTCATCGCTTTCGCCGTTTTGATCACGATCGCCCTTTTGACTTTGGGCCCGATCACCGATTTGATCGGCAATTGGGACATGTCCTCCTTCGGCTTTCCCCAAGTCAGCATTCAAACGAATAATGGGACGGCGACGACCTCGTTCGGGACCCCTTATGGCGTCGGGTCGTATTTGATTGAGCAATACATTGAATCCTATGGGACCACTTCGAGCCCTGAGACGGTCGCGGCGTATGCGTTGTCTCTCGCCAAATCCATCGTGATGGTCATCGTCCTCGGCCTCGACGGGCTTTTGCTCGCCACCTTGGGCAACCTCTTCGTCATGATTCTCTGGCACATTGCCTTCATCCATATCATCCCGAAAGACAAGCGAGAGGCTTCCAAGCATCAAGGCCGCCTCATCAGCGCCTTCGAGGAATTGGTGGTGGGGGTCGTGATCAGCGCGATGATGCTTTTCCCCTTCTCCAGTTTGGTCAATTCCTTCGCCTATGGCTGGAACACGCCGAAGACCGAGGAAGAGAAATCCCAGATCGCCGCGGACAATACCACTTACGACACGATTCAAAAGGTCGTGGATACCTATAATGACTCCTTATTCTCGAAGGTCTTCTTCGAGTGGAGCAAGAATTCGGATGGCCTTTCCTTCGATATGGCCCTCACCAATTACTTCACCAAAGGCAATTATTCCGATGCCAGCGTCGGCGCGATCGGCGAACTCGCGAATCTGGTTCGGACCGGATCCTACCTCGTCGAAGGCGGCTTGATCGGAAAAAGCAGCATCGACAAAACCTCGATCGCCCTCTTCGCCGTGAGCGAATACGCCCCAGCGGTGCTCCGGTGTTTGGCCAAATCGAATATGCTGACGGGCTTGCTTCCCTATGCCCTTCAAGTGGTGACCAATATGCCAGAGGTCGCCAAATACCTGAAGACCGATTCGGGGATCGATTTCACGAGCAAAGACTATAACTATGCGGTAACTCTCGATAAATTGGCGACGATCTACCAAGGCCTGATCGAGAACAAAACCATCACCGGGGCGATCTTGGATGAAAGCGGGAATCTCAAGAGCCCCCAAGCAATCGCCCAAGGTTTCTTCACCCCCGAAGCCAAGGCAACGATGGACGCAACCATCAAGGCTTTCGATGATGTCGACCTTCGGATGTTCTCGACCGTGATTCAAAGCGCGATTTACGTCCAGTGCTGCAACGCCTATAAAGATCTTCAAGCGAATCCGACGAAATACGCCGACGAGCTCACCATCCTGGATTTCTTCCCGCAGATTGCCTCGACCTTCGATTCCAAAGGCGCGAGCGATGGGGGAGGGAACGGCGTCCCCGATCAAGTTCCGGAAGAGTTCACCTCAATCAAGTGGGGGAGCGAGATCCTTTCGCTTTATGACTCGATCTGCAATATCAGCGTGAAGGATACCGCCCTTATCGGCACCTTGGCTTCGGGGTTGGGCCAAAGCACCTATTCCATCGATACCAAAGAGCTTCTTAAAGGCGTCGTCAATAACCTCGATGCCTATGGATCCAGTCTCTTTGGCGTGAGCGTGACTTCCTCGACGAATGGTCTCAAAGGCGAAGAGACGACGGCAGAGACGAAAGATCCCTGCCTCTTGGATAGCACCTTGGTTGAGCGAGCCCTTCCGAAGGTCCTCAAACTTACGGCAAAATCGATCAATACCTCTTTTAACCTGACGGGTGAGAATGCCCTCGATTTGAGTGGTTTGGATAGCACCCTTTTCGTTGATGACATCACCAGTCGAATCGAAAAAGTCAAAGCCGAATTCCAGAATCTTTACACGGTTATCAGCGACATGGTGAGCACCCCCGAAGCCAAGGCCCTCCTTTTGGACCTCGATAATCTTCCGGGCCTTTATTTCGATCCGAATGGCAAATTCCTCGGAGCCGATAAAGGACTGATTTCCGGCTTTACGGCCGCTCTCAAAGACCTGGACAAATCGACGATCGCCAATGCGATCCTCCCCAAAGTGTTCGAAGGCTTCCTCGAAGGCGATTCCTCGCCGCTCGAAAGCTTAGGCTTGGGCGATCTCAAATTAGACTTCTCCAAGAACGTGGGGACGAATCTTGCCTCGCTTCTTGAGATTTATAGCGAGAATCAGGGCGTCGTCTCTTATCTCATGAGCAATACCAGCACCATCAGCGCCGCGAACGCGGGCAGTGTCATCAAGTCTTTGCTCAGCTTTACTTCGACCAACGCCCAAGGCCAAAAGACAAGCCAACTCACCAACATTCTCAAGGGTTTGGTGACCAATGAGATCATCAGCCCGATCGACGCGACGACGAATCAGCACGATAACAGCAATATCAAGAGCATCCTCACCACTTTGCTTGGCAAGATGGACATCGGGACGGACAATCTCAATCTCGGGAGCGATCTTGAGACCGAGATGGAGTCTTTCGTCGGGGTTTTGCAGGTGATTTCCGATGATGATCTCTTCAGCAAGATCTCGGCTTTTTCTTCAGGCAGTCATGATCTCAGCGTTTTGTCCTCGATTGATTTCACCGCCTTATTCACCGAGATTCAGAAGTCGGCGATCCTCAGCTCTGTCTTGGGCGATTACCTCGATAAGACCGTCTTGACGAACATCGGCTATCTGAGCGATGCCTCGGCCTCGGGCGCGAAATTCGCCAACGTGACGGATTGGGCCAAAGAAGGAGCGGCGCTGGATGCCCTCATCAAAGCCGCCAACGATATCGGCGATCTTGATAACATCGATTATTTCAAGAGCGATCCTCAGGCGATCACCTCGATTATCAAGGCTTTGGCAGGCAGTCAGATCTTCCAAGGCAAAGACACGAAGGGGAACGCGACTTATGTCTTCCCGAGTTATATGGCGAATAAGCTCGCCTCCAGTTTCAAAGAGGATGCTTCTTATGGCGCCTATTTCGCCGATGCTGACGCGGGAACGAGTTTGACCGACAACGATTTTGATACGTTCAAGAGCAGTTTCACGGGTATCGCCAGCGGCCAAGACGTCGCCAGCCAAGTCAGCGCTTGGACCACAACGGATGGCGAAGCGGAAAAAATCGGGGCGATTTTGACTTCGGTTCTCCGCGTCGGCGGTTTCACCTTCATCAGCGATTCGACCGATTGGCGGACGGTCAACCGGGCCAATATGAGCGTCCTCCTCGATGCGGTTGCCGCGAGCGATAGCTTCGGACCAATTCTTACCTATCATCTCTATGATAAAGTCGGCTCGACTCTCCAAAGTTCGGCCCCGGCCTTCCAGGATTCGAATAATGCCGCCGTTTTGGCGATGGATGCGGCGGGACGGAAAGAAGAAGTCGCTTATCTCGGCGCGATCCTCGATGCGGTGGTCGATCCTTCCTATGGACTTCTCGACGCGAATGGCAAGCTCCAGAATACCTCGATCGTCCTCAAGAATGTGTCCGCGGATTTCTTCGTCGATCCTTTGCTGACAAGCATGGCCTCTTCCAGGGTTTTCAATACCCAAAAAATCCAATCGGATGGGACGAAAGCAGAGATGACGGCCTTTGAGGAAGAATATTCCTCGATCCTCGTTTCCTCGTCTCTCTATGCGACGAAAGCGGAAGCCGATACCGTCGTGAAAGGCCTCCGGGTGACGAATTCCGGCGAGATCGATCAAGGCGCGACGTTGACGGCCTGGAAGACGGAAATCGGCCACCTTTGCAAGACCTTGAGCGCGGTTCAGGACCTCGGGCTTGATATCACCTCTCTTGATTTCACGAGCCTTTTCTCCTCGAGCAATAGCGAAGCGGTGAATGAGGCGAACCGGGTCAAAGTCGAAACGGCCCTCTTGAACTTCAACAAGTGCCAAACCCTTTATCCGACTCTCCCCACCAAACTCAAAGAAGCGGTCAGCAAGATCGATGGGGCTTCGACCTACGAGCTCGACAAAGCCAACTTCACCTACAACGGCTCAAAGGCCTATGAAGATAGCGAAATCACGACCCTGACGTATCTTTTGAAGGATTCTTCCTCCCTCAAAGGCCTGGATACAAGCAATCTTTCTTCGATCGATGTGACCGGTGTGAGCAACGTCTTGGCCGATCTCGTCAAGAGCAAGATCTTCAACACGACTTCCGATGGATCCGACAGCGTCGCCGTCAAGTTGGTGGCCAAAGTGCTTCTGGCGGGCGATAGTCTCAAGGACGTCTATTTCTACGCTGAGAATCCGAAAGACCAAGCCGCCGTCACCGCCGCCGAATATACGACCTCTTCCGAGAAAGCCCTTTATCTCTCCAAGAAGTATTTCGCTTTGGGGAGTAGCGACTACAACGTCGCTCTGATTAATGGCGATACCGGCTCGCTCAAGAGCGTTTTGACCGCGGTCAAGACCGGCTCGATTTCGACCTCGATCACCAACAATAACACCTCCAGTCTGAGCGAAACGGATTTGACCACGCTCTTGAGCGCCCTTAATTCCTCGAAGCTTTACCAGGATACGGTTCCGAATCTTTTGGCCAAATTCCTCTCCGGCAGTTTGGGAAGTTCGATCTCCAATATCGATATGAGTTTGGCCAATCCGTATTATTGCTACTACAAGCCCGCTTCCTTCACCTACGGGACCACTTTGATTCCGTTTACCTATGACGTTTCGGGCAAAGCGACCTTCACCCCGGTGACGCTCGCCAGCTACGAGAATACCTATGACGAAGAAGAAATCGCGACCCTCGCTTCGCTCATCCATTCGATGAACGACAGCACGGTCACCGCCTTATTGAGCGATGCCAAATTGACGAAGATGGATATCACGACGGAAGATGTCACGACCATCAACGGCTTATTGAAGCTTCTCTCGTCCAGCTACGTCTTCAACTATGGCGGCCCCTATGGCGGATCGAATGTGACGAACTCCTCCCTGGGAGTCACCAATGACCTCTCGGTCTTTGAGCAAGCGTATTTCAACTTCCTCGATAAGTCAGGCCTTTCTTCGAGGGCTTACGATGTCGCTTACGATTATCAGATTCCGAACGCCAACACAAAACTTTACACCGCGATCAAGGCCTTCCAAGCCGATGTCGGCGTTTCTTCACCGACCGGCGGAACCCTCCATTCCGGCAATTGGGACAAGGAAATCGATGCCCTCACCGTCGAAAAGACTTCGGGGGTCGAAAGCGGTGGTTTGCTTTATGAAGCCTTGGCCAATAGTGAAATCAGCACCCTCTTAAAGAGCAGCGGCGGATCCAACTTCTCCACGAGCGGCAACCTTGCGAGCTTCAAATCGGTTTCCCCGAGCGCGATCAAAGTCATCCTCACCGAAATGAACAAACTCGATTTGGTCCATGATGCGGTGCCATATTCGGTCGCTTCCTTGGTCGAAGATTCCTTGAACTTCAAAACCTATTCGACTTTGAGCTTCCCGGTGGCCAGTCTTTCAGGCACCCATTACGATTCTGAGAGTCTTGGCATCCGCGGGCACTATAACGGCCTCGCAGTGACCCTCGCGAGCGAAGTCGCCAACGACGCCATCACCGTCTATGCCTACGATACGACTCTGGGGAACAAAGTGGCCGTCAGCCTCACCAAAGACACGAATGGCAATATCACCGGTCATACCTCGGGGAGTCTGACCTATGTCTTTGATATGGGCATGGCTTACCCGTATTATTTCTCGGTTGACGTGACGGGCTCAACGCTTAGCTCGCTCTCCTATTCCTATAACACCTCGAACTACATCCTGAGTCAGGCCGAATTCCAGACCCCGTCCAAAGAAGATGCGAGTAAGACCGCAATCGATGTGATCACGGACTTCGCTTCCTCGATTTACGATTCGACGGCTAAGAAATACGTCGACTTCGGCGATAAGAGCCAAGTCACCAACTTCTTCGCGACGAAGACGGATGGCCTTCCTTCGGTTCTCCGTTATATCAGCGACCCGAATGGGTTCTATACTCGGAACTTCTATAACGCCGATACCTACTATTCCGTGGCCAGTTCCTCTTCGTATGCGTTTGCTTCGCGCGACATCGTCTTCCGGAAGATGCTTTCCTTCGACTTCGCTTATAATGGCGGAACTTACCCGATGGATTTCGGCAAATACCTCGCTGAAAGTGGAGCGGAACCCGCAACCTATGAAGGGGCGAAAGCCATCTTCACCGCGGCCGGCTATTCCTCGACCACGGAAGGCAACTGGCTGAGCGCCAATCTGACCAATCTGGCGACGAGCGAAGGTCTCTATCAAAGCGTGGGCAAGACGACTTATGGCAGCCACTCTCTTGATCAGGTTCATTCTTGGGTTGAAGCCTTTGTGAGCACGGCCGCTGGAAGCCAGCCTTCCCTCGCCCTCGAAAACACTTTGAGCGCTGCCGAAACAGGATCTTCGCTCTTGGGCAAATACTTAGCCGCCGGCCAGGCTCAGCGCTTCGTCAAGGCTGAACTGGATTACCTCAAAGGCGGAACGTATTTCGATGGGATGACGACGGCGCTATCGCGCCCGGCCAGTTACGGCACGAATCGGTCGACGTTGCTTCCCAGCGGGTTCGCCCCATCCTTCTATGCGAATGATTTCGCCCTCCTCACTTCGACGAATGGCCGGCAGATCCTCCATGATTATTTCGACATCGCGAGTTATTTGAAGCTTTCGACCGCGATCAGTAGCGGCACGATGACGATCAGCACAAGTGCTCGGGACACGGTGGTCGCTGACCTCGCTGCCCTCGACGCTTACCTCTCCGCCGCCGAAAATGGCGAGCACGCCTTGATCCAGACGCTCTATCTCGGGACAACGTATGACTATTACCTCAACCGTTCGTATTTCCACGGCGTCGCGATCGGCGGAAGCGAAGTCGATGGCTTCTATCTCCCGGGCGATGGCAACACGACGCATACCCTTGGCGCGACGGGAAGTGCTATTCTTACCGCGTGAGCTCTCTTATCCCTGAAAAGGAAAGCCTTTACCGCTATGAGATCCTCGGATCTTCTTTCATCGCGCTTCTCGAGCCGCTTGAGAAAGAAGAAGATCTGGCTTCTCTTTTAGGTGCCATCAAAGACCGTTATCCGAAAGCCAGCCATTATTGCTACGCGGCGAAAGTCCTCTCTTTTGAGGCCTGCACGGATGACGGGGAACCTTCCCGGAGCGCCGGCGTGCCTCTTTTGGATTTGCTTCATAAAAAAGAAATCGCTTATGGTCTTATCGTGGTGGTCCGTTATTTCGGCGGGACCAAGCTCGGGGCCGCGAGATTGGCCCGAACGTACCGCGAAACGGCGGCTGAATGCCTAAACCAAGCCGCTTTTGCGGAGATAATCCCTGGTTTGGAAGAGGAGATCGAGGTCGATTATCCGACTTTCGAGAGCCTCAAGAAGTCCGCTTTGCGGGCGGGCCTCTCCCTCAAAGTGCTTTCATTTGGAGAAAGAGTGAGGCTACTTTTAACGGGAGATGCTAAGATAGTTTCATCTTTCGTGAGCGCCCTCCCTAACGGGAGCGCGAAAAACGAAAGAAGCATCAGCGTCAAAAGGAGTTTGAATCATGATTCCAAGCAATGAATTCGCGGGGCGGAGACAACGCCTCTTCAATATGATGGATCCCGGGAGCGTCTTGATCGTCTTCTCTGGGGTTGGCAAAGTCTCTTCGGCCGATGAGACTTATCCCTTTGAGGTCAACCGGAATTTCTATTACCTCACGGGCATCGACCAAGAGGATTCCTCGCTTTTGCTCATCAATAGCGATGGCGAGCTCAAAGAGTATCTTTTCATCTCGCCTTATGATGCCCGCAAAGAGAAATGGTATGGCAAGCGCCTGACCCCGGAAGAGGCCCAGCAGATCTCCGGCATCAATAACGTGATGGTCAATTCGTCGTTGCCCGCCAAAGTCGATGGCGCCCTCAATCCGAACTTCGCCCAGTATGGCGAAATGAAGAAGGTCTATCTCGACCTCGACCGCGAGATCAAGATTGCCGATTCGACCTCGACCCATGAATATCAAGCGACCCTCAAAGCCGCTTATCCGGGCCTCGTCATGGCGGATGCCTATCCGCTCATCACGACCCTCCGCTTACGGAAGTCGGTCCGCGAAATCGCGGAGCTCCGGAGCGCGATCCGCTCGACCCATTTGGGCATCTTGGCCGTTTGGGCGGCGATGAAGGAGGGGGCCAAGGAGTATGAGATGGCCGATCTCTTCCTCAAGACCGTCAATGACGACTCGGGCTATCAGGGTTTGGCTTTCTCAACGATCATGGCGAGCGGGGTCCACGCGACCACGCTTCACTATCCGACCCCGAAAGACACGATCAAGAAGGGCGATCTCCTTTTGATGGATCTCGGCGCCCGTTGCTCTTACTATTGCGCCGACGTGACCCGCACCGTTCCGGTGAATGGCCATTTCGATGAGATGCAGAAGACGGTTTACAACATCGTCTATGGCTGCAACAAGATGGTGGCGGCGATGGCACGGCCGGGCATCACGATCAATGACCTTCAGAAGGCCACGGTCGAATACCTCTCCTCCGAATGCTTAGCCAAGGGCTTCATCAAGAAGAAGGAAGACATCATCAATTACTATTTCCATGGCATCAGCCACTTCATCGGACTTGATACCCACGATCCTTATCTCAACGCCCTCGATAAAGCATATAAGGACGTTCCGCTTGAGCCGGGGATGATCATCTCGGATGAGCCGGGCCTCTATATGGAAGACAAAGGCATCGGCGTTCGGATCGAGGATGACCTTCTCATCACCGAAGGGGGCTGTGAGGTCCTCACGAAGGACATCATCAAAGACCCCGCTGAGATTGAGCGTTATCTTGCCTCCCGTCGCTAAAGAGGGGGATTTTAAAGGGGACCGTTCACACCGAACGGTCCTTTTTTATTAGGCCTCATCGGGAAAGAAGAGACTTTACTGTCTAAAGATTCTTTGCTGAAAAACGGGAAGGGGCATCTTTTTCAAAAAGAGTAGTGAAGTCCTTTATCTTAGATATAAGACCGGCCACAAATGGCATCGGGCGACTCGGTGTCTTGCGTCCTTGCGGGTCTAAGAATCCTCCTTTATAATAAAGCTGTCGGACAGGACCCCCTTCACAGCAGCTAGGGTGGCCCTTTTACTTTATTAAGAGCAAAAGGACGATGGCAAATAAGGCAGAGATCACTATGCGTAGGAACGCATCGCTTTCGTGTTGCTTCATAGGCATCACCCCCTTTTCGGGGGCGCGCTGTCCGACGGGAGGTATCCCTCCACATATCCATAGGCAAAAAATCCCTCTTTGTGCCCTTTAATTTTTCTAAGGCGGAGACTATAATTTTTCCCGTATGAAAAAGTATATCTTGGCCATCGACCAAGGCACGACCTCGACCCGTGCCATTTTGATTTCGCAACGCGGAGAGAAACTCTTCCAGGCTCAGCGCCCGCTCGAATGCCTCTTCCCCAAACCCGGCTGGGTTGAGCAAGACCCGGATCAGATTTGGATCTCGGTGGTGGATGTCATCAACGAGCTTTTGATCATTTCCGGCGCCAAAATGGAAGACATCGCTGCCATCGGCATTACCAACCAGCGTGAAACCACGATTGTTTGGGATAAGAAAACCGGCAAGGCGATCTATAACGCGATCGTTTGGCAATCGAAGGAAACCCAAGACATCTGCGAACGCTACAAAGACAAGACCGAGATGATCGCCGCCAAGACCGGCTTAAGGCTCAACCCGTATTTCAGCGCCTCGAAAATCCGTTTCATTCTTGAACGCGTGAAAGGCGCCGAGGAGAAAGCCCAGAAGGGCGATCTCTATTTCGGGACCGTCGATAGCTGGATCATCTTCAAGATGACCAATGGCAAGAATCACTTCACCGATGTTTCGAATGCTTCGCGCACGATGCTTTATAACATCTTCGATATGAGTTGGGACAAGGATCTCCTTGCCCTTTGGAAGATTCCGGAGGCGATGCTCCCGGAAGTCAAAGAGAACTCGGATGACTATGGGGAAGCGACATTCTTCCATGGCGGGGTTCATATCGCTGGGGTCGCCGGCGACCAGCAAGCCGCTCTCTTTGGCCAATGCTGCTATCAAGAAGGCGAAAGCAAGAATACCTATGGCACCGGCTGCTTCATGCTGATGAACACCGGAAAGAAACCGATTCTCTCGAAGAATGGCCTTCTCACCACCGTCGCGTGGAAGCTCAATGGCGAAACGACTTATGCCCTCGAAGGCTCGGTCTTCATCGGCGGCGCCGTCGTCCAATGGGTCCGCGATCAGATGCGCTGGTTCGAGGATTCCTCGGATTCCGAGATGTATGCGAACAAGAAGCCCGATACGGCAGGGGTCTATTTCGTCCCGGCCTTCGTCGGCTTAGGAACCCCGTATTGGGATGATGATGCCCGCGGCGCGATCTTCGGGCTCACCCGTGGAGCCGACCGCCACAATATCACGCGAGCCGCTCTTTATTCGATCGCTTATCAATCGAAAGATGTCATCGACACGATGAAGAAAGACGCCCATCTTTCATTGCCGGTTCTCAAGGTCGATGGCGGCGCGAGCGCCAACGTGATGCTCATGCAGTTCCAAAGCGATATCCTCCAATGCGAGGTCCGTTTACCGAAGTGCGTCGAAACGACTGCCTTGGGCGCGGGCTATTTCGCCGGGCTCGGCGTCAGCTTCTGGAAGAACAAGCACGAAATCGAGATCAATCACCAATTCGCGAAACGTTATTATCCGACGATGGATCCGAAAACCGCTGAAAAACTCTATAAAGGCTGGCAAATGGCCGTCAAAGCGACCCGTGCCTATTCGAGCAAAGACTAATTCGTCCTTTCATTCATCCCCGGGAGGTATTTAATAGAGGCATGGCGAGTTCCCTCTACCCTTTTTATGACCATTCCGCGATCATCGCGCCGAAGGCTCGGCACGATGATTTCCTTGCGCTCAAAGAGCAGGACCCCCATCTCGATTTTGAACTCTATAGCGTCGAGGACCTCGAAAACCTCTTCGCCTACCAATACGATGATCGGGCTCTTCTTGAGGTTTATGAGGCGGTGGGGGACGAAGAACTGGCAGAGAAGATGCTCCTCGCGCTTTCAAGGCTCAATCCGGCCAAGGTTTATCCGACGGCAAAACTGGAAGCGCTCAAGCCGCTCCAAAAGAAACTGATCGAGGAAGGCTTTCTTTATAAGCTCCCCAATCCGGAGCGTTCCTTCGAGAATCATAACGTCGTGATTTCCGGCTATCAGGATTCGATGCGGATCTCCACGATCCTAGGCGAGCTTCATAACATGGCGATCGGCTATGACGATGAAGAAACGCCAGCAAAACCCCTTCGGATTGCCTATGCCTTCGATGATATCTACGAAGAACTCAAGGATGTTTTTAACCGAATCGCCAACGATTTGGCCTTGGGAACCCCGATTGAGAAAATCGTGGTCGTGGGGGCAGATGATTCCTACGAGAATCTGCTTGAGGAGTATTCGAAGCATTATGGCTTCACGATCCTTCCTTCGAAACGGAGGCCTCTTTCGGACTCGGCGATTTATCACGTCTTTAAAACCCTCTACCTTTCGAAAGACCTCGAAGAGGCTTGCCAAGATCTCGAGGCGCTTTACCCCGATTCGGCGGATGCCCTCGCGATCGAGAACCTCTTCCATCGCTTCCCTTCTCTGCCGAGGAACGAGAAGACGCTTTCCTCTTTCTTCGACAAGCTTTTGAGCCATGAGAATCAGGACCAACCCGTCTATCAGAATGTCGTCCGGAGCCTTGAAGGCTACATCGCGCCGAAAAAAGCCCATGTCTACGCCCTCAATTTCGCGATGGGGGCTTTCCCGCCCGTGGCCGCTGAAGGGGACTATCTCACCGACGAAGAATCGGCCGCTTTAGGCCTTCCCACCAGCGGGGATCTCACCCAAGAGTGGGCTCTCGAGGTCAATGCGCTTCTCGATTCCTCCGCCCTCCACTACGTTTCCTACAAAAAGAAAGCCTTCGGGGCCGTCTATTTCCCCTCGGGGCTCTTGGAGCAAAAAGGATTCGCCATCGAGAAGAACCCGCGTCTTCCCTTTGATTATTCGCTGGACCAAGAAACGCTTCTGGAAGCCGCCCTCCGGGATGAGGAGGTCAATTACCTCTACGTCGACCCCCGGCTCCCCGCCCTCAAAAAGGGGAGGCCTTTGCCCGATTACCGGAATTTCGATTACACGTATCACCCTTTCAAAAGCGTCGATCCTTCTTCGAAACGCTCCTATTCCCCGACCCAGCTTAAGAAATACTATGGTTGCCCTTATAGCTATTACCTTCAAAGAATCCTCGGGATCGAAGAAAACGATTCGACCTTCTCCTCGAGGATCGGCACGCTTTTCCATGCGGTGATGGAAGCCCTCTACGAGAAAAAGCCGTTTGATTTCGAAACGGAATGGGCGAATGCCATCAAAGAGGAAGAGAGCAAAAACGGGGCCTTCACTCCCAAAGAAAGCGCCCTCCTTATCCGGCTCAAAGACGAATGCCAGAATGCGGTGGCCTTTTATGAGAGCCATGATTCCCTCTTGATCGATCCTTCGGTCAAAACCGAGGAGCCGTTTTCTCTCGTTTGCTCAGAGAATCCTTTGATCACGTTCTCGGGCCAGTTCGACAAGATCGTCTCGTTCGGGAAGGAAAGCCGTTATTACATCATCGTCGATTACAAGAGCGGCAGCGAACGCTTCGATGAGGGGATGCTCCCGTATGGCTTATCGCTTCAGCTCCCGTATTACGCCTATTACGCCGAGCAAAATGCTGCCCTTAAAAACGAAGAGTTGGTCGGACTTTTTATCGGACCGATTCTTTCTACTCGGCTCGTGAAGGACGCAAAAACGACCCTCGAGAAATTCAATAACGACAAGTTCAAACTCGAAGGCGTTTTCGCCAATGACATCCAAAAACTCTTACAGCTCGATCCCTCGGCCTATAAGAGCACCTTCATCCGTTCCTTGGCCTATAGCGAAAAAGGCGGTTTCTATGCCTATTCGCTTCCCAAAGCCAAGAGCCCGAAGGATTTCGCTTCCTTAGCTCTGAGCGCCAAAGACCTCACCCTCGTGGCGGATAAACGGATCCGCTCTGGCGATTTCGCGATCGCCCCGGCGGTCTACAAAACGGTTTTCGATGCCTGCGCTTATTGCTCATTCCGGGATGTTTGCTACCGGAAGGATGAGGCGATCCGCCATCTCCCCGAAGGCAAGAGCTCGGCTGAAGTCGACGAAGACGAAAACGAAGAGAAAGAAGGGGAAGACGATGGGATGGAGTGAAGGCCAGCAAAAAGCCATCGCCTCACGAGAGGGACGTTACCTCGTTTCGGCCGGGGCCGGCAGCGGCAAGACCGCCGTTTTGACCGAACGGATTCATGAGCTCGTCGAAGAAGGGGCCTGCACGCTCGATGAGATGCTGGTTCTCACCTTCACGAACAAAGCCGCCCACGAGATGAAGGAAAGAACCCGCCAAGCCTTCAAGGAAGAGCCGGATCAAGCCGCCCAAGTCGAAAGCGCGGCCATCACGACCTTCGATGCCTTCGCCCTTTCGCTCGTCAAAAAATACCATTTCGCCCTCCATGTCCCTTCTTCGATCGAAGTGATGGACGAAGGGCTTCTTGAGATCGCCAAGCGAAAGATCCTCGATGAGATTCTTTTGGAGCGCTACGCCGAGAAAGACCCACTCTTCCTCGACTTCGTTCGCCATTATGCGATCAAAGACGACGATGCGATCGTCAAGATGACCCTCAAGATTCTCGCGTATGCCGAACTCACGGGCGATAAGAAAGCCTTCTTGTCCCAAGCACTTGAGGGCGCTTTCTCCAAGGATTTCATCGATGCTTCCCTCAAGGAATTTGCCAGCCTCCTTCATGAGGATATTCTTTCGCTTGTCGAAGCGGTGAAACTGTATGAGAATCCGGATTTTGGGGCGGGTGAAGCCGAATTCCTGGCTGCTTTTGCCGATTTGACGGATTACGGTGCCCTTTACAAAGGCCTTTTAGGCCAACGCTATCCTCGGAAAGCCGGAAAGAAAGAGGATATCACCTCTTTCGACAGCGCTCTTCATGACGCCCTCAAAGACAGCTTCAACGGGATTCGGGACGCAATCGCGGGCTTTGGCGATGCGTCGAGCGAGAAAGAGCGGATTTTGATGACGAAGCCCTATCTCGCGATTTGGTTTGATCTGGCCGCAGAACTCGACACGCGCCTCAGCGCCTACAAAGCCCAAAAAGGCGCGTATTCCTTCGCCGACATCGCCTATCTCGCGAGCCAAGCCGCCTCGATCCCCGCGATCCAAGCCGAGCTCAAGAGCCATTATCGTTACGTCATGGTCGATGAATATCAGGACACCTCCGATCTTCAGGAGGCCTTCCTCCAAAAGATCGCCGCGAACAATTTCTTCGCCGTCGGCGACGTCAAGCAATCAATCTACCGTTTCCGGAACGCCAACCCGGCGATCTTCATGGCGAATGAGCTGGCTCTCAAAAAAGAGGCGCCTGATCATTTGATCGCCCTCCAGGACAACTTCCGTTCGCGCGAAGAGGTGCTCGAGGACATCAATGGCCTCTTCGAGAATGTGATGTCCCCCTCTCTGGGCGATGTCGATTACCACGCGAAGCAAGCCCTCGCCTATGGCAACAAGGATTACTTGGCCTCGAAAGGGCAGGAGCACCATCTCGAGATTCTTTCTTACGCCAAACGGGATGATCTGAAGAAAGAGGAATGCGAAGCCCGCCTCATCGCCGAGGACATCAAAGAAAAACTCGAAAAAGGCTATCCGGTTTTGGCCCATTCAAAGAGCGAGCGTTCCCTGACCCGGCCCGCCGAAGCCGGCGATTTCGCGATCCTGATCGCCCGGAAACGGGACTTCGAGACTTACGCCAAAGTTTTCGCAGAGGCCAAGATCCCCTTATCGATCTCCGATGACCAGGACCTTTCCTCGCAAGACGTCTCCTCCGTTTTCCTTTCGTTTTTGAGACTTGTGGTGGTGATGGACAAGAACATTCCGGCCGAGAAACATTGCTATGCCTCCATCATGCGAAGCTACCTCTATGAAGAGAAAGATGAGGCGCTCTATCAGGAAATCACGAGCGGCTCTTACCGGGAATCGGCCTTATTTAGCGCGATCCGGAAAGCCCGGAATGAGCTCCTCAAGGGCAATTGCGAAAATGGGGTCGCCTATTTCTTTGATCATTATCCTTTCTTTGATCAGCTCGTCCGGCTGGGCGACGTCAAAGCCAACTATGAGCGGCTCTCCTCCTTCCTTTCTTTCGCCAAGCAATTCGATCACTTGGGCGGGAGCTATGAGGAGTTCGTTGAGCACTTCAGGGAAATAAAAAAGTACGACGTCGAATTCACTCTTTCCGCCGGAAGCGATGACGAGGGTTCGGTTCACCTCATGAGCGTTCACGCCTCAAAAGGCCTGCAATTCCCCGTTATTTATTGCCCGGACCTTGATGCGAAGGTCAATTTGAGGGATGCCTCAGATGCCTTCATGATCAACAAGGCGGGGCTCGAAGTGCCCCTCACTTTGGAAGAAGGGAATCCTTTGAGCGTTTGGCACTATCTGGCCCACAATGACGAGAGCGTCGCTTCGATCAGCGAGCGGGTCCGTCTCTTCTATGTCGCCCTCACTCGGGCCGAGGAGAAGATCATCCTGATCGAGAAAGAAGATCCTTCCCGCGCGCTCCAACGGGTGGACGATACCCACGTGTTGGTGATTCATTATGGGAAAGACGATGAGGGGAATGAGACCTCCACGGCGAAGATCACCGCCCCGAAGAGCTTCCGCGAATTCCTCGCCCTTTCTGGCAAAGCCTTTAAGACAACTTCGAAGGAAATCGTGAAGCCGTTAGCGCCTTATCTCGCCTATCAAGCGGGACAGGATCTCCCTTTGGCGGAGCATCGTTCGATCGCCGTTCCAGCGAAAAAGATCGAGAAAGCCCGGGCGAGCAAACTCGCTTCGGGGGCGCTTGATGAAGGGGCGCTGGCCTATGGCACCAGGCTCCACCGGCTTCTCCAACTCGTCGATTTCCAAACGAAAGACACTTCCTTTATCGCGGACACGCAGGAACGCGCGATCATCGACAAGGTTTTAGCCCTGCCTTTGTTTAAGGATGTCTCTTCGGCAGAGATCTACCCCGAATATGGCTTTTATGACGCCCCGCAGGGGATTCATGGCTCGATCGACTTGCTTCTCGTCTATCCTTCGAAGGCCGTGATCGTCGATTACAAAGCCAAAAGCATTGACGACCCCGCTTATCGGAAGCAGCTCGCCATCTACAAGACGTACGTGAAACGGGTCTTCGCTAAAGAAGTGGAAACTTACCTCCTTTCGATTATCGAAGGGACCTCAATGAGGGTATAGTAAAGAGTATGGAAGAAAAAACAGTCACCCTTGAGCAATTCCAAGCCCTCTTGAAGGACCTCGGGGCGGCTTCCCGTCCCGATGAGGCCTTTCTTTATCAGTGCTTCCTCGATGCGGTGGACTCTTCTAGCGCCTTAAAAGACCAATCCCCGATTTTGGCCCACATGCCGCTCAACCCGGTCCAGTTGGTTCTTTACCTTCTCAATGAAGAGCAGTTTTATCTCGAGACCAATCCGGACAAAAAACTCGAAGATCTCGAAAAAGACGAAGGCTATGAGCAATTTTTGATCTCGGTGGCGCTCGACAAGTATTTCACGAATGAGCACCTGTCCTATCGTTCGGGTTCCTTCGTGAACCGGTTCGTCCCGGAGATTTCGACGATCAATCTCTATCTGAACTTCATCCTTGGGATGTTGTCACGTTATAAGCAGGGTGACCCGAAAGAGACCTTGGTGGTGGACATCCTCCAAAAAGGCTTCTCGATGGCCAAATGCATCGTCGACTTATTGACCAACGGCTTCGAGACCGAAGCGTTCTCGACCTGGCGGACCCTTCATGAGAATGAGTGCATTCTTCAAGTTATCGTCAAATATGGTCAGCCCGTCATCGACGAGTATCTGAAGCACCTCAAATACGCGCTTGCCTTTCGAGGCGCCCTTCCGACCAAGGAAGAGACCGATCAGACCTTTGAGGAGATCAAAGCCGGCATGAAGTCGGTCGATCTCAAGAGCAAGGACATGAAACGCTACATCGAGTATGGCTGGCTTTTGGGAATCCCCAACGTCATGCAGCTCGAAGGATTCAAGTTCAACTTCCGCGATGGGGTCGAACGCTGCGCCGGGCTCCGCGATTACTCCAAAGTCTATGAGATGTCCTCGGAGATCGCCCATTCTTCGCCGTTACTCATCTATTCGCGCAAGAACTATTTCTATTTGATCACGATGCTTAATCTCTATGAGTCGTTCTTCCGGCTCGAGAAGATTTTCTCGACGATCTATCTTTCGACGGTCCCCGAGGCCGATCAGAAGCAATACGTTGGGATGCGGAAGCTCTATTTCTCCGAGCTTTTGGCCTGCTACGACCTCGAGAAGAAACGTTTCGCCGCCCTCACCTCCTCGAATAAAAGCGAGGTGCCACCTGAAAATAGCGAAGATTCAAGCGAGGACTGAGCGCCGCGCTTGTTTTCTTGCCGCGCTTCCTTCAAGATGAAGGCGAAAAGAGGAACCCTCATGAGACTCGTGAAAGAAGAGAGCCGAATCCGTTTCGTCGAAGACGATGGGAAACTCGTCGGAGAAGTGACTTTTCCCGTGATCGACGGAGTGATCCAAATCAACCATACCTTCGTGGACGAAGCCTATCGGGGTCAGGGGATCGCCGGCCAGCTTTTGGATGAAGTGGTCAAAGCCCTTCGTGAGCGGGGCGTCAAAGCCCTTCCGGTCTGTGCCTATAGTGTTTCCTATTTCGCGAAGCATCCCGAAAATCAAGATGTGATCCGCCGCTGATATCCCTGCAGATCCAGCCTTAATCATCGTAATGCCTTCTCTTTCGAGGAGGCTTTTTCAGGGAAAGAAAAGCCAGGCCTCAAGGATTTAGTTCCCTGAAATGCCTGGCGCTCTTCCTTGGAAAGGCGGGATCAGACGTCGGCGTAGCAACTGCCACCGATGAATTCCCGCATGAGTGAATTCGACGGGATCCATTCGTCTTGCATATCTTTGAAGAATTTGAGCATGCGGAGCAAACGCTCGGCATCCGGATAATAAGGCGATTCTTTGTCGATGGCGCCCAACAACGGCATCGCGTATTTCTTCATGACCGGAAGTTCGTAGGGCATGAAGGAGTTGAAGACGTAATCGGAGCCTTCTTGGTTCGGATAGATCCATTTGAATTCGCCCATCCGGACCTTCGGCCACATCTCGAAAGTCTCTTCGGCGGGCGAGCCGCGGAATTTTTTGTCGCGGACCAACCGGCGGAGAAGACGGAGATCGGTCAATGAAAGCGGGTTGTGGTCATCGAGGTTGATTTGGGCTTGCGGTGCGATGAAGATCTTGAATTTCGCCGAAGGCGGAATCGCGGTCGTCAGTTTGTCATTGAGGGCATGGATGCCTTCGATGATGATCGGCTCCTCAGGCCCCAGCTGGACCCGGCGTCCGACGACTCGACCGCCTTTTTGGAAGTCAAACTTCGGAAGATCGGTCGGCTCGCCATTGATGAGGTCGAGCATATTCTGGTTGAAGTAATCGATATCGAGGGCATCGAGGGCTTCGAAGTCCGGCTTGCCATCTTCGCCATTGGGGATATCGCAGCTCTTTTTGTAATAATCATCGATGGAGATCCGAATCGGGCGGATGCCGCGGGAAAGAAGTTCGATTCTCAAGCGGTTTGCGAAGGTCGTTTTGCCCGAAGAAGAGGGACCGGCGACGCAGATGAGACGGACGTTCGAAATGTCATCTTCGATAAGTTGGCCTAATTCAACCAATTGGCGAGAAATTCGGTCTTCGCACACGTTGATGAATTCGATCGCGCCGGCTTTTTCGATTTCCTCGTTGACGTGAGCGACGGTGTCGACGCCGACGACTTTGGCCCAGTCATGGGCTTCGCGAAGGGTCCTCCCGAAGGTCGGGGCATCCTCAAATTCCGGGATCCTGCCGTTGCACTCACTCCGGGGATACTGAAGCAAGAAACCCGGGGTATAGAGCCGGAGTTTGTATTTGCCAAGGTAGCCGGTCGAGGGAACCATGTGGGAATACATGTAATCCAAGAAACCGTTGCATTCGTAAAGATGAACGGTTTTCTCTGGGCGGTACTGGAGAATCGCAAGTTTATCGGTGTAGCCCCGCTCCGCATAGATCTTAGCGGCATCCGCATTCGAAACGACCATCCGCTTGAGCGGGAGGTCTTTCTTGATCAAGGATTGGATTTCATGGTCGATTTTGATCAACATCGCGGTGGTGGCAACGGTCTTGGGCTCAATCAAGTGGATCGAGACGCAGCGCGAGACGTTGTAGGCGAAGCGAATCTTGAGATTCGGATAGCAATTGTGAAAAGCCATGGCAACGAGGTAGCGGAGCGAGGCTTCGTAGATTTTCATCGCCTCATGGTCGGCCACCGTCAAAAACTCGACGGTGCAATCATAATAGATATCGTAGGTGAGTTCCCGGACCCGGTTATTGACTTTGCAGGCGATGAACTCTTTCTTTTTCGGGTCCTTCGGATCGATGAGATCAAGGGCCTGGATCTTCTTCTCGTAGCTTTTCGTTTTTCCGTTCAACGTGACTGTGAATGACATGCTTTTGTTCTTCCTTGCTCTTAGGCGTGGAAGGGTATTCTAAGCATTCTCATAAGGGAATGCAAGCGCTTTCATTTGCGCTTTTTCGAACCCGTTTTCCCTGAGGCTATTTTCTTCCTCGTCCGTTATTATAAACGCTTGGAATGACTCGGCCGGAAAGAAATTGTTTCTTTTCGCGGATTTTGCATTAGTATAAAAAGGATGAAGCGCTTATTGATCGTAGTGGATTACCAAAACGATTTTGTCCAAGGCACGCTGGGCTTCCCCGGAGCCACTTCCTATTACGACCGGATTCTTGCCCTTGTTGATTCGTTCGAAACCTCAGGGGATGAAATCGTTTTTACCCGTGATCTTCACGAGGATAATTACCTTCATACAGAGGAGGGACGTAACCTCCCGGTCTTGCACTGTATGAAAGGCACCGATGGGGCCAAATTCTATGGGGATTTGGAAGCGCGGAGTCGGAATCACAAGGTTTTTGAGAAAGAGACCTTCCCGTCTTTAAAACTCGGGGATTATCTCGAAGGCAAGGATCTTGATGCGATCATCCTCTGCGGGCTTGACCTCTCGATTTGCGTCCTCTCGAACGCGGTGGTGGCTAAAGCCGCCTGCCCGAACGCCCACATCGTCGTCGATGTCTCCGCCAGCGGATGCGGCGACCCGGAAGCCACCAAGACAGCGATAGCCGAACTTGGCCGGCTGGAAATCGAATGCCGCGATCTCTCCAAAGAGCATAAAGGCTACTTCTGAAACTCGAAAGAAACGACAGGATCCCCTGTAGGGGGATTTTTTTACGTTTCGCGCGTTGACAATCCTCTTAATTCCCCCTACGATAAGAAGGCTTAAAAAAGAAGGCATAACGAATGGGCAAATGGTTTGCGAAATTGACGCTTAACCAAAAGTGCCTTTTTTTCATGGGGGTTTTGGCCCTCGTGGTTTTTGCCTTTCTTTGCCCGCTTTTCGGCTTTCATAGCGAGGATAATTATCCGATGGGCGCTTACGCTTTGGGCTGGCTCCTTGGCAGCGTGGTCGAGATCCTCGCCTTTGTGAGTCTCATGTATATGTCGGACGGGCTTTTCGCCAAAAAAGATTTGGGTCATCCCGTGGCTTCGGCCTTGGCGATCGGGAGCGCCTCCATCCGCTTTGTCCTTTATGCGGCCGCCCTTCTTGTTTCGGCGATTTGCACTTTCAAAAGCGAATGGTTTGGCGGTTTCAATGCCTTCAATTTCTACACGACCGCAGCGGGGCTTCTTCCGATGCTTTTCGTGGTTCTTTTCACCACTTTCTTCCAAATTCGGCACGAAGGCACCGCTCCTCAGGGCAACTCTGCTAACAAAGAAGAGAAAAAGCCAGGCGATAAGAAATGATCTACGCGGCAGAACCGGGAACCTACCAATATCGGTTGGAGAACATGTTCTCCTGGAACGTGGACGCTCCGCTTTATTCGTCGCTTTTGGTGATGTTGATCGTCCTCATCCTTGCGATCGTCCTTGGGGCCATGGCTCGTTCGGGCTATAAGAAAAAAACCTATCTCCAGCGCCCGCATGGTTTCCTTTTCTTCGGAGAGATGTATTACGGAATCTGCGACAATTTCGTCGCGACGCGCATGGGCTACACCCGGCGGAGCTATACTGGCTATTTCATGTGCTTGTTTGCCTATCTTTTCCTCAGTTTCATCTGGGGAGTCACCGGCTTGCCGTCCATCATTGATTGGCTTGCGGCTCCGCTCACCCTCTCAATCATCATGTTCATTTTGATCCAATATAACGCGATCAAAACCAACCATTGGCATTATTTCCATCGCTTCATCGAGCCTTTCGCCATCTTCCTTCCCATCAACCTTCTCACGATGTGGACCCCGATCATCTCGACGGCCATGCGTATGTTGGGCAACGCCTTAAGCGGCACGATCATCATCGGGTTGGTCCAGTGGGCGCTCAGCAATGCTTCAAGCGCGATTTTGTCCAGCCTTTCGACCTCGGGTTGGACCAGCATCTTTCTCGCTCCGATCCCGATGGGGATCCTCAATATTTACTTCAGCTTATTCTCGGGGTTCGTGCAGACCTTGGTCTTCGCCACCCTGTCCGCTCTTTGGATTGCTCAGGAGATGCCGGCGGAAGATGATCCGGCCCTCTCCGAAGCCCCGCGAGCGGTTGTCGAGAATAAGGAAGCCTAACCAAATTTAAGGGAGGAAAAACTATGAATTTGGGTCTTATTGCGATTGGCGCTGCGATCTGTGTCGCCTTCGGTTGCCTTTCTGCCATCGGCGAATCGTGGATCTGCTGCCACGCCATCGATGGAATGGTCCGCAACCCGGAGATGCAGGGGAAACTGCAGTCGACCATGATCGTGGCCGTCGCTCTCGATGAGTCGACCGCCATTTACTGCTTGGTCACCGCCATCCTTCTCATCTTCATCTTGGGCAGCAAGGCGGCTGCCTGATTCTCAGGGCAAAAGGGATGAAAGGCCTTATCACCATTATCCTTTTCGCGGATTCAGCTGCTTCCTCTTCGTCGGGGAGCTCCACTCCTTTCACCGCTGAGGATTTCATCAACAAGCTCTTCCCCAATGGCTGGAGTTTTCTGATCAACTTCCTCGCGATGATCGTCCTTTTCATTGCGGTTTATTTCATCGCGTACAAGCCGGTGAAAAAATACGTCGAAGCCCGCAAAGACTATGTGGAGCACAATCTCCGCGATTCGGAGCGCGCCAAGGCAATCAACGAGGCGAAAGCCGCGGAGGGCGACAAAATTATCTCTGATGCGAAGGCGGAGGCAGCCCAGATCGTTTTAAAGGGCAAAGCCGATGCGACTACAGCGGGGGAGACGATCATCCAAGGCGCCGAGAAGGACGCCCAAGAACGCCAGAAGGCGGCCGATGAGGCCATCAAACAAGCCGAGGAAAAGTCGCGCCGAGAGATCCATGATGAGATTGTCAACGTGGCCCTCGATGCCTCGAAGCAGGTTTTGGGTCGCGAAGTGAACCAAAAAGACAACGCGAAGCTCGTCAAGGACTTTGCCGAAGGCGTGAAAGAAGGGAAGAGCGTATGATTTCCTCAACCATCGAGAAACATGCCCAAGCCCTTTTTGAGCTGGCTCAGGACGAGAACGCGGTTGCGGATTACGAGGCCGCCCTCCAAAGGGTGCTTCTTTCGTTAAGGAAGGAACCTTCTTTGGCGGGTTGCCTCGCTTCTTATGCCGTGCCGAAACAAGAGAATTTTCGCCTGATTGATGAGGTCTATGGCGCGATTCCTCTCAAGTCCCTCACGAGTTTTCTGAAAGTGCTCGTGGATCATCATCTGATCGACCATTTTGAGGATGTGGAGCTTGCCTACCGCCATTTGGCGAACCTTGAGCTCGGCATCAAAGAAGGGCTTGTCTACAGCGCAAGTGCCCTGAGTCCTGAGGACATCGAATTGCTGAAGAGCACCCTGGAGGAGAAACTCCAGGCCAAAGTTGCCTTGGAGACGCGAACCGAGCCGTCGCTTCTTGGCGGCGTCAAAATCGCGATTGACGGCAAAGTCTATGACGGAACGCTTCTCGCGAGAGTCGAGGCGCTTCGTGCCCGCTTATTAGCGCAGGGAGGAAAAGAATGAAAATCGAAACCGGTGAGATCAGCACCCTGATCAAAGAGCAGATCAAGTCTTTTGAGGGGCAGATCGAGAGCGACGATGTCGGCACCGTGATCTCAGTGGGCGATGGCATCGCCATCATCTACGGATTGAGAAACGCGATGCTGGGCGAGCTTCTTCTTTTCCCGCACGACATCTACGGTATGGTCATGAACCTCAACGAAGACGATGTTGGGGCTGTTCTTTTGGGCGATGATGTCCTCATCAAAGAAGGGGACACGGTCAAACGGACCCGCCGGGTCGTCGAAGTCCCGGTCGGCGATGGGCTTTTGGGAAGGGTTGTCTCTTCCTTGGGTTTGCCGATCGATGATTTAGGGCCAATTACGTATACCAAGACGCGTCCGATTGAGCGAATCGCTCCGGGCGTTATGACGCGCAAAGGCGTTGATACCCCGCTTGAAACCGGCATCAAGGCCATCGATTCGATGATCCCGATCGGCCGGGGCCAACGGGAACTCATCATCGGCGACCGTCAAACGGGAAAAACCTCGATTGCAATCGATGCGATCGTGAATCAAAAGGGCAAAGGCGTGAACTGCGTTTACGTCGCGATCGGCCAGAAAAATTCGTCGGTCGCTTCGCTCGTCGCCAAGCTCAAAGCCAAACACTGTTTCGATTACGTGACGGTTGTTAATGCTTCGGCTTCGGAGCCGGCGCCCCAACAATACATCGCGCCGTTCGCGGGCATGGCGATGGCCGAAGAATGGATGGAAAAAGGCAAAGACGTCCTGATTGTTTTCGATGATCTTTCGAAGCACGCGGTGGCTTATCGGACTCTGTCCTTGCTCCTTCGTCGATCTCCGGGCCGCGAGGCTTATCCAGGCGATATTTTCTATCTTCATTCAAGACTTTTGGAACGGGCCTGCAAACTCGCGCCGGAATTTGGTGGCGGTTCGATCACCGCTCTCCCCATCATCGAGACCCAGGCGGGGGATATCTCCGCCTACATTCCGACCAACGTCATCTCGATCACTGACGGGCAGATCTTCCTCGTTGCTGATTATTTCGCCGCTGGTCAGCGCCCGGCCATCGATTCCGGCTTATCCGTGTCCCGGGTCGGCAGCGCCGCTCAGACCAAAGCGATGAAACAAGTCGCCTCCTCCCTGAAAATCGAGCTCGCCAACTACCGCGAGAACCTTTCATTCAGCCAGTTCGGGAGCGATCTCGATCCGGAAACCAAGAAAATTCTCACCCATGGCGCCGTTGCGATGGAGGCTCTCAAACAGGTCAACTTCGCTCCGATGGCGATGGATAAAGAAATCATCGAGCTCTTCGCGGTCAAGAACCGCTTCCTCGATGACCTCCCGCTCGAAGAGGTCAATCCTTTCTTGGAGGACATGGTTTCCTATCTCGATGATTCGCACAAGAATCTCATGGACGATCTTCGTAAGAAGAAGGCGTTCGATGATTCCTTAAGCAAAGGCTTTACGGACGCGATCAAAGACTTCAAAGCCGCGAGGAAATAAAGGATGTCTTTGGGCTTAGCAAAAACCAAACGCCGGATCCAGACCGTCAAGAACACGGAGAAGATCACCAAGTCGATGGAACTCATCGCCACGGTGAAAATCAAGCGGTTCAAAAACGAGAGCAATCGGGAATCCCTTTACACCCGGGAATACGAATCCCTGATGGGCGAGCTTTTCGCTCACGACACGGAAACCGGGACCCACTATGGCCGGCCGAACGCGGGAAATCTGCCCGCCCTCTTCATCGTGGTCTCCTCCGACCTCGGTCTCTGCGGGGGCTATAACAATGAGATTTTCAAAGCTCTGAACGGCATGGCTAAACCCACCGATGTCATCGCCCCGATCGGCGCGAAAGCGGTCCATCATTTCGCTCATGACGATCTCTATAAGAACATCAATCACGATTTCGAGAAACTTTCGCTCAATGCGATTGATTTTCCCGAGGTTCATACCCTTTGCGCCGGGCTCAAAGACGATTTCAACGCCCGGAAGTACGCCCGGATTTACATCCTGTTTACCCGCTATGTGAATTCAATCACCTTCCAGCCGACCCGTTTCCAGCTTCTTCCGGTTCAAATCCCGCACCAAGCCTGGGAACATGAGAAGTACTGCCCGCCCTTATTCGATGCATCGGCCCGGCAGCTCATCCATGCCTTGCTTCCGTCTTACCTCGCCGCGGTCTTCTATGATCGGCTCCTCGACAGCCAGCTCAGCGAGCAAGCCTCAAGGCGAACGGCGATGGACAATGCGAACGACAACGCCGATCGGCTGCTATCCGCCCTGACGATTCAATACAACAAAGCGCGCCAGAATGCGATCACCCAGGAAATCACCGAGGTGGTCTCTGGCGCCGGGGATAATTCCCGTTAAGGAGGGAACAGATGGAAAAAAGCGAAAAGAAAGAACTCTATGGCACCGTGGTGCAAGCCGTGGGCCCCGTCATCGACGTCCGCTTCGAGGACAAACACCTCCCGGCCCTCTTGACCGCGCTCAAGATCATCTTCCCGGACGGGAAGAAGACCCTCGTGAGCGAAGTGATGCAACATATCGGCGATGATACGGTCCGGAGCGTCGCGATGGGCGCGACCGAAGGAGTGGAGCGGGGGCTCAAGGTTCTCGATACCGAAGAGCCGATCACCGTTCCGGTGGGCGATAAGACCCTCGGCCGCATGTTTAACGTCCTGGGCGAGCCGATCGATGGCTTGGGCGATGCGGACTTCAAAGATTGCGAACGCGACCCGATCCATCGGGAAGCGCCGAGCTTCGCCGAGCAGAAGGTCTCAACCGAGATCCTCGAAACCGGCATCAAGGTCATCGATTTGCTCTGCCCGTATGTGAAGGGCGGCAAAATCGGTCTCTTTGGCGGCGCCGGCGTCGGTAAAACCGTCCTCATTCAGGAACTCATCTCGAACATCGCTTCCGAGCACCATGGCATTTCCGTCTTCGCTGGGGTCGGCGAACGCTCCCGGGAAGGCAATGACCTTTATTTCGAAATGAAAGCCTCGGGCGTCCTCAAAAACACCGCCCTTTGCTTCGGCCAGATGAATGAACCGCCAGGAGCCCGTATGCGGGTTGGCCTCTCGGCGCTCACCATGGCGGAGTATTTCCGCGATAAGGAACACCAAGACGTCTTACTTTTCATCGATAACATCTTCCGTTTCACCCAAGCGGGTTCGGAGGTGTCCGCCCTGTTAGGGCGTATGCCTTCCGCCGTCGGCTATCAGCCGACCCTCGCGACCGAAATGGGCCAACTTCAGGAACGGATTACCTCGACTCAGGCCGGATCCATCACCTCGGTCCAAGCCGTCTACGTGCCGGCCGATGATTTCACCGATCCGGCGCCAGCCACGACTTTCTCGCACCTTGACGCCAAGACGCTGCTTGACCGCAACATCGCGGCCTTAGGCATCTTCCCGGCCGTCGATCCGCTCGAGAGCTCGTCGAATATCCTTGACCCGCAGATCATCGGCCAAGAGCATTACGATGTCGCTCGCGGCGTGCAGAAACTCTTGCAGCGCTATAAGGAATTGCAGGATATCATCGCCATCTTGGGACTCGATGAGCTCTCCGATGAGGACAAAGCCATCGTTGCCCGGGCGAGACGAGTCCGCAACTTCCTCTCTCAGCCCTTCCACGTGGCGGAGCAATTCAGCGGCTACAAAGGCGTCTACGTCCCGCTCAAAGAGACGATCCGGAGCTTCAAGGAGATCCTTTCGGGCAAGTACGATCGCTATCCCGAGAGCGCCTTCATGTTCTGCGGCACCGTCGAAGACGTTGAAGCCAAAGCCCGCGCAATGGAGGGCAAATGAGCCCCCTCAACGTCACGCTTCTCTCCCTACAAGGTCTTGTCTATGAAGGCGAGGCTTTGGAGGTTTATTTCCCGACCACCGATGGCCCTTTGGGCGTTTTGCCCGGCCATACTCCCTTTATCGCGGAACTCGCCCCCATGGGCGTGATCCGGCTGAAGGAGACGAACGGGAACCTCCATTATTTCGCCGTCTCGCATGGGGCGGTGGAAGTGAGGCCCGATAAGACGATTGCCCTTTCCGATCTCTGTTTGAGCGCCCCTTCCGAAGAAGAAGCCCGCGCCCTCCTCAAGAAAGGCCAAAGCCCGCTTCAAAAGGATGATAAGGACTTCGAACGAGCGCGAGCCGCCCTCGAAGCCCAGACGAAAAAATGAAACTCGCCCAACCCGAAAAGGATGGGCGATTTTTCTTCCTCGTCCCTTCGTGAAAGTCTCCTTTTCCCGTTAACGGTCACCTTAAAAGGAAAATTGACTTATAATACCAATCGTAAATAGAGGCAAAAGTCATGAATTTCATCTTTATATCCCCGAACTTCCCGCCCCGCTATTTCAAGTGGGTCGAAGCGCTCAAGGACCACGGGGTCACGGTCTTAGGGATCGGCGATTCGCCGGATTATGATCTCCATCCGCGGCTCAAGGCCGCGCTCACGGAATACGTTTTCGTCGACGATCTCTCGAATTACGCGAAGATGCTTGCCGCCTGCAAGGCCTACGAAAAGAAATACGGCAAGATTAGCTTCATCGAGTCCGACAATGAGTGGTGGCTCGAGATGGACGCCCGCTTGAGGAAAGGGATGGACGTCAAGACGGGTTTCTGGCCCGAGGAGATGGAGCACATCAAGGCCAAGAGCGCGATGAAGGAATGCTTCCAAAAAGGCGGAGCCAAGACGATGCGCTATATCTTGGTGAACGGCCCGGAGGATCTCGCCAAAGCCAAGGAGTTCATCGCCCAGGTGAATTGGCCCGTCTTCGTGAAGCCGAACGTCGGGGTCGGAGCGAATGAGTCCTATGCCCTCCATAACGAGGCGGAGCTCAACAAATTCCTGGCGAAGAAGCTTCCGGAAACCTACATCATGGAAGAGTATATCGACGGTTTCATCGTCAGCTTCGATGGCGTCTGCGATTCGAAGTCCGATGTCGTCTTCTGCACGAGCGATCATTTCATGACCGCAATCGCGACGGTCGTGAACGACAATACCGACTATTACTATTACAACAACCCGTTCGCCCTCCCGTTCCATGATATCGACGGGCAGGAATTCGAGAAGGTGGGCCGCGCCTGCGTGAAAGCCTTCGGCATCAAGCAGCGCTTCTTTCACATCGAGTTCTTCGTCCTCAAGGAAGACAAGCCGGGCTTCGCCAAGAAAGGTGAGTTCGTCGCCCTCGAGTGCAATATGCGCCCCGCCGGCGGCTTCACGCCCGATCTCATCAACTACGCGAATTCGATTTCCTGCTATGAGCTTTGGGCCGACATCATCACCGGGGACAAGAATCTCCAGAATATGACGCTCCCGAAGTATTACGCGTTCGCCTCCCACCGGAAAGACGTGATCAAATACGCCCATACCCGCGAGGAGATCTTCGCGAAATACGGGACTCGCCTCTGCATGACCGGCCGCTATCCGGCCCATATGGCCTTGGCGATGGGCGATGAGTATTTCTACGCCAAATTCACGGATTACGCCGAGGGCGTCGCCTTCGATGCGTTCGTCCGGGAACGGGCGAAGTAATCAGGCGAAATACGAATGGATGAGCGAGGTGGCTTCGGCTGCCTCGCTTTCTTTTGAGACATCATAAGCCCGAGCGGAATCCTTGAGAATCGGGGCATAGGCGCTCAAAGCGAAGCCTTGAAGAGCGAGGGTTTGATTGGCGGAATCCATCTCCGAGTAATTGAGGACCGCCAGGGGTTTGGAGGAGAACTGGGCGCTCGGATAAAGGGTTAAGGCGTAATAGCTTAAGGCCGCGCTTCCCGAGGAAGAATCCTTGAGGAAAGTGAGGGCGGTGGGGTTTTTGGAAAGATAAGCAGCGTAGGCAGAATAGTCCCGAAACGAGGTGATCGCGCTCGGGGCGCCGACGCTCTTGAAGCCATTTTCGAGCCCCTGATAAGAGAGATTGGCCGCCCCGAGGTAATGGAGCGAGCCTTTTTTAGCGACGTAAAGCATCGGGGTGGCGCCCCAATCGTCCGCCGTCACGTTGAAATACTCTTTGAAGAGATTGAGGACCGTCCGATATTCGGTATAGGTGATGAGCCCATTCTCGAAGAGATTGACTTCGTAGGGGTTATCTTGGAGAAAGGAGACGAAAGTGCTCTTCCATTCGGCGCAATGGTTGCAGGAGGTCGAGGTGAATAAAAACGAGACGCTCTCGCCATTATCCATCCGTTCGATCAGGCGTTCGGCGCTGGTCTTCGCGCAGACGTCTTCGTATTCCGTCGGCGACGAAAGTGCGGAGATGTCCCCGTTGTTCTCCAAGGGGCATTTCAGGCTGTTATCCTTCCCGCACGAGACGAGGAGGAAGGGCAGGAATACAAAAAAAGCGATTCGTCGTTTCACGCTTTTATGATACCGCAATTCCCTTCGTTCGCGGATTCTCTCTTTTTTCTCGACTTCTCGTGCTAAGATAGTCGCATACATTAACTGGAGATCGAAGTATCTTTTATGAACATTTGGCATGCCGTTAAGAAGGAGCGCGTCACTCCCGAAAGCTTCATCGCTTGCATCGAAATCAGCGCCGGAAGCAAAAACAAGTACGAACTCGACAAGGAGACCGGGGCTTTGATTTTGGACCGGATCCTTTATACCGCGACCCATTATCCGCAGAACTATGGCTTCATCCCGCACACCCTTTCGGAAGATGGGGATCCGCTCGACGTGCTCGTGATTTGCTCCGAGCCGATCGTGCCGCTCGCCTTGACCGAAGCCTATCCGATCGGCGTTCTGGAGATGGATGACACCGGTTCGCTCGACGAGAAGATCATCGCCATCTGCGCCCATGACCCGCTTTATAACGGCTACAAGGATATCTGCCAGCTCCCCGAGCACGTTTGCGACGAGATCCGCCATTTCTTCACGGTCTACAAAGAGCTCGAATATGGCAAGCACACCCAGGTCAAAGAGATCAAAGGCCGCGATGCCGCCAAAGAAGTGATCGCCAAAGACATCCTCGCTTATGAACGGAAATTCCCGGGAAACACCGAAAAATAAAAAGCACGCGGTCTATGTCTTACTTGGACTCTATCTTCTTTTTGGAACCCTGATCCTCGCCGAAAGCGCCGTCCCAAGCGCCGCCTCGGGCAATCAATCGAATGCCTTTTCAAACGCCCTCGCTTGGGTCGTGAATATTTTTTCGCCCTCGGTCGAAGGTAAGCAGATCGAGCCGAGCGCTTTCGCCCAGGACGAAAACGGCGATACGACCCTTCTTTCGAAGGATGAATCCGGGGTTTCGCAGATCGCTCTTGGCACGACGAGCCTTCTCACCTATACCGCGACTTACCCCGAGAAGAGCGCCTACGATTTTTATGACCAAGCCTATACGGTTACCCGGACGGTTGGCGGGACGGACGATTACGATCTTCATCCTTCTCAAGACACTGTCAATCACAAGTTCTATCTTCGGATCACCGGCAAAACCGTTTCTTCGACCCCCTATAAAGTCACGATCACGATGGGGGATGCCCTCAGCCAAGACTATTCCTTCAAGGTTGTCGATCTGCCTCGGCCGATGGAAGGCTATTACGAGGCTCACGTCGAAAAGAGCACCCTCAAAGTGGGGGAGCACGAGAAGCTTGACGTGATCCTTTCGAACCCCAAAGCGACCTCTTCAACGGATGGAATGCATCAATCCGATTGGTATCTCCGGCGCTACTTCGATCCCCGAAAATTGTTTACGGGGACGCCCGCCTTCACTCTGACTCCCGAAGATGAGGCAAAAGGCGTGCTCAAACTGAGCGAGGATGGCTTCCTTTACGGGCAAAAAGAAGGCAAAGTCACGCTTCATTACGGGGCAAAAAGTTTGGATATTACCGTTCAGGGCACCGTCGAGGGCACGCTTTCCAATTTCGCTTTAGCTAAAGCCAACGATCATGCCCCGTATATGAACGACTACGATTTCATCGGCGACACCGATACAAAAGGGGCGGTGCAATCGTATTTCTCGCGGAGTGATGGCGGGGTTTATTGGACCACGTTAAAAGCCTCTTTTACTTCGACTTCCGCTTTATCGAAGGGCGATTTAGCCGTCCATTTCGCTTCGAGCGACGAAACGATCCTCCGCATTTTCCCTTTCGCGATCGATTCGGCAAGTCAAGCCGCCTCCTGGTTTGACGAAGAAGGCAATCCCGCTTGCCAAGCCGTGGCCTATCGCCTTCCGGGCAACCAGGAAAGCGATGTGACGGTGGTCGCGACCTCTTTGGCTTTGGGCACCTCGAAAACGCTGACGCTCCACGTGGGCAAGGCGGTCCCGACGGCGATGAGCCTTTTGGGCGTTCCCAGTAGCGGGGTATTGTCCACCAATGCTCAGATTTCCTTGAGTGGTAACTTCGATCCGGCCAATGCTGGGGATAAGCGGCTCAAGGGCACGAGTTCCGATCCGAGTATCATCAGCCTCTCGGGTGATGGGACGAGCACCCTTTTCCTCCTGGGCAAAAAGGAGGGGAGCGCGACGATCGTGGTCCAGAGCGTGGCTAATCCGGCTTTGAGCGAATTCTTCACCCTCACGGTCAAGAATCCGTCGGCGATCAACGAAAGCAATTTCACGGATTTCGCCAGCGTGATCCGCAAAGCGGCGGGCCATTTCACCCTTTTCCTCTTGGCGGCGGTCCTCGGCGAACTTTTCTTCCTTTTCTTCTTTGCCGATCCGAAGAAAGATCTCTTGGCGCTGGGTTTTGGCTGCGCGGTTGGCTTCCTTTGGGCTGGCTTCTCCGAACTGATTCAATATTTGGGTGACCTCTTTTTCTTAGCGGGACGAGGCGGGGCTTGGAGCGACGTCGGGATCGACACCTTGGGTTATGTGGTCGGAGCCTTATTGACCTGGGGGATCGTCCTTTTGATCCGGCGGATCCGAAAAAAGAAAAAGGGTCAAACCCCAATTCAGTAAAAAAGAAAGCGTTCCTTTATGGGGGGAACGCTTTTTAGATCACGCGGAATTCCGGATGCTCTTGGTCGATCGTCTGGAAGAGGAGAATCGCTTCTTTTTTGTCTTTGGCGATGTCCTCGAAGCCTTGGTAATGGGTTTCTTTGTAGCGGCATTTGGCCCAGTAATACCAAAGATAATTCTCATAGGCCATCCAGAGGATCACCTTATGGAAATGGGTCTCGCTCATGTCCTTCGTGAAATAGGCTTTCGTGAAGTAACGGATCTTGGCAAGATCAAAGATCTTGTTCTCGCTCAATAAGGAGGCAAGATCGAAGAATTCATTATTGAGGCCCGCGCATTCGAAATCGATGAGGGTCAATAAGCCATCGGGGCTCTTCAGGATATTGTCATGGACCAAATCGTTATGGGAGAGGACGAGCGGCTCTTTCAAAAAGAGGGCTTTGACCGCGGCGGTGAGCCGTTCCTCTTCCTCGGGGAAAAGGGACTCGCCGCTTCGGAGCTTATAGGAGTCATAGCGCTGAAAGGGGTAGAACTCGCTCCGGCAGCCGTTAATGCCATGGAGCCGATGAAGGATCGAAGCGCAGGCTTTCATGTCCTCTTCGGAGATCTCGGGCGAGACGAAGCGGTGGTCGCCCACGATGTAGCGGTCGATCATGTTGCCGGTCGATTTATCGTAATAATAAAGTTTTGGCCCAATCCGATTCGGGGCGATGAGGGAGAGGATTTTCCCTTCGTTCTCCGAGGAATAGAAAGGGGCATCCGAGGTTTTCTTGAGCCGGAAAACCTTCTCATCGTTGATCAGGTAGGAAGCGTTCGAAAAACCATCCGTCAGATAAACGAGGCTTTTGACGCTTTCGCTGGTCAAATTCTGGTAAAGCTGCTCGATGACGCCCATGTGCCTTTATTGTAATGAATTAGCGCGATAAGGCAAGCCTTAGCCGAGTTTCATTTTTTCGGCTTTGAGGACGAGATTTTTCGTTTCGGGGCGGACGTTCTTGAGGTGAATCGTCGTGAAAGTTTTGACGATTGCCTGGCCCATGACGCTGCCTTTGCGGACGTCTTTGCGTTTGGCGAGGATCACATCGCCATCTTCGAGAGCGGAATTGATGAGGCAGATTTCACCAGCGGTCCGGATTTCCTCGTCGTTCGCATCCTCTTTCTTGATCATCACATGGGATCCGGTCGTGCCTTGGACATGGAGCCAGGAATGCTCCTTGGCGGTGTCGAGGAGGAAGCTCAGGCAGTCATTCTGCTTGGCGCTTTTGCCAAAGAGGATCTTGGTTCCGTTCTCCTCGACTTCGTAGGGGATGGAGTCGTGCGAAAGGCCGCGCCAATCGCCATTCTTTTTCTTTTGAGGGGCTTTTTGGGGGGATATTTGCAGTTCTTTAGCAAGGGCCTCCAAGCCGCTTTCATCGGCTTCCTGGAGCAGAAGAAGGGCACTCTGGACATCCAAGAGTTCCTTTTCGGCGCTGGCTTTATTGGCTTCGTAGAGTTTGAGGGTCTCCTTGGCTTTCTTGGCCCGCTTGTAATAGAGCTCGGCATTTTGAGAGAGGCTTCGTGAGGGATCGAGGGCGATCGTCTCGCCTTCGTAGACGAACGAGCCTTGCCGGTTATTGAGCGAGGAATAATTCACGTAGATCGCATCGCCCTTCGCTCCGTCGTTGAGATGGCTTTCGGCTGCGGAGCGATCCCCTTCGAGGGCGCTCAGTTTGCGCTCGAGGAGCTTGCTCTTCTTCTTGAGCGCTTCGAAAAGATAGCCGAAACGGTCTTTCTTCCGCCGTGCAGCGATTTCGTTTTCTTTGGATCGGCAGAGGGCTTCATAGGCTTTCGGGTCAAAAGGAGTCGCCTGAAGGGCGAAGTCCTTCTTCGCCATCGGCAGATATTTGAGCCCTTTGAGCATTGGCCTCTCGTCCTCCATTTCGCCAGGCCGGTAGGCCGCGAGGATCGTGTCCAGGGCATCGGTCAGAATCAGATTGGCGTGGTGGGGCAGCATCTCGAAATAAAGAGAGCGGCCTTCTTCTTTATAAACGCCGTTGATGATCGTGAATGAGAAACGGACCGCCCGATCGCCATTCACCTCTTCGATTCCGGTGACGTAGCCGTTGGCGAGCTCTTTTTCGAGGACGTCGAGGAATTTGCTTTCGATCGTCCGCTCATCGAGATCCTCTTCGGCCACGTAGAAGCGCGGCATCTGGTCATCGAGGGAGATCACGAAGCGGTTTTCCTTCCCCGAAAGGTGGAAGAAAAGGGTGTTCGCGGTATAAAAATAGGGCCGGCTCAAGTGGTGGTTCACCACCCGAGGGCTGAGGTAGGCGATATAGCTTTGAAGGTCTTGGGCGGTAAAAGTCATGTCAAAAGTATAGCATTTTGTTGCGTTGGAGTTGACCTAGTAACAAGAACTAGATATAGTGTGTTCGGAAAAGAGTTTTTCCGGAGGAATTTTGATATGAAAATCGGTCTCTCGGCAGAATCGACCATCGACCTCGATGAAGCTCATCTTAAAAAGTACGACATCCATACCCTTCCCTTTCACGTCCAAAAAGGCGGCGAAGAGGGCTTTGACTATAAATTCAAGAACGAAGATCTATTCAAGTTCACCCTCGACACCGGCGTGATGTGCCATACCTCGGCCTGCAACATCGGCGAGCTCCAAGAGCATTTCGCCAAAATGTTTGCGATGGGCTACGAGAAAATCATCCATTTCACGATCTCGAGCGGCATCTCGAGCGGCTACAATAACGCCGCGGCGGTCGCTCAGAATGATCCGCGCATCATCGTCATCGATTCGCACGGCACGAGCGGTGGCATTTGCATCCAGGCCATCTACGCCCACGAGCTCATCGAAGCGGGTTATTCCGTCGAAGAGGTCGTCGAGAAAGTCTTGGCTCGGCGCCCCTATATGCAATGCTCATTCCAGCTCGATCGGCTCGACTTCCTTTATAAAGGCGGCCGTTGCTCGAAATTGGCTCTCATCGGCGCCAACATCCTTCACATCAAGCCGGAGATCATCTGCGATCCCGATGGCAAATTCACGACCGGCCGCAAGCACCGGGGCACCACCGAGAAGTGCACGCTCGAGTACATCGACGACATGATCGCCGCGTATCCGAACCTCGATAAGAAGATCGTTTTCCTTGATTACTCGTCAATGGATCCCGCCCTCGTCGAGAAATGCCGGGAGCGCTGCGTCAACGCCGGTTTCCAGGAGGTCCAGGTCTATCAGGCCTGCCCGACCAACTCCTATCACGCCGGACCGAACGTCATCGGCATCCATTTCTATACCGATGGTCCCCATCCGGTCGAGCCGAAGAAAGCCTAAGTTCTCTCGAAAAGATTGCCGCGCTTCGGCGCGGCTTTTTTGTTCTTGGCGATCGGCTTCTCTTCTTTGAATTAGCCGGCGTTTCTCTTTTCTCAGCCGATCAGGGGCGAAAGAGGGGCCTCCGTCAACCAAAAACCCAAAGTAAAAACTTCCTTAACAAAGTTAAGGAAAATAGCCTATAATTTCATCAATTCATGGAAACGCATCCCTCCACAGATTTTTCTTCCATTCCCGGGCGTAAGAATCACCCGTGAGGCGATCAACGCTCTGATTGAGGAAGACCCCGGAAGCTTCGCCCTTTATTGGCTTACAACTTGGCGGACCGCTGAGACTCTTTATTATTCGCCGGATCGGCCTTCGTGCTGTGGCTTCAGCAAAGCCGAATACGACCAACTGACCAAAGAGGCTAGCGATTTCGTGTTGCCAGACGATGTCCCTTTCATCGAAAAGGCACTACAGTCGATTCTCAAGACCGGGCAAGACAAGATGCTCAATTACCGGGTCCGCCATAAGGACCTGGGTTTCGTTTGGCTCCATGCGATCTACCGCTATATCGGTGATCTCGACGGGAGGCCGGTTCTCTTTGCCACTTTTTTGAACAGTTCCGCCGAGACCAAGCTTTTCACCCAGCTTCTCGATAATGTCAAAACCGCGGTGTTCGTGGTCGACCACGCGAGCTACAAGATCCTTTACGCCAATAAGGCCGGCTTGGATTATTGCCAAAAGGGCCTCGATTATTCCTCCGAGCCTTGCTATTCCTTCATCCGAGGCAAAAACAAAGTCTGCGAGCATTGCTTCTTCGCTGGCCTCAAACCGGGTGAAAGCGCGATCCAAGAAACCTATCGCGAATCCCATCATGTTTGGCAATCGGTCCAGATGGAGCGGGTGGATTGGTGCGGGCACGACGCCGTGATTCAGACGATCGAGGATATCACTGGCTATAAAAATCAGCAGAAGCGGCTTCAGAATCAGAAGAGCGCCCTCGAGGAGACGATCGCTTCGATCCCGGTCGGCATTTCGATTTTCCGGAAATCCGGTGAGGAAATCCGCCGCATTTCCTTCAATAACGAAGTGAGTGCGATCAAGGGCGTGAGCGAGAAGGACTTACAAAAAGATACCTTCGAGGATATTTTCAAACGGGTTTGGCCCGCCGACAAAGAACGGGTCATTCAAGATACCAAAGACGTTTTCACGAAAGGCCATGTCATCTCCGTTTATCAAACCAAGAACGAAAAGACGGGCAAGTACATGTGGCTCCGTCGGGAAGGCCGCGCCGTCCCGCAAGAAGACGGTTCGATGCTTGCTTATTTCTGCTACGTCGATATCAGCGCCCAGATGGAGAGCGAGCAAGTCCTCCGCGAATCGCAAGGCCGTTATGAGAACGCCGTCAAAGGCGGCAACATCGCCGTTTGGGAATACGATTTCTCGAGCGGGAGCCTTGTCTCGCCGGAGCATTCGCTCGATCTTTTGGGAATTCCGAATCAGCTGGCGAATCTCCCGGAGAGTCTTTTTCCGTATTTCCTGCCTTACTCCCACCAAGATCTCGTCGATCAATTTACTCTTTTGAAGAAGGGCGTGGTGCCGGAAAGCAAAGATCTTTGGCTTGAGCCTGTCAAGGGCAATAGCGCCTGCTACCGAGTCACTTACACCTTGATCAAGGACACGGATGGGAAGCCCTTCAAGGCCTATGGCGTCGCTCAGGACATCACTTTCGAAAAACGCCTCGAAGAAGAATATTCGCGCCTTTCTTCCGAATTCCTTTCGCTCAACCCGGGCGCCCTTTGCTCGTTCCGCCTCAATCTCTCGGCCAACCATTGCTATGGGGGACACGGTTCGAGCGCCTCCATCAAACGGATCCTCAATAGCAACACCGCGACGGGCTTCTTCAGCGCCCTCATGGGGCTCATGACCGATTCGAAAGACGTCGAAAAAGCGAAGGCGATGCTTTCGATCCCCACCTTGATCACCTACTTCCATAAGGGCACAAAGAATCTCAATCTCACTTATCGCCGCAAGATGGAAAATGGCGAGCAGCACTGGGTCACGACGTACATCGCTCTGGTTCAGAACCCGCACACCCAGGACATTGAAGCCCTGCTTTATTCGGTCGATTCGAACGAGGCGGTCATCGATAAATTGATCGGTGAGCGTCTGACCGACGAAAACTATGAGTTCACCGGCCTCATCAACGTCAAGACGGGCAAGATTTCTTTCCATGATGCCCATCTTGACCCGACCACGCCGCATGAGACGGACGATTTCGATAAAGACATCGCTTTGGCCTCCGAGAAGATCATGAATCCTGAAAACGCCAAAAAGATGGTGGAAGCCATCAATGTCGCCCGGATCACGCGCGAACTCGAGAGCCAGAACAAATACACGTTCACTTTCACGATTGAAAAAGGCCAGGGGAAGGGCGCAGTCAAGACGATGACCTTCATCTACCTTGATGAATCCCACGATGAAATCTTGCTTGCCCGCAACGACATCAGTCAGGCGGTCGAAGCCGAGGCCAAGCAAGCCAAAGTCCTCCAGGCCGCGCTCGATGAGGCCAAAAAGGCGAACCAACTCAAGACCGATTTCCTTTCAAACGTCTCCCATGATATGCGAACCCCGCTCAATGGCGTGATCGGCTACACCGACATGGCCCTCGAGAGCGAAGACCCCGAGAAGATGAAGGAATACCTTCGCAAGATCAAGAAATCGGGCGAGCTTTTGATGTCGCTCATCAACGATACCCTCGACCTCTCGAAGATCGAGACCGGTCAGATCAAGATCCAGAAGACTCCGATCGTCATCAATGAGCTTTTCCAGAAAATCGCGACCTCGGTCGCCCCAAGCGTTGAAGAAAAATCTCTGCATTTCGGCTTCCAAATCACCCCGGATAAGCCGATCGAAGTCTCGATTGATGTCCTCAAAGTCACCGAAATCGTCAACAACTTGCTTTCGAACGCGATTAAGTTCACCCCGAATGGCGGCCATGTGAATCTCTCTTTGGCGGTCACCAAGGAAAAAGAGACTTCGATCTTGACTCAAATCGTCGTCCAAGATGATGGGATCGGCATGTCCGAGGCCTTCTTGGCTAAGGCTTATGAGCCGTTCAACCAAGAGAAAACCGTCAAGAACGCCGAAATCCTCGGCAGTGGCTTAGGCCTTTCGATCGTCCATCAGCTCGTCCACCTCATGGGCGGGGAAGTGACGATCAAGTCCAAGCTCAACGAAGGCACGACGATCACGATCGTCTTGCCGATGGACAAAGCGACGGTCGCCCTTCCGAAAGCGGCGGCTTCCTCGAACGACATCTCCAAACTCAAAGGCAAGCGTGTCTTGCTCGTCGAAGATAATTTCATGAACGCCGAAATCGCGAAGAATGTCCTCTCGCATTATGGTTTGGTGGTGGAGACCGCCGTGAACGGCGTCGAAGCCGTCAGCCATTTCCGGGTGTCTTCGCTTAATGCCTACGCGGCGATATTGATGGATATCCGGATGCCCGTCATGAATGGTTTCGAAGCGGCTAAAGCCATTCGAAGCTCGGGCAGGGCCGACGCGACGATCGTCCCGATCATCGCCATGACCGCCGATGCCTACGAAGACGACGTGAAGCGCTGCCTCGACGCCGGGATGGACGCCCATGTCTCGAAACCGATCGATCGAACTGCCCTTTTAGCCGAATTGACCCGGCTCATTAAATGATCTTGAAGTATCGGTTAATGACCGACAGCGTTTTGAAACCTCTTACATCGTTAAAGCGCCTTTGCGCGGTTGCTTCATAAGGCCAAACGGCTATAATTTAAAGCAATACTTATGAAAAAAGGCCTATTGATCATCTTAAGCGGTCCTTCGGGTGTCGGGAAGGGAACCATTCGCCAAAAAGTGATGGAGGACAACACCCTCAATCTTTGGTATTCGGTTTCTTTGACGACGCGCAAGCAGCGCCCGGGCGAGATGAATGGCCGCGAATATTGGTTCGTGAGCGAGAAGGAATTCGAAGCGAACCTCGAGAAAGGGAACCTCTTGGAGCATGCCGCCTTCTGCGAGCATCATTATGGGACCCCGAAAGATAAAGAAGAAGAGATGCGCTCCAAAGGCATCAACGTGTTTTTGGAGATCGATGTGAATGGGGCCCGCCAGGTCATGGAAAAATGCCCGGACGCCATTTCGATTTTCCTCCTCCCGCCTTCCTTTCAGGAACTTGAAAGCCGGATTCGGGGCCGGAGCACCGAGAGCGAAAAAGCGATCGAAGAGCGCTTAGCCCGGGCGAAAAGCGAGATTCTTCTCGCCAAAAACTACAAATACCAAGTCGTCAATGATTCGCTTGATCGCGCGACCAATGAGATCAAAGGCATCATCCTCAAGGAAATCGCCTCCGCGAAGTAAAGTGATTCGTTTATAATATTTTCGTGGTTATCCTCCAAGTATTGACCCAATATGGCAACCGGTCGCTCGACCGGACGTTTTCTTACCGTTATTCCGGGAAGAAAAAAGTCGGGGAGCGCTACCGGGTCCGCATCAATTTCGCCGGTCATCCCGCGATGGGTTTCGTGATGAAAGTCATTCCGACGGAGAAAACGCCGGAAGAACTCGAAAAAGAACTGGGCTATCCCCTCAAAGAGATCGCGGAGGGGGACATCATCGACGAAGAGCCGCTTTTGACCGATGAACTCATGGCTCTCGCCGAGAAAGTGGCCGAGTATTATTTCGCGCCGCTCGTGAGCGTGCTCCAGGCGATGCTCCCGCCCTCCTTATCGCCCCGGCTCTCCTCGCTCCACGGGCCGAAGATCGCCTATGAGAAATGGGTCGAGATCCTCGATCAGAAAGAAGACGGATTGACCCCGAAACAAGTCGAGATGCTCCGCCTGATCGCCAAAAATAGCCCGATTCTTAAAAAAGAGGCGGGTTCGAGCGCGATTTTGGAGAAGCTGATCCAAGCGAAGAAATGCCGGATCCTTCTCAAAGAGAAAGCCCGTTACGTGATTCCGCCCGAAGAAAGGGAGGAGCCGCACGAGATGACGCTCGATCAGCACGCGGCCTTCGACGCGATTGAGAAGGCGCCCCAGAATGTGGTGCTCCTCGAAGGCGTGACCGGAAGCGGCAAGACCGAAGTCTATCTCCGCCTCTCCGAAAAAGTGCTCGATGCGGGCAAGACCGTTTTGATGCTGGTCCCCGAGATCAATCTGACCCCGGTGATGGTCGAATATTTCTCGCGCCGCTTTGGCCAGAAGGTCGCGATTCTCCATAGCGAGCTCACGCCAGGGGAACGCTACGACGAATACCGCCGGATCGCCCGGGGCGAAGCCCGGATCGTGGTCGGGGCGAGAAGCGCGGTCTTCGCGCCCTTAAGGAACATCGGCCTCATCGTTCTTGACGAAGAGCACGTCGATTCCTATAAGCAGGACAATTTGATCGCCCCGCCCTATTACCACGCGAGAGAAGTGGCGATTTTCCGGGGCGAGCAAGAACATTGCAAGGTCGTTTTGGGTTCGGCAACCCCGTCTTTGGAGACCAAAGCCCGGGCGATGCGGGGCGTTTATGGCTACGCCGAGATGAAGCATCGGATCAACGAAAAGGCGCTGCCGTATACCCGGATCATCGATCTGACCGACCGAAGCAATATTTCGAAGAAGAGCAACAAGATCTCGGCGCCCTTATTGGCGAAAATCGAAGAGAAACTCGCAAAGCATGAGCAGATTCTTCTTCTCATCAACCGCCGGGGCTATTGGACCAATATCATGTGCGCCAACTGCGGCCACATATTCGTCTGCCCTTCTTGCGGAGGGAACCTCACCTATCATCAAGAGGACGAGATGCTCAAATGCCATCATTGCGGCTACGTCGAGAACTTCCCGAAAGTCTGCCCCGAGTGCGGAAGCAGTCATCTCATGCGGACCGGCTATGGGACGGAACGGGTCGTCAAAGAGCTTCAGGAAATCTTCCCTTCGGCCCGGATTTGCCGGGTCGATTCCGATGTGGGGCAGATCAACAAAAACGTCGAGAAGATCATCCATGATTTCCATGACGGGCTCTACGACATCATGGTCGGGACCCAGATGATCGCGAAGGGCCACGATTTCCCGAACGTCACTCTTTCGGGCGTCGTGATGGCCGATATCGGGCTTTCTTTGCCCACCTATCGGGCCGCCGAAAGAACCTTCGAGCTCATCGCCCAGGCGGTCGGCCGGAGCGGCCGTTCCTCCAAAACCGGCGAGGCTTTGATTCAGACCTTCAATCCGTCTCATTACGCGATCGTCTATGGGGCGAGGCAGGATTACGAAGGCTTTTTCCAAAAGGAAATGCAAGAGAGGAAGATCGCCCATTATCCCCCCTATGTGTATTTGATTCTTCTCGAATTCGCCGCCGTGAACGAGGATAAATGCGTTCAAGCGGCCTATGATTTCAAAAACGAGATTCTATCCCAAGGCATCGAATCCCTCGAAGTGGTGGGGCCTTTGCTTCCGTACTACTCGATGGCGAACGGCAAGCACAAACGGATCATGCTCCTCAAGTTCAAGAAACGGGACGAGGTTCATGCCTATCTCAAATCCCTCTTGGGCAAATATTCTTCGATGGGTGGCGTGGATATTGCAATCAATGTCGACCCCTTGGATTATTAGTTTATGTTATAATCAACTTACGTTGAGGTAAGAAATGATCACCATTTGCATTCTCGGGCTCGACCAGTACGTGGTCGGGCATTACTCGAAAGACCAGACGAAAAATCTCGCGAATCTGTTAGAGACATCGGAAGACGATGTCAATTTTTATGCGCCGGAATCGATGGTTTTCCACGCCGGCGTGGAACAAACCTCTTGGAATACAATCGTCATCGTGAAGGCGCCGGAACGCTATTCGGTGCTCGAAGCGAAGGTGGCCGACTATCTGATCAAAACCCTCTCGGAATTCACGATCAACCTTGAAGTGGAGTTCGAATATTTCGAAGAAGGTCATCATTACGAGCATGTCAATTCGTCCTATCCGCGCTTCATCGCCGAGGAGAATCTCGTCGATGTCGAAGGCTCGACGGGCGAAGAGAGCGATAACGACAGCGACGAAGATGACGAGGAGCCGGATCCCCGCGATCGGGCCGACCTCGACATCAACGACCCCAATCAGATTTTCTTAGGCAATGCCTTCGAGGGCAAACAAGATAAACTCGATGGCGTCTCCCCCAAGAAAGACAACCCCAAGAAAGGCCATTGATCGGGGCAATAGAGGAGGATACTTATGCAGGAATTCGACTTATCGAAAACGGTGCTCGATGACATCATCGACCACGACACGCCCTTCTCGGAAGCCCTCCGGAAAGTCTTTCAGAACGATGTGTCGCTCCGCCCGCTCCGCAATATGGTGGCGGGGCTGGTCGGCTGCGAATTAAGGCATCATCTTCTTTTTGCTTATTTGGCTGAGCCGCTCAGCGATTTCGATGACGCCGAGAAGCGTTATCTCGCTTTGGCGTTGGCCGACGCTTATTTCTTCAAGCGGATTCCGCTCGATCAGCTTCAGACGGTCCTCCACGAGAAATTGGGGGACGCGAAGATGGCCAAAGCTCAAACGTTCCTCGACAAAGCCGGCAAAACCGACGAATACATCCCGCCCGAGATCCCGAAGACCTCGAATAAATATCTCTCGCTCCGCTATAACACCCCGGAATGGGTTCTCAAGATCTGGGAGCATTATGGCTACGGGACGACCTATAAGATTCTGAAGAAAAACAACCGCCAGAACACGACCACCGTTCGGGTGCGGAGTTCGCTCACGAGCGTCGAGGAGCTCCTCAACGGGAACCCCGATTACGCCAAGACTAGCGTCGAAGGCATCCTTTGCTATGGTGGGAAAGTCCCGCTTCGGAAGCTTCAGGAAGCCCATGACGAGAAGATCTTCGCCGAGCGGCCAGCCACCAAAGCGGTCCTCGACAAATTCAAGGTCGAAGAGCCCTCGGAAGCCTTCCTTTTCGATGGCAACGCCGATTCCTCGCTCCTCAAAGAGATGATCGAGACTTATGGCTCATCCTTAGGATTGAATCTCGGCGTCTATGACACCAAGGATTACCTCGATGTGAGTCGGATGATCAAGGGGATGGGGCTCAAGAATGTCAACTTCTTCGGCGCCGATCCTGCTCAGATGGACAGCGCGATCTCCCGGCCCCAGGACCTCGTGATCGCCGCTCCGAATTCCTCGAATTTTGACCTGATCCGCGAATATCCCGACTACCTTCTCCATTTCAAAAAAGAGGGGATGGATGAGCTTTTCGAGAAAGAAAAAGCCTTGCTCGAAGGAACTTCGAAGTTCGTGGCGGAGCATGGCACCTTCATCTACATGATCTACACGATCAGCAAGAAGGAAGGCCATCAGACCGTGAATGAGTTCCTTTTGAAACATCCGGAATTCAAATTGGTCCGGGAAGCCCAGCTCTTCCCATACGAGGACCTTGATACCGCCCTTTATTACGCCGTGATGAAGAAAGAAACGCCGCTCGCGAAAGTCGAGCCCCCCTTAGGAGAGACAAGCGCCCTCAAAGACGCCAGCGCCCCTGTGAGCGCCGCCTCCAGCGACTAGAAAGAAAACGATGAAAAAGAACCTCTTCGGCTATACCTTACCAGCCCTCGAGGAGGAGATGGTCTCGTTAGGCGAAAAGCCTTTTAGAGCCCGTCAACTCTACGAGTGGATTTACCTTAAGAAAGTCTATGACTTCAACGGGATGACGGATCTCTCCAAGAGTTTTCGCGACCGTTTGATCGCCGAGTATTGCTTGACCCTCCCCACGGTTTTTAAAGAGCAGGATGCCAGCGATGGCACCGTCAAGCTGCTTTTGGAAATGGAAGACGGGGCCAAAGTCGAGACGGTCCTCATGCGCTACGACTATGGCAATGTCATCTGTGTCAGCAGCGAAGTCGGCTGCTCGATGGGCTGCGCTTTCTGTGCCTCGGGCCTCCTAAAAAAGGAGCGGGGCCTTACTTCAGCCGAAATGACAGGCGAAGTAATCGTGATGAATCAGCTTTTAGCCAAAGAGGGCGAGAACGTCTCCCACATCGTCGTGATGGGGACGGGCGAGCCGTTTGATAACTACGATGCGGTCCTTTCTTTCGCCCACACGATGAATGAGCAGCGGGGCCTCGCGATCGGGGCGCGCCACATCACCGTCAGCACCTGCGGGCTCGTCGACGGGATCAAACGCTACGCCGAGGAGGGGATCCAGATCAACCTCGCGATCTCGCTTCACGCGCCGAATGACGAAATCCGGAAGCGCCTCATGCCGATCGCCCAACGCTACACGATGGACGAAGTGCTCGACGCGGTCCGTTACTACATCGATAAAGCCGGCCGCCGGGTCACCTTCGAGTACATCATGATCAAAGGGATCAACGATTCGCTCGAGTGCGCCGAGGAATTGGCCAATAAACTGCGGGGCATTCTTTGCTACGTGAACCTGATTCCTTATAACCCCGTCAAAGAAAAACCGTTCGAGCGGGCCGAGAGTTCGACCACCCGCGCTTTCAGCGAAAAACTCAACGCTTTGGGCATCAATTGCACCGTCCGGAAAGAATTCGGCACGGATATCGATGCCGCTTGCGGGCAGTTGCGTGTAAAATACGTGAAGAAGGATCACGAATGACCTACCACGGAACCTACGCTTACAAGACCGATATCGGCCGGGTAAGAAGCCATAATGAAGATCAGGCGATGGTCGTCCTGAACGCCTCGGGCGAAGTGTTTTTGCTCGTCTGCGACGGGATGGGCGGCGCCAATAAAGGCGATGTCGCCTCAAAACTTGCCATCGATTCGCTTTCGGAGAGCTTCCGCAAAAAGAAACGGACCCCCTTCGCTCAGCTCGATAAGTGGTGGTTCACGCGGGCTTGCAAAGAGGCCAACGCCTTGATTTACGACCAAGCCGAGAAGAACCCCGCCGAAAAGGGAATGGGCACCACGATGGTGGCCGCTCTGATTTCCGGGGATCGGCTCACGATCGCCAATATCGGGGATTCGAGGGCCTATCTCATCGGCAAAGATTCCATTCAGCAATTGTCGGAAGACCAAACCTACGTTCATTTCCTCGTCGAAACCGGGAAAATCACGCCGGAGCAGGCCTTGACTCACCCTGAGAGGCACGTTCTCATGAACGCGCTCGGGATCTATCCTTCCGTTTCCTTAACCATCAGCGTCCATCCCTACAAGGGGGAAAGCTTGCTTCTCTGCTCCGATGGGCTTTATAACCAAGTCCCGGAGAAAGACATCCTCGCCCTCGTCTCCACCGACGAAAGGGCCGATCAGAAAGTCATGAGCCTCATTTGCGTTGCCAATCAAAATGGCGGCAGCGACAACGAAGGCATCGCCTATTGGGAGAGCATTGGTCATGATTGAGATCGGCGAGAAGATCGACGAGCGCTATCGCGTCACTTCTCGGATCGCCCATGGGGGCATGGCGGACGTTTATGAAGCTTACGATATCGTGAATCGTCGAAGCGTGGCCCTCAAGGTCATGCGGGTTGACATGATGTCAAACCCGAAGAATATCGAGCGTTTCAACCGCGAGTGCATCGCCGCGGCTTCTTTGAATAACCCCAACATCGTCAAGGTCTATGGCCAAGGCGTGGTGGACGGGCGGCCCTACATGGCGAACGAATACGTCGATGGCAGGACCCTCCGCGACAAACTCAATGTCGTGAGCGGCCATAATCTCCCGCCGCTTGAGGCGTGCGAAGTGATGCTTCAGCTCACGAGCGGCGTCCAATACATCCATGAGCACGGGCTCATTCACCGCGACATCAAACCCGACAATCTTTTCTATCTCCCGGATGGCTCGGTCAAGATCGCCGATTTCGGCATCTCGAGCCAGCTCAACGAACCCCAGGTGGGGGACGCGGTGACCGGGACGATCTATTACACGGCGCCAGAGATTCTGATGGGCCAACCCGCCGGAATCGAGAGCGATATTTATTCGATGGGCATTGTTTTCTTCGAGATCCTGACCGGCCAGATTCCTTTCGATGGGGCTACGCCAGAGGAGGTCGCGATTGCTCAGATCAAGAAGCATTTCCCCGAGCCCTCGCGCTTCAATAGCGCGGTGCCGCGGTCGGTCGATCGAATCGTCGTCAAAGCCTGCCGCAAGTCGCCGGATGAGCGCTTTTTCACCTCGCAAGAGATGCATGACGCGATCGTCGAGGCGATGAAGGATCAAGATTCGTTCAAGGAGAAAAAGGGATTCTTCTCCCGCTTATTTGGGTTCAAATGATGAAAGAATTATCCACGCTGATTTATCCGTGCGTCTCGCCTTCGCTTTTGGCGGCCCCGAAGGACAAAATCCCGGAGTCGATCCGTTTAGCCAAAGCATCGGGCGCCCCTTTCGTCCACATCGATTGCATGGACGGGCGCTTCGTCCCGAATGTGGCCTATGACGAAAGTTTTGTGGCAAAATACCATGCCCAAGATCTGGTGAACGACGTCCATATCATGATCGAGAAGCCGTGGCTTTTCGTCGGGGCCTACGCCGAAAGCGGCGCCGACATTTTGACCTTCCATCTCGAGGCCTGCCCCGATGAGGAAAGCGTCCACGCGACCCTCAAGGAGATCCGCTCTTTGGGCGTTCATCCGGGCCTTTCGATCAAACCGGCAACCCCGGTTCAGAAGCTTTTGCCTTATCTTCACGAAGTCGATCTCATCCTCGTGATGTCGGTCGAACCGGGCAAAGGCGGCCAGCCGTTTTTACCGAGCGCTCTTGCCAAGCTTTTATTCCTTAAAAAAGAATTGGCCAAAGAAGGCCTTTCGAAGAAGGTCTTGCTCGAAGTCGATGGGGGCATCAATGACGTGACGGGGCCCGAATGCGTCAAAGCGGGCGCCGAGGTTTTGGTGGCCGGAAGCTATCTTTATGGCCACGAGGATTTCGCCCTCCGCTTAAAGAAACTCCTTTCATGAACATCCAAACGGCTTTTCCTTTATTAGGCGCTTATCTCTTCGGGGTTTTCCTCTTGCTTTTCCTCGGCTACAAAGCCAAAGAAAAAGGCGGGGAGGGTTATTCCTTCCTTTCGGGCTTCCCTTATGAGCTCTATGGCGATTCGAGAGAGGTCTATCCCCTCTTCGCCCGGATTGGCGAAGGGATCGCTCTCCTCAGCGATGTCGGCCTTCCTTTGGCCCTCCTGGTCAGTTACCGTTCCTCGCTTCAGGGCACCACGCCCTCCTATCTCGCCGGATTATTGATCTTCGCCTTCCTCTTTGCTCTCAGCTATCTCTTCATGACGATCATCCCCGCTTCAAACGAAAAAGCCCATCTGAGCCTTTTCTTCTCGAGCGCGGCTCTTTCGACCTTGAGCTTATCGATGGATGGGCTCTTCTTGATCGTCTTGATCCGGAGCCTTTCGGGCAAAGAGATGCCCTATATCCTCGTCGGCTTCCTTTTCGCCTTGGCGCTGGCGACGATCTTACTTCCCTTCCATCCGAAGATGAAGCGGTGGGCCGAGCTCGAGCGGGTCAGCGAGAAAGACGGGACCGTGAGTTTTCGTCGGCCCCGTGTCTTCATTTTGGCTCTCCAAGAATGGCTGCTTTCGCTTTTTCGGGCGCTCGGCTACATCCTCGCTCTCGTGGGCTTCCTCTTGGCGGCCCTATAAAAGAATAAGGAAAAAAGAAGGCACGAAAAAAGGCTGATCGCTCAGCCCTGTTTTTTGTTCGGTTTTGAAAACTACTTCGCTTCAGCGGCTTTCGGAGCTTCAACGGGTTTCGCGGCCGGCTTGTTCTCTTTTTCCGCGGCGGCTTTCGCTTTGACGGACTTATTGAGAGAACGATAGGCGCGAGCGCTCATGCGGACTTCGACCATCTTGCCGTTGATCTCAATCTTGTACTTTTGGAGATTGACGTTCCAAACGCGGCGGGTCGCAAGAACGCTGTGTGAGCGGTTATTGCCGCTGACGGGTCCTTTTCCGGTAATCGGGCATACTCTTGACATAAATTTTCACCTCTCACGCGACAAAAATCGCGATTAAGACTATATCACGCGTGCGCAAGGTAAGCAAATACTTTGTGCGGGGAGCATCAATTCTCTCTTTCTCCATGAACTGACAAACTAAATGCAACTATAACCATCATAACTGCTTTAAGTACGACAAATCCTCCTTGGGCTTATGATTTTCCAGTCTCACCAAGACGGAAATCCGCAAGAGCAAGGAGGCATTTCAATTATGGGACAAAACAGGGGGAAGCAGTCCAACCTTTCGAAAAGGGAGGCGCTTTCCAGGATGATCCGGGACAAGAAGACGGCCAGGGAGATCGCGATGGCTCTGGGGATGAATCCCACATCCGTCTCTAGAGAGATTCTAAGGAACCGCAGACAATCAGCTTCACCTTTAGACGAAGGGACACCTTGCCAAAAATGCGAGAATCGAGTTGGATGCTCGCTACATCATATCTGCGGAAGACAAGAATGCCATCAAAAATGCGCTTCTTGCAAGGCCATTCGCTCATGCGCGAGGTTCATCCCTTTTTCATGCGAAATCAATAAGAGATGGCCCCTTTGCTGCAATGGTTGCCCAAAGGAAAGGAGATGCCCGCTTGAGCACTGCCGCTACTTGCCAGACGAAGCCGACTTCTCCAGCAGGGAAAGACTGAGGGAATCGAGATCTGGGGCCGATATGACTCCCGATGAGCTGAAGGCGATGGATGCGGCGTTGCACGAGGCAGTCATAGGCAAAGGGCAAAGCATCCATCACGCCTTGCTTGCCAACAAAGACGTCATTAGATGCGGCGAGAAGACGGTCTATCGACGAATTGCTAAAGGCTCATTAAGCGTCAAGAACATCGATTTGCCTAGACGGCCCGGGCTTAAGAAAAGGAAAAGAAGTTCCATGGCCGACAAATGCGCCTATAAACACTCTTCTTCTATCGATAGAACGGGACATCTGTATAGTGACTGGGCGATATACCGCTACGCCAATGGCATCACCTACTATTTCGAGACGGACCTCTTAGGGAAGCCTAACGCTTCAAGCAAGGAGGTCTTAGTTCTAACGATGCCCGGAACCTCCTTCACTCTTTTATATCTCGTCGAGGAAGCCGCTAGGGACAAGGCCAAATCCCTTTTCGACATGGTCGAGAAAGAGATAGGAACCCCTCTATTTAAAAAGATATTCCCCGCCTTGCTGACGGATCGCGACGTGGTGTTCGATGACTTCTCATTGATTGAAACCAATGATGACGGAGAAATACGAACCAGGGTGTTCTTTTGCAACCCGGCCGCGCCGAGCCAGAAGGCCAACGTCGAGAGCATGAACGCCCAACTCCGCCCTGTTTTCCCTAAGCGCGCCATCTTAAACGAATACACCCAAAAAGAACTTTGTGAAGCCGCCTCGATGATGAATTCCAGGATGCTTAACTCCATAGACGATAAAACGCCTTATGAGCTCTTTGCTGCCATATTTGGCGTTGGAGCAGCCGAGGCTCTTCGCATCAGGAAGATTGCCCCAAAGGAGGTAACCCTCAAACCGATCCATAAGTAATTAACCCCAAAAACTGCATTTAGCCTGACAAACTGCATTTGGTCAGTTGCTTTCCTTGTGCCCAATAAAGGTTCAATGGGACAATTTGGACCATCTTTGCCAACTAAACGCATCTGAAAAGCTCTTTAAAGCGGCATTAAGTCTGACAAACGCAAATTTTGATGGTTATAGTTGCATTTAGTTTGTCAGTTCATGATTCTCTCTTTCTCGGGGCGAAAAGGGGTGCTTTTTTGACCAATTCCCCCTTTAGGGGAAGGGGTAGGGCAATTTTCGCATTCTTTTCGCCCTAGGTTTACCCTTGGTGTGCTAAGATAATAAAGAAGCCGTTCTCACTACCTGTTTGGAGGGTAATATGAGCACCAAATTAGCAGCCATGATTTTGGCGGGTGGCAAAGGCACCCGTCTTCAGGCTTTGACGAAAAAAGTCGCCAAGCCTGCCGTTTCCTATGGCGGGAAGTATCGCATCATCGATTTCCCGCTCTCCAACTGCGCTAACTCAGGCATCACTTGCGTTGGCGTGCTCACTCAGTACGAATCGAGCGAGCTCAACACCTACGTGGGCAATGGCGAGAAGTGGGGCCTCAATGGGGTCCGCTCCTTAACCTCCGTCCTCACGCCGAAGCAGACTGATGAGGGCTCGAACTGGTACCTCGGAACGGCCGATGCTATTTATCAAAACATCGACTGGCTCGATGGAATCGAACCGGAATACGTCCTGATCCTCTCGGGCGATCACGTCTACAGCTGCACCTATGACGCGATGCTCAAGCAGACGATCGATAACGACGCGGATTGCACGATCGCCGTCTACCCGGTCGCTTGGGAAGAGGCGCCGCGCTTTGGCATCTTGGTGACCGACAAAGCCGACAACATCACCGACTTCCAAGAGAAGCCGAAGAAACCGATCTCGAACCTCGCCTCGATGGGCATTTACATCTTTCCGTACAAAGTCTTGCGGGCCGAACTCCTCGCCGATGCGAAGGATCCGGAGAGCGAGCATGATTTCGGCAAGAACATCATCCCGAAGATGATGGCCGAAAAAAAGAAGATGGTGGCGTATACCTACCATGGTTATTGGAAGGACGTCGGCACCGTTGCGAGCTTGCATCAAGCGAACATGGACCTACTACTCACCGGAGATACAACGACAAATTTATACACTGTACAAGGCGAGAACCGCATCTATTCCGAAGATACGCATAGCACGCCGCAATACATCGGCCCGAAAGCCAGCTTGACCGACTCCCTCATCAACCAGGGCGCCGTCGTTCTCGGCGCGGTTGATCATTGCGTCGTCTCGGGCGAGACCCTGATCGAAGAAGGGGCCAGCTGCAAGAACGCCGTCATCATGAACGGCGCGGTCATCAAGAAGGGAGCGGTGGTCGAAGATTGCATCATCGGCCCCGATACCTTGATCGATGTGGATGAAAAAGTGAACCCTGAGCACGATGGGATCGCGCTCGTCGTGAACGGAAAGGCGGCCAACTAATTATGAAAGACGTCATTGCGCTTCTCGATTGCCACAATTCGCCGGATCTCGGCGAATTGACTTCCGCCCGTCCGTTAGCCTCGACTTCCTTCCTCGGCCGTTATGCCTTCGCCGATTTCGCCCTCAGCAATTTCTGCAATAGCGAGATTCAGAACGTCGGCATCTTGGTCAAAGACCATCAGCGCTCGATTCTCAAGCACATGGGCAACATGATGTCTTGGGTCGTCAACACCAAGATCGGGCACGAAACGATTTTCTACAACGAAAAAGGTCAGCTCAATCCGGCTTATAACTCCGATATCAACAACATCAAGGAAAACGATTGGGTCCTTTATGACTCGAACGCCTCGGTGATCGTCTTCGAGAGCGCTCATATCGTCCTCGATATCGATCTTCGCCCGCTCATTGAGGAACACAAAGCCCGCGGTGAGGCCATGACCGTCGTCTATAAGAAGATCAACGATGCCGATCAGGAATTCCGCGAAGGCTATGTCTATGACATCGATAAAGACGGCTATGTCGACAGCATCCATAAGAACGATGGCGCTCAGAAGAACGCCAACGTCAGCTTGGAGATCTGGATCGTCAACCGGACCGTCCTCGCCGATATGATCAACCGCCACCAGATGGTCGACGCGGCCTATGGCATGCGCGAAATGATCGGCTATCTCGTGAAAAACGGGATCATCAAAGTCCACGCCGTCGAATTCAAAGGCTACGCCCGCTCTTTCGATAGCTTGGAGAATTACGTCAAATATTCGTTTGAGCTTCTCGACCGCAACGTCGCTCAGCAGCTCTTCAAACCCGATTGGCCGATTTACACGGCCACCCACGATACCCCGCCGGCCCTCTATGGCGAAAAGACCTCGATCACCAATTCGTTCATCTCGAATGGCTGCTTGATCGAAGGCGACGTCCACGACTCGATCATCTGCCGCAACGTCAAGATCGCTAAAGGTGCGAAAGTCTCGCGCTCAATCATCCTTTCGAACGTCTCGGTCGGGAGCCTTGTGACCCTCTCCGACGTCGTGATTGATAAGTATTCGATCGTCACTGCTCGTCATACGATCGCCGGGGATCCGGCGAACGTCATTTACCTCAAACAAGGAGCTATCTTATGAAAATCGCGATGTTCGCTTCCGAAAGCAACCCTTTGGCAAAATCCGGCGGCTTGGCCGATGTGGTCTATGCCCTCGGGAAGGAACTCGCCAAAGAAGGGCATGACGTCATTATCGGCATGCCGTATTATCAGTCAATCAAAGCCAAGAATCTCAAGACCAAAAAGGTCGGTTCCTTCGATGTCTATATGTCCTGGCGCCACCAAGAAGCCCAGGTCTATTCCTACGAGAGCGAAGGGGTCACCTTCTATCTGATCTCGAATCAGTATTATTTCGACCGCGATAAGCTCTATGGCTACGATGACGATGGCGAGCGTTTCGCCTTCCTTTCCTTGGCGTGCCGTCGGTTATTGAAGTTCATCGATTTCAAGGCCGACATCGTCCATGTCCACGATTGGCAGACCGCGATTATCCCGTGCCTCGTCAAAGAGCAGAATTGCTTCGATGATTTCTATAAGGATATGTCGTTTGTCCTGACGATCCACAACCCCGCTTTCAAGGGGATGATCGATCGTTATTTCCTCAATGATTTCTACGGGCTCAGCGATGCCCTTTACGACACCGGCAAGGTCCGTTTCGAAGGGATGGTCTCCACCCTGAAGAGCGGCATTGTCTATGCCGATAAGATCACGACCGTTTCGCCTTCGCACCGGGAAGAGCTCCTTTCACGCGACCTCTCGCAAGGCCTCGATGGGGTGCTTCAGCTCCGCCGGGACGATTTCGTCGGGATCCTCAATGGCATCGATGTCGAGGAGTGGAATCCGCAAACCGATAAGTTCATCAAGAAGAATTTCGACGTCAAGACGCTTCAGGAAGCCAAAGGCCTTAACCAAGCCGACCTCTTGGATGCCTTCCATATCCATTGGTATGGCGGGCCGGTCTATGGCATCGTCTCCCGCCTCTCGTGGCAAAAGGGGATCGACATCCTCTTAGGGAGCGGCCGCCGCGCCCTTCAAAACGGCGCTTCGCTCGTCGTCTTGGGCAATGGCGAATACGAACTCGAGCAGAAGATGGAATCGCTCCGCCGGGATTTCCCGAACACGATGGGCATCTATATCGGCTATTCGAACGAACTGGCCCACAAGATCTACGCGGGCTGCGACTATTTCCTCATGCCATCCCTCTTTGAGCCGTGCGGCATCAGCCAGATGATCGCCCAACGCTATGGCACTTTGCCGATCGTCCGTTACACCGGTGGTCTTCGCGACACGGTCGACGGCTACGATGGGCAAGAGGTCAAGAACGCGGATGGCATTGGTTTCAACGACTACAACGAGACCGGACTCGACTATGGTTTCGCCCTCTCGAAGAAGCTTTCGGGGAACCCGAAAGATTATTTCCAAGCCGCGACGAATGCGATGGCACTCGACCGTTCATGGAAAAAGAGTGCCAATGCCTACGAAAAACTTTATAATGCCCTCGTGAAAAAAGCCTAGGCTTTTGGAGAGCAGCATGAGTTACGACCATAAAGCCATTGAAGAAAAATGGCGCGCGTATTGGGAGAAGAATAACACTTTCTATTGCGATACGAAGGATTTCTCGAAGCCCAAGTATTATTGCTTGGACATGTTTCCTTATCCTTCGGGACAAGGGCTTCACGTCGGCCACCCGGAAGGCTATACGGCGACCGATATCGTCTCCCGCATGAAGCGGATGCAGGGCTTCAATGTCCTTCACCCGATGGGCTGGGATGCCTTTGGCCTCCCCGCCGAGCAATTCGCGATTCAGAACAATCGGCATCCGGAGGAATTCACCCGGAAGAACATCGCCCATTTCAAAGATGAGATCGAGGCCTTGGGCTTTTCGTATGATTGGTCCAAAGAGTTGGCTACGATCGATCCGGGCTACTACAAGTGGACCCAATGGATCTTCCTTCAGCTTTATAAGCACGATCTCGCCTATGTGGCGGATGTGCCCGTCAACTATTGCCCGGAACTCGGGACCGTTTTGGCCAACGAAGAGGTCATCGACGGGAAGAGCGAGCGCGGGGGCTATCCGGTCATCCGGATGCCGATGCGGCAATGGGTTTTGAAGATTACCGCCTATGCCGACAAACTCGAGAGGGATCTCGCGCTTCTCGATTGGCCGAAGTCGACGATTGAGATGCAAAAGAACTGGATCGGCCGGAGCAGTGGCGTCGCCGTGGATTTCGCGGTCGCCTTCTCGACCGAATCCTTCCAGGTCTTCACGACCCGGGTCGATACCCTCTTTGGCTGCACCTATTGCGTTTTGGCGCCTGAGCATCCGCTTGTGAAGAAACTTGTGAGCGCCAAGCAGAAGAAAGCCGTTGAGGCGTATTGCGCGGAAGCCGCGAAAAAGAGCGAGCTCGCCCGCACTTCGAACGAATCGAAAGAAAAGACCGGCGTCTATCTGGGCGCCGATGCGGTCAACCCGATCAATGGCAAGAAGATCCCGATTTACGTCGGGGATTACGTCTTGGGCAGCTATGGGACCGGCGCCGTCATGGCGGTGCCGTGCCACGATGAGCGCGATTATCTCTTCGCCAAAAAGCATGGCATCCCGATGATCCAGGTCATCGAGGGCGACGTGAGCCAAGCCGCCTACGAAGGCGATGGCAAGCATATCAACAGCGCTTTCGCCGACGGGCTCAATAACGAAGCGGCCAAAGCGGCCATCACGAAGAAACTCGTTGAGATGCATAAAGGAAAAGAAGTCGTCAACTACAAACTCCGCGACTGGATTTTCTCGCGCCAACGCTATTGGGGCGAGCCGATCCCGATGGTCACGACCAAAGACGGGAAGGAGCTTCCGCTGCCGGAAGATCAGCTCCCGCTCGTGCTTCCGGAGCTCGACGATTACCGGCCGAGCCGCGATGGGAAACCGCCGCTTTCGAAGGCGCCGGCGAGCTGGCTCAACGTCAAGGTCGACGGCCAAGACGCCACCCGGGAAACCAACACGATGCCGCAATGGGCGGGGTCCTGCTGGTATTACATCCGCTATCTCGATCCGCATAACGAAGAGGCGATGGCCGATCCGAAATTGATCGAGCATTGGCTTCCGGTCGATCTTTATATCGGCGGGCAAGAGCACGCCGTCCTCCATTTGCTCTATGCGCGTTTCTGGCACAAATTCCTCTACGATATCGGGGTGGTGAAGTGCCCGGAGCCGTTCCAGAAGCTTTATCACCAAGGCATGATCTTGGGGACGAACGGGGAGAAGATGTCCAAGAGCCGCGGCAACGTCGTCAACCCGGATGACATCGTCAAGGAGAGCGGCGCCGATTCGCTCCGCCTCTTCGAGATGTTCGCCGGCCCCTTGGCGGAGGTGAAGCCGTGGTCGACCGAAGGCTTGGCCGGGGCGCGCCGCTTCATCGAGCGGGCGTTCCGCCTCGTCAGCGAAGACGATTTCACGAAGAAAATCTCCGCCGAGAACTCGGGCGAGCTCGATTATTCCTATAACGTCCTCGTCAAGAAGGCGACCTCGGATTTCGAAGCGCTCTCTTTCAACACGACGATCGCTCAGATGATGGTGTTCGTGAACGATTGCTACAAAGCCAAGAGCCTCTATAAGCCCTATTTGGAAGGCTTTACCCAGATCCTCTCGTGCGTCTGCCCCTTCGTCGGGGAAGAGATGTGGTCCTTGCTCGGGCATCACGAGAGCATCGCCTACGCCCCTTGGCCGAAAGCCGACGAAACGAAGACCCTCCTTCAGAAGGTCAAGATCGCCGCGTCGGTGAACGGCAAAGTCCGCGATGTCCTCGAAGTCGACAAAGGAACCGATGAGGCCACCCTCCAGAGGCTGGCCCTCGCCCTTCCGAAGATCAAAGCCTACACCGACGGCCACGCCATCAAAAAGGTGATCGTCGTCAAGGATCGGATCATCAACATCGTCGTTGGCTGATGGCGGAAAAAGCCCTCATTCCGAAGGAGTGGGGGCTTTTGTTATGGATCAAGGCGTTATTGGAACTCTTTGCCGCACTTCCGGCAATGCTTGGCATCGGCGTCATTCACTTCGCCGCAGCTCGGGCATTTCTTCGTCAGGGCCGCGCCGCAGTTATCGCAATAACAGGCGCCTTTCTCGTTGAGGGTTCCGCACTTGGGGCAGACCGGTCCTTTGTCGGAGGGGGTAATGCCTTCCTTGACCGAGCTGACGACGGTTTGGACCGTCTTCCCGAATTCGTCGCGGGTGCCGCTCATCATGTAGTTGCTCGTATCCTTGACGACCGGGGCGACTTCGCTCGCCGCATAGCGGCCGACTGATCCGGCATAGCCGAAGATCATGAGGACCAAAGCGACCATGAGAATCGTGCCGCCGAGCGAGATGAAGATGATGCCGAAGACCCCGCGCGAAGGATCCATCGTCATATCGAAGAATTCGCTGAAGAAGAGGATGAACCCGAGCGCAAGGAACAAAAGGCCGACCACGAGGACGATCCAGGCGATCGTCCGGATTTTGTGGCGGGTCTCTTTCTGAGGCTCGAGGTAGTGGAGATGGGTAGGGTTTCCTTTCGCGTTCGCGTCATTGCCCTTCAGAAGATAGTCGGTGCTCACATCGAAGATCTCCGCGAGCCGGGAGACGTTATCGAGGGTCGGCTGGGCCTCCCCGGTCTCCCATTTGCTCACGGCCTTGGCCGAGACATCCAGCCGTTCGGCGAGATCCCCTTGACTCAGCCCCTTCTTTTTCCGTTCGTCGTAGATTCTTTGCCCAATGCCTTCCATTGCTTTTGCCTCCTGGACGCGCTTATCTTGCCGAAAATAGGTTAGCACGCGCAACCCCTTGGAGGCACAACTTTAAGAACCAATGGTTCAAGGAGAAGCTGCCATCGAAGGAAAAACCGAAAGAAAAAATCAACTTTTTCGATTGATTTTTTGGAGGGATCCTCAATCGATCGCGATCTTGAAAACGGCTTTCTCGATCGTCTCGCCGTTCACATCGACGCAGGCCTTGTGGAGATCTTCGGGGTAAACGAGGGCGAAGTCGCCTTCGTGGAGGTCGATTTCCCCATCGAGCTCCCCTTGGTAGTTCGTCCGATCCTTAAGGGGATCATAGGGCCCCATTTCGGCGAGGCCTTGGCGTTCTTTGTTCACGTAGCCAAACCGCTCGACGCCCTTCAGGACGATCTGGAGGTCGAGGTGGTGGCGGTGCCCTTCGATTTTGGCGTCCGCCTCGCTTTTGCCCCGATAGCTTTGGCGGTTCAGGATCACGTTATCCCCGTCGATGAGCGTTTTGCCGACGGGAAGGGCGAGCAAATCGTGGCTTTCAAGATACGCGAAAGCGGTTTGGATGTTCTTGCCTGCGAAGTCTTTTGACGAAAAATCCCGGAGATTTCCGATAATCATTTTTCTGTCCTCGTAGAAATTATAGAAGCCGGGAACAGGAAAAGTTTGGGTTCGGAGAACAAATCGCTTTCTTTAATGACGGGGGTTTTGCGAGGATTTCGGATCCTGTTTCTCGTAAAGAAGGAATTCCTTGGTTTTGAGGAGGCGGACCCGCACCTCATCGCCGTCTTGATAGCTTTTGGCGAAGCTCTTGAAGAAACTGCCATAGAGCCGGCCTTCGATCAGCTCGCCCTCCTCCTCGTAACGGGCCAAGGCGTGGCGCGAGATCTTGCCGGTGGAGCCTTCGATATGGGTGATGGTCGCGATGACGTCTTTCCCTTCGATGGCGCAAAGGGTTTTATAGCGGAAGAAGGCCTCAAAGAGCGAAAGATAAAGGAAATAGAGACCCGCGAGCCAGGCCAAGGCCACGAAATAGGAGATGAAAGGATAGCCAAGGAGGAGCCGAGCCGCCAAGAGCCCGCCGCCGCCAAGGAGAAGGAATAAGGCGGGGAGAAGATAGAGGAGCGCGAGGCGCTTAGCGCCATAGACATCGGTGGTTTTCATGCGGCCTTTATTATAAGCGCGATTCCGTTTTATAATACCTCTTATGGAAAAAGGACTTCGAAAGCACGTCGTGATCGCCTCTGCTCTTTCGAGCGTCGCCTTTCTCGGCTTCGTTTTCTCGTTTCTCCGTTTCTCGAAGCCGAACGGAGCCGCTTCCGACTGGATGGGCAACCTTGACGATGGGGCGGCTTTGACGTCGCTTTCGATTCCGGGCTCCCATGACAGCGGGGCTTTGCATTCGGTGGCCGATCTATCCGGCAAATGCCAGGACGCCACGATCGCCGAGCAATTGAGCTATGGCGTCCGCTTCTTCGACGTCCGGCTTCGCTACGAGAAGAGCGCCCTTTTTGTTTATCATGGCTTCATCAACGAGGGAATGAGCTTCTCCGAGCTCCTTTCCCCGATGTATTCCTTTTTGAAAGAACACCCGAAGGAATGCCTTTTGCTCTCGGCGAAAAAGGAAAATCTGTCCGATTCCAGCTCAATGTTCGAGGCCGCGCTCAAAAACGAGATCGCGAAGAATTCGTCCTTTTGGCTCACCGCTTCAACCCTTCCGGAGACCCTCGGCGCCAGCCGGGGCAAGATCCTTTTGATTTCCCGCTACGATGGCACATCCATCGGCATCGATGCCTCCGCCGCGAGCGGCTGGCTCGATCCGAAAGAGGCTTCGAGCGCCAATACTTTCACGATCGACAAGGCCACCAAAATCCGGGTTCAGGACCATTACAAACTTTTGGATAACGAGACGAAATGGAGCGAGGCGACCGCATTGCTTTCCGAGGCTTCTGCCTCGACGGACCCCAAAACCCTTTATTTGAATTTCTTCAGCGGCTATTTGATCAAAGGCTTCCCGCCGAGTTATTCCTTAACGACCGCCAAGGCCATCAACCCGCGGATCCTCAAAGAGCTGCCGGATAGCCATAAAGGCGTTTTGATCGTCGACTTTGTGACCAAAGATCTCGTCAAAAAGCTTTTGGAGGGGAACCCGACATGAAAAAGGCAGCCCAAATCATCCTTTTGATCGCCGGGATCTTCTACACGATCCTTGGCTTGGTTTTCGTGGTGGTGGAGGCCCGGCTCCTTTTCTCGGGGGACGCCGCGCTTTATGCCCATCCGCTCCTCGGGGGATTCGACGCTTTCTTCCGCCTTTTCGCCGCCCTTCTTGTTTTGGCATCGGGCATCATCGCCCTCTTCTTTTATCAGGACAAGGACCATCCGGTTCTCACGATCTACCTTTATGTCTTCGCGGTGGCGAGTTTCTTGATTCTCAATGGGGCAGCCGCTTATCTCAAAGACATGCCGGGGAATAGCCCGATCTATCTCACCTTGCCTTTCTCTTTGATCGGCGATCTCTATTTCGTGGGCGCGATCTTCCATTTCCTGAGCCATGGCTCTGGCGCCAAAAAAAGCGCCGAAAACGAGAAAGAGCAGCCCAAATAAGGTATAATGCCTTCGCCCGATACCCTAGAAGATAAGGATCGGAGCGGAGGTAGACCTAAATGCTTTTAGCCATTGATGTCGGCAACACGCTGACGGATTTCGGGGTGTTTGATGAGCATAAACTCATCCGGACGTTCTTAACCGAATCCGTATCCACGAAATCCGCGGATGAATATGAGACGATCTTGGCGCTCTTCATCCAAAGCAAAGCGATCAATCCCCTTGAGATCAAGGCGGTTATCATCTCGTCGGTCGTTCCTTCGTTAACGCGAGTCTTCTCGCTTTTGAGCGAGAAGATTTTTCATTGTCCGCCCGTTATCTTGGGGCCTCGCCTCAAGAGCGGCCTCTTGCTCAAAGTCGACCATCCCGCCGAGGTCGGGAGCGATCTCGTCGCCGATGCGGTCGGGGGATTGACAGGCTATGGGAAAGGGCTTTTCATCGCCGATCTCGGCACCGCGAATAAATTCCTCTTCGTCGACAAAGAAGGGGCTTTTGCGGGGCTTTCGATCGCCCCGGGCCTTGCGATCAGCATGGACGCTCTCGTCAATCGGACGGCGGCCCTTCCGGAAGTCTCGTGGGCGATCCCCTCGAAAGTCATGGGCAAAAACACCAAGGATTGCATGAATAGCGGCATCACGTACGGGACCGCCTATCAAGCGCTCGGCTTTGCCGAAGCCTTCGAAAAAGAATGCGGCTATCCGCTCAAGCGGATTCTCACCGGCGGGAATGGGGTCTATGTCAAAGACCTCCTGCCGTCCTTTTCCTACGACCCGTCCCTTCTTCTGAAGGGGCTGGACGTCATCTTTTCGAGGGTCCGCCCATGAATTACGACACCCTTTTGTTTTGGATCCTTCTTCTGCTCTGGGGCGCCTTTGCCCTCGCCTTCTATAAGCGGAGCTCCCCGAGCAAGATCAAAACGCGCGATATCACCCTCGACGCGATGTTTCTCGGGATCATCATCCTGATGGGGGCGGTGCCGCAACTCGGCTACATTCAGATCCTGCCCTGGCTCTCGCTCACCTTGCTCCATCTCCCGGTGCTGATCGGCGCCTATCTTTTCGGCTGGAAGCGGGGGCTTCTTTACGGAACCGCCTTCGGCGTGACGAGCTGGATCGTCGCCTTGACCCGGGCCAGCGGGGCCCTCGACGTCCTCTTTGTTTATCCGTGGATCAGCGTTCTGCCCCGGATGCTCTTTGGCGGATTGAGCGGTCTCCTCTTTCAAGTGCTGCGGAAAATGCCTAAGATAGATAAGACCGGCTGGGCGTGCGGGCTGCTCTCGTTTATCCTGACGTGCCTCCATACTGGCCTCGTCTTCCTCGATCTCTACATCTTCTATCCCACGATGATCGGAGCGGCCTTCGCTTCGACGGATCCGGTGGCGGTGGGCGTCGGGATCACCTTTGCTCTCGCCATCCTCCTCGGGATGGTTGGGGAAGCGAGTTTGGCCGCGATTGTGGTCCCCGTGACGGGGAGAGCGTTAAGAAAAGTCGAAAAGAGCAAGGAATAAAGGAGGCTTCATGCCTAATTTCAAAAAGCTGAGCAAGACTTACGAGAAAGATGCGCTCGTGGCCCTGGAACAGGATGTCCGCATCGCTTCGACCTATGACCCCAATAGCAAGAAGACGGGTCAGCCCTATGGCGCCAAGGTGAAAGAAGCGCTTGATTATCTCGCGAAACTCGGAACGGATTTCGGCTTCAAAGTCGATACCTGCGATGGCTATTGCACCGAACTCTCCTATGGCGAAGAGGGACCCCTCATCGGGATCTATGGCCATAGCGACGTCGTGCCGACGAGCGGCACGTGGACGAACCCTCCCTTTAGCGGCGTGCTCAAAGACGGCCGCGTCTGGGGAAGAGGAACCGCCGACGATAAAGGACCGCTCATCGCGGCGCTTTATGCCGTCAAGCTCTTGAAAGACAACGGCCTCATCAAGGGCTACCGGGTCAAATTGGTCTCCGGCGGCGATGAGGAACGCGGTTCGAGTTGCCTCAAGTATTATTTCGAAGAGCACCATGGCGAGGAGCCGACGTATGGCTTTACTCCGGATGCCGATTATCCGTTGATTTACGCCGAGAAGGGCATCCGCAATTACACGGCGACCCGAATCCTCGACCTCTCGCCAATCATCGCTATGGATGGCGGCGTCGTCACGAACGCGGTCTGCGATTCGGTGACGGTTTCGCTCAAAGAAGACAAGAAATTCGAGAGTTATCTCAAAGAAAACAAGATCGATTGCGACTTCTCGCCGATGGAAGGCTTGAGCGTGATTCGCTTCAAAGGCGTCGCGGCCCATGGCTCGACTCCAGAAAAAGGCAAATCCGCCGTCCTTTTGGCCTTCAAGGTCCTCGGCGAATATTATCATTTGGAAGCGTTGTCGCTTCTTGCGAAAGTGCTGGCCGATCCGAATGGCAAGAGCTTCGATGGCTACAACCATTCGAACGAACTCGGCGACACGACCTATAACTATGGTTTGGTCCACTATGAGTCGAACAAGAAGACCCTCTCGCTCTCCGTCGATTTCCGCTATGGCGAAAACGCCGAGCCGGATCTCCTCGTCGCCAACCTCGAGAAGGCGAGCAAACTCGCGCTCACGAAGCTCGGCGAAGCGAAGCCGCTCCTCTTCGACAAGAAGAGCCCGCTCGTTTCGACTTTGATGAAGGTCTATAAGAAAGAGACCTTCAAGCTCTTCGACAAGCCGCTCGCGATCGGCGGCGGCACCTATGCCAAAGAAGCGAAGAACACCGTCGCTTTCGGCGCTTCCTTCAAGGAGCACCCGGGCAACATGCATTCGCCCGATGAATACATCTACGTCGACGATTTCAACAAAGACATCGCCATTTACGCCCACGCGATCTACGCGCTTGGCCATTTAGGAAAGTGAGAGCCCGTCATAAAGCCTGGGCCGAGCCTTACTTAGAGGCCCACCCGGAAATCGTCATTAGCGAAGTGAAGGCGCACGCCGCCTTCCTTTCTTCGCGTCCGCTCTATCTCGAGATCGGGGCGGGGAAGGGCGACTTCGTTTTGGCGATGGCCCTTAAAGGCGGGAACTGGGTCGCCCTCGAGCGCGAAAGCTCGATCGCTGGCCTCCTCGCCAAGAAAGTGGTCAGCTCGGAGGAAAAGAACATTCGGGTCTATCCGATTGACTTCGATGAAGCCATCGAAACCCTTAAGGGTTACGCCTTTGAGGGCATTTATCTTAATTTCTCCGATCCCTGGCCCAAGAAGCGGCATTGGAAAAGGCGCCTGACGACCGAAGCCCGCCTAAGGGCGATGGCCGATTTCTTACTTCCCGGCGGGAAATTGGCTTTCAAGAGCGACAATCTCGATCTCTATGACTATACGAAGGAAGAGGCTCTCAAAGTTCCATCGCTCGTTCTCCTCGAGGATGAGCCGGAGTACGTCTTTGACGAAACGGCGGACGCGATGAGCGAATACGAGCGGAATTTCCGGAGTCAGGGCCTTCCGATTCACCGACTGGTGTATCAGAAGAAAAACAGTTAGAAAAAGAGTAGAATTTCTAAGGAGTCAATTTATGTACCGTCTTTTTTATGACAAAGTTGTGAGCGGAGACATTCTTTTCGTCTTGATTTCGCCCGAAAAGAAAACCTCGAAGACCGTCAAAGTCGGTGACCTCGCCCTCCTTTATTCGGGCGAAGAACTCACCGGCATCAATCTCTTCAACGCTTCAAAGGTCTATCCTCTCGCCTCGAAAGGGATCATCTACGCCCCGAAAAAGGAATTGATCGACGCCCTCAATAAGGTTCTCGTCAACGTCAAAGCCGCTCCGCTTCCTTATCTCGCGGATTCGGGCTTCCATTTGGCTAAGATCAGCGCGATGGAAGAGCATCCGCTCGATGAAAAGGCCCATATACTCACTTTGTCCTTAGGCTCGGAGAAGAAGATGACCGTCAGCTGGTATCCGAATCTTTCCATCGGCGCCCTCGTCGTGGTCGCCCTCGATGGGACGATCCTCCGCGATGGCAGCGTCTTCCATTCCTTTGTTTCTCGGAATATCCCGAACGAAGTCTCGCTTATGGGAAGCAAGGATCTCGGCCTCCCCGAGGGGGAAGGCGCCTATCTCGCGACGAGCGGGAATCCCGGCGATGACTTCTTCTTAGGAGGAAAATAACATGGAACAAGAGCTCGAAATCAAACTGAAGGAAGCGGGCAAATTATCCCGCCTCACCAATAAAACCTTCCGCTTCGATCCGAAGATTGGGGAAGGCTACTACAGCGCCAATTACTTTTTGAAGTCGCGCGAGATCGTCCTCAAGAACGCCCCGGGCCACATCGTCGAAGAACAATGGTTCCAGCGCCGCGACAACACGATGGTCTGCGGGCTCGATGAGAGCATCGCCCTCATCCATACGTTTGCCAAACATCCGGAGACCCTCCAGATCGTCGCTTTAGACGATGGCGAGATGATTTCCGCCGGAGAGCCGGTGCTCAAAGTCACCGGAAAATATGAGGATTTCGGCTTTTTGGAATCCTTGATCGATGGCATTTTGGCCCGCCGTTCGAGCGTGGCCACCAATACCCACGAAGCCGTCCTTGCCTTGCGGGGAGCCAATTGCTTCTCGATGGCGGATCGGCAGGATGATTATCTGACGCAAAAAGGCGATGGCTATGCGAGCTATGTCGCCGGCATCAAGAAGTTCTCGACCGACGCCCAGGGCGAATGGGTCGGGGTCAAAGGCATGGGGACGATGCCGCATGCCCTCATTGAGATCTGCGGTGGCGATATCTGCAAAGCTTGCGATATCTACCACGCGACCTTCCCGAAGGAGCCGGTCACGGCTCTCATCGATTATCGGAATGACGTCGTCCGCGATTCCGTCATGGTGGCGAAGCACATGGGCAAGGCCCTCAAAGGGGTCCGGGTCGATACTTCAAGTGCCTTGATCGATCACTATTTTGATGACAAAGATACCTCAGGATTCAATCCCCATGGCGTTTGCAAGGAATTGATCTACGCCCTCCGCAAAGCCCTCGATGAGGCCCATTGCGAATGGGTTCAGATCACCGTCTCGAGCGGCTTCACCCCGAAGAAAGTGGATGAATGGACCAAAGAAGGCGTGCCAGTGGATACCTATGGCATCGGAAGTGCCCTCGTCGTCAACAACACCGTCGGCTTCACGGGCGACCTTGTGATGCTCGATGGGAAGAACGAAGCCAAAGAGGGGAGAGGCGACGTGCCTTCTGCCCGTCTCAAACCGGTGTCTTATCCGATCCGCTAAGCGAAAGAAGGGGCTTTTTGCGGCGATATTCTCTTTCGAAAGAACGTTCTTAAGCGCGCTATCGGGCGAAGTACCGCCCCGTACCGCGCTTTTTTCGATGAAGGACTTAAGATGGCTTCGGAGGCAAAAGCAATGTTCAAAAACAAATTGAAGGAAAATCGGCAGAAACTGAATCTCACCCAGGAACAGCTTGCGGGAAAGATTTTCGTTTCGCGCGAAGCCGTCTCGAAGTGGGAGCAGGGGCGCGGCCTCCCTGAAAAGGAGAGCCTGAGTCGGCTCGCCGCTCTCTTCGGGATGAAAGAAGAGGATCTTTTGACGGAAGCGGACCTTCATGAAGCGGTGGATGAAAACGCCAACGCGGCGGAAAAAGGGCGCAAGCGCATTTTCGTTCTTTCTTTGGTTTCTTGCGTGCTTGTGACCGCTTTGGCCTCGACATTGATCGCCTTCGCTTTTATTTATCATTCCTCCCTGGTGAATGAAGAGGACACCTATACGCTTTCTTCGGCCTTGATGGGGAAAGATGCCGAAGGGAAGACCTATCTCAAAAACCTCACCGCGGCAAACGAAAAAAAGAACCTTGATTTAGATTCCTCATCGTTCAAAGACACGGCATTTTATGACGAATCCGAAACCTACCTCAAAGACCCTTGGTCGACGGTAGTCCTTCGGGAAGGCGACACTTTTCGGGTCGAGACCTCCGAAAGAGTTGAGACTAATCTTTATGGGAAAAGTCGGGAAGGAGTGGTGAACGTCCGTTCCTTTCATCTGATCAGCCATCCTTTTGAAAAAAGCGATTTCCTCTACGGGGTTGGGGTTTATCTCGGGAGGAATGCTTCCTTCAGCGAGACAGGGGCCAATTGCGCCTATGCGGGCTATAGTCTTGGAGCTCTTTCCGGGGGTTTCACGGCCATTACGGATCTGGCTTATAACGCTTCGAGCCCTAGTTTCAGTTTCTTTTCCTCGGATGAGCCGGGCAAAAGCCATATCACGACAAGCTCTTCCTTCCTCTTGGATTCGGCAAAAGCCCTCAACGTGCCTTTTGCCTTCGCCTTTTTAAACGGGGCCGGGGAATGGAAGGATACCTATAAGGACATGGAGCGCGGCGTTTTCTCGATAATCCCGGCCCGATCATCATGACCACAGCCCACAGTAAGATGACACTCAAGATCAAAGGCGCCAGCGATATCCAGCCTTCCAAAGATCCCTATAACTACGATAACTGGATCGTCGAGGTTTCGTTTGCTGACAATCCGAGCCGTTACCACGTGGCCTTCTATTCGGAGGAGGGAACCCTTATTAGCGAGAGCGATGTTCATTCCTATCAGGAGGCCTGTGCATTGACCCTCCCCGAAAATCGGGCCTACGCGATGGTGAGCAAATACTCAAGCGAAGGGGAACTCGTTGGGAAAGAAATCATTCTCAAAGAAAAGACTTATCCCTTTCTTTTCGCCAATGAAGCGGGGGTCTTTTGGCTTGATACCTCCTATGTCGCTCTTTAAAAGGAAGGACATTGTTGGATTATCTGTCGGATCCGCAAACGTTTTTTCATGGCGAAGAAAAAAAAGAGATTCAACCGATGAAACGCGATGTTTTCACCCTGAAAGTAAGCCCTTTCATTCTAGGAAAGACCTGAAAAATGAGTAATAACTCACGATTTATAGCCAATAAAAGCCACATAAGAGACATTAGTAAAATCACTAAAAAATGTGAAAAATAATAAAATTATGCAAAGAAATAGTTTTCTTACCTTGGTTTAAGAATTCTCGGGCGGAAAAATGAAAAAGTGAAAATCTTTTCATTGAATTTACTTTGTTTTCATTTACAATGAAGATGTTCGTTAGGAGGTTTTCATTATGGAGAACTTAAAAGATCGCGTTACCATATACCAGGTTGCCCAAGCGGCCGGCGTTTCTTTGGCCACCGTTAGCCGTGTCATTAATAAGCAGGGGAACGTCACTGAGACGACCCGAGCGAAAGTCGAAGAAACCATCAAGCGTTTAGGCTATAAGCCGTCTGGCCTTGCCCAGGCATTGGCCACCAATAAGACCACCAACATTGGCGTCATCATCCCAAGCGCCAACTACGTTTATATTTCCAACATGCTGAATGGCATCAGCGAAGTCGCGAAGGAGAAGGGCTTCGTCCTCACCCTTTTCACCACCTCGCATTCGCACGAAGAAGCCCTCTCGATGATCGAGAAGGTCATCACGACCCACGTCGACGGTGCCATCATTTTCGATGATGAGCTTGACGAGGAAGATGTCATGAAAATCAATTCCTATAGCGTTCCGACCATCGTCGTGAATAACAAGATCACCGGCGAGAGAGTCGGCTGCGTCCTCTTCTCTTATGAAGATTTATTAAGCGAAGTCATTGCCGATTACTACGCCAAGGGCGGCAAGAAAGAGATGACCTTCCTTCACGTCCATGATGGCGGCCGGCTCTTGGCCCATTGCGAGAAGAGCTTCGTCGATGCTCACGAAAAGCTTGGCAAAGCCTATCACATCGTCAATTGCGATGATTCCTACACCCGCACCTATTCGGATTTCGCCGAATACTTCGAGCATACGAAGCAGGGCTATTTCGTGGCTTACCGCGATTCGATCGCGGCCGCCATTGAAAACGCGGCGACGGATGCCGGACTCAAAGTGCCGGAGGATGTCGAAGTCCTTTCGCTCGTTGGCACCAAGTACGCCAACATCGTTCGTCCGACCCTCACCTCGATGCAGATCGATATGTCGGAAGTCGGCAAACGCGCGATGTACATGCTGATCGATCTCATCAATCGCGATTTGGTCGAAAAGAGTTACAAGTTCGACGCCCATCTCGTCGAACGCAATTCGACCTGCGTGAAGTAAGCTTCGCTTCGATCTTCAAGGCTTAGGGATTCCCTGGGCCTTTCTTTTTGCTAAAATAAAGCGCGTGAATCTTTATCCCGAGCTTAACCATCCTTCTTCCTTTTTCGAAAAGACTCCGCCAAACGATTCTTTTTGGAGCAAAGAAAACGCCCCTGTCTTTCCGAATTCGCCCTTGAAGGGCAAACGGATTCTTTTCCTTGGCTCGTCCGTGACCCTTGGACTTCAAAGCCACGAGGAAGCGGTAGGCGATTTCCTCGAAAAGGAGGACGGAATCATCCTCTATAAAGAGGCGATTTCCGGAACGACCCTTCGGCAAGAACACTCGAGCGATCTCTCTTACCTCAGCCGTTTCCAAAGGTTTATTCGAGAACACGCCGAGGAGAAGCTCGACGCGATTATCGTCCAGCTTTCGACCAATGACGGTTGGGATCTGAGCAAACTCGGGACGCCCTTGGCGAACGAGAATCCCGAAACGAGTTATGGGGCGATTGAGGCGATCGCCACTTTGGAAGAACGTTCTTATGGGTGCCCTCTCTTCTTTTACACGGGAGCCCATTACGAGGATATGAATGGCAAAACGTATGCTCAGATGGTCGAGGGCCTTCGCCGCATCGCCCAAAAACGGGGCTTTGGCGTGATCGATCTCTTTTCCAATCCGGAATTCAACGTTTTGGGCCAAGCCCATTATTCTTATTGGATGCATGATGGAGTCCATCCTTATCGTGCGGGCTATCGCGCCTGGTGGACGCCTTATTTCCGCGCCTATTTGATTGCTCATCTTCCTTTTTGATTTTAAGGTTTGACTTCGCTTTTTATATCGGCAATAAGCGATTTTATTCCACTTTTAAAAGGGGATGTTTCCTTGGATTCTAAAAAAATTTAGCACTCAGGTATTGACAGTGCCAAATATTCGGCTAAGATACAAGGCGTAACCCAATCAGGGGAGGAAAAAAGAATTATGGTGAAGCCGTTACAAGATTATCTGCTCATCGAAAAAGTTCCCGCTGAGAAGAAGATCGGTTCGATCGTCTTAGCGAGCGATCCGAAGAAGACCGGAAATGTCGCGACCGTCGTCGCGCTGGGCCCGGGCAAAGCCAATGACAAGGGCGTTATCGTCAAGATCGATGGCGTCAAAGTCGGCGACAAGGTCATCTACCGCGAGTATAGCGGCACCGATTATGAGGAAGGCGATCACAAATACCTTCTCATCAAAGCGGAAGATATCCTTGCGATCGTCGAAGATAAGTAATGAAGAATCATTAAGGAGTAATCACAATGGCAAAAGACATTAAATTCGGCAAAACCGCTCGGGATCAAATGCTCGAGGGCGTCGATACCTTGGCCAATACCGTCAAGGTGACCTTAGGGCCGAAGGGCCGCAACGTCGCGCTCGATAAGGGCTATGGCAGCCCCGAGATCTGCGAGGATGGCGTCACCATCGCCCGTGAGATCGAACTCAAGAACAGCTTCCAGAATATGGGTGCTAAGCTCGTTTACGAAGTCGCCAATCAGACCAACGAGAAAGCCGGCGATGGCACGACCACCGCGACGGTGCTCGCCCAAGCCATGATCCACCGCGGAATCAACGCGGTTGAAAAAGGCGCCAATCCGGTCTTCGTCCGCGTCGGCATCGAAAGAGCCGGCAAAGCCGTTGCCGAGCAACTTCTCAAAAAGAGCAAACCGGTCGTCACCAATGAGGATATCGAGGCGATTGCCACGATCTCCTCGCATGATGAAGCCACGGGCAAGCTCATCGCTCAGGCGATGGACAAAGTCGGCAAATCCGGCGTGATCACCGTCGATGAATCCAAGACTTCGGAAGACGAACTCGTGGTCAGCCAAGGTCTGGAATATGACAAAGGCTATCTCTCGCCCTACATGGTGACCGATCGTGAGAAGATGGTGGCGGAACTTGAAGATGCGTATGTCCTCGTCACCGATATGAAAGTCAGCAACATCAACGATATCGTCCCGCTTCTTCAAAGCGTCGTCGATTCGCATAAGCCGTTACTCATCATCGCGGATGATATGGATAGCGATGTCGTCTCGACTCTCATTGTCAATAAGCTTCGCGGCACCTTCAACGTCGTGGCCACCAAGGCCCCGGAGTTCGGCGATGCCCAGAAGGCTGCCCTCCAGGATATCGCGATCCTGACCGGCGCGAAGTTCTATAGCAAAGACCTTGGAATGGCGCTCAAAGACGTCACAATCCAGGATCTCGGCCAAGCCAAGAAGGTTACGGTCAAGAAAGACACCACGACCATCGTCGGCGGCGAAGGCTCGAAGAAAGACCTCGCTGATCGGATTGATGAACTCGAGGCCCAATATAAGACCGCGACTTCGGAATACGATAAGAAAGGCATCTCCAAACGGATTGCCAAACTCTCGAATGGCGTCGCTGTTCTGAAAGTCGGCGCTCAGACCGAGAGCGAGATGAAAGACAAGAAGCTTCGGATTGAAGATGCGCTCAACGCCACCAAAGCGGCGGTCGCTGAAGGCATCGTCGTCGGCGGCGGTGCCGCCCTCGCCGAAGTCTATGGTGAGCTCAAAGATACGCTCAAGGACAAGAACCCCGATATCCAGAAAGGCATCGATGCCGTTATGGATTCGCTCTTCGATCCGCTCAAGCAGATCGCCGATAACTCTGGCTATGACGCCGAAGAGATCGTCGAGAAACAGAAGGCTCAGAAAGATGGTTTCGGCTTCGATGCCGAGAACGGCGTCTGGGTTGATATGATCAAAGAAGGCATTGTGGATCCGACCAAGGTCACCCGCAGCGCCATCTTGAACGCCTCGAGCATCTCCGCCCTCTTCGTTACCACGGAAGCCGCGGTCACGGAGATCAAGGAAGAGAAGCCGGCTGCTGCTGCCCCAGCCATGGGCGGTGGCATGGACGACATGTATTGATCGTCTTGCCGTTTCCAGTCTTAAGAGGATGGGTCGAAAGGCCCATCCTTTTCTTGTTTTCGCCTTCTTTTGTCCCCCTTTTTCGGCAATTAAGGTAGAATACCTTACGGAATCAGGAGCACGAATTATGGAAAACGTGATTGACGATCTGAATTACCGGGGGCTTATCGAGCAATATTCGAATGAGGATAACGTCCGAAAACTCCTTTCGGAGAAACAAACGATTTATTGCGGCTTCGATCCTTCGGCCGCTTCGATGCACTTAGGCAACTTCGTGATGATCTCGACCTTGATGCGGCTTCAAAGAGCCGGTCACCGGATTATCGCGGTCGTCGGCGGGGGAACCGGCATGATCGGCGATCCTTCGGGGAAAAGCAAGGAGCGGAATCTTCAGAATGAGGATACCCTCCGCGCCAACACGGCCAGCATTAAGGCTCAGCTTGAACGCTTCCTTGATCTTTCGGATCCGGAAAAAGGCATGATCGTCAATAACTACGATTGGCTCGGGCCGATGACGACCTTGGATTTCCTTCGGGACTATGGCAAGTTTTTCTCCATCAACTACATGCTCTCGAAAGAGATCGTCGCCTCGCGTCTTGAGGCGGGCATCTCCTTCACGGAGTTCTCCTATCAGATTCTCCAGTCGATTGATTTCCTGACCTTGTACCGGAAATATGGCTGCAAGATTCAAATCGGTGGCAATGATCAGTGGGGCAATCTCACTTCCGGCTTGGAGCTCATTCGCAAACTCGAAGGCGACAACGCGCCTTGCGAAGTCATGACCGCGCATCTTCTCCTTCGGAGCGATGGCAAGAAATTCGGCAAATCGGAGCAGGGGGCCCTCTTCCTGGATCCGAAGCTCACCTCGCCGTATCAGCTCTATCAATACTTCATCAACGGAACCGATGAGGATGCCGTCAAATACCTCAAAGTTTTGACCTTCCTCTCCAAGGACGAAATCGAAGACATCGCCCGCGAGCACATCGCTCATCCGGGTGAGCGGATTGCCCAGAAGAAGTTGGCCTACGAAGTCGTTTCGGAAATCCATGGCAAGGACGCGGCCGACGAGGCCATCTCAATGTCAGCGGCACTCTTCAGCGGCGACGTTGCCCATCTGAAGGAAGAAGAAATCGTCGAGTTATTGGGCTCGCTCAAGTTCCCGCTTGATGCTCCGAAGAGTCTCGTTGATCTTCTCGTTCTCGTCGGGGCGGCCCAGAGCAAGACTCAGGCTCGCACCTTCATCGAGCAGAACAGCGTTTCGATCAACGGCGAGAAAGCGACGGATCCCGCGAAGGTCTATGGCAAAGATAGCGCTCTTTATGGCAAGTACCTTATCGTCCGGCGCGGCAAGAAAAACTATTACTTAGGCGTCTTCTAAAGCTTATTTGGGATAAATAAAAGGGGTTTTGCTGGCGATATTGCTGGCAGAACCCTTTTCTTTTTACTTGAGCTTGGCGAAGAGGATGATCATGACTTGGATCGGAACGGCTGCCATGAAGATGAACCAGAGATTCTGATGAGGGACGATAATGAAGTAATACATCAAAAAGAAGGCAAGGAAGATCGTCCAAACAAAGAGGGATGAGAAAATCCAAAGAATGAGACATCTCTTCCAGAAGAAGCGAGCCAAAGTCGAAAGGACAAGGAAGGTGGTCGGGATGGCCCATATGAAGACGATCCAAATGGTATTAAGGTCCTTATTCTGAATGACGGAGTTCGCGTAGATCGCGGCGGTGGTGAACCAGACAAAACAGGCCGCCATAGCGACGATGATGATTTGGTTTCCGCGGTATTTATCGTTGGTGGTTTCGGCGATTTTGGCTTCCCCGGACCCTTTCGTTATAAGAGCATCCACGCTGACGCCGTAGAAATCGGCGAAACGTTTCAAAATATCAACGGTCGGGATAGCCTTACCTAATTCCCATTTCGAAATACTCTTATCGCTATAGCCGATGGCTTCAGCCAATTCTTGCTGGGTCAGATGCTTACTTTTCCGGAGCGTCGTAAGATTTTCAGCGACGATCGAATTGAGTTCTTCCATGCCGTCTATTGTAGGTTTTTTCGTTCTCTTTGCAAGATTCTTTACTCGAGAATCCTTCTAAAAGGGAACTTAATTGATTAGTTGTTATCGAAATAAATGTTTATTCTCCGATTCGTAGAGAGCCTTCTATTTTCGCGTACGCGAGCAAGAGGGACAAATTAAAAAAGCAGCGACTATCATTACACTGGCTTGAAAAAACCAGGAAAAATATGTCAGAAGCAGCAATTCAAGAAACCGCACAGGATGCCAGCGCCGCAAAGGCCGCTCGCAAACCTTCGAAGAAGAGCACCATAATTTCGCTCGCGATCATTTCGGTCACGGCGATTGGCCTCGGCCTGGGCGCCGGTTTCTTTTTGCATAGCCAATTGGCTGGCGGCGAGACGACCGATTATGGGACGCTCAATACCACGACCTTGGCCGATGACAATTCCACTCTTTTGAAAACCTATGCTTCGATTAAAAAAGCCGGAGGCGATTATCTGAGCGCCTTCAGTAAGAAGCCTTATCAAGCAGCGAACATCGCCCTTCAGCTTTATGCCGCCCACGATCATTGTTTCGCTCAAGGAAAGGGCGTTGGCAAAGCGGTGGCCATGGGGATTGCCGTCAATCAGGAGATTCGTTCGACCGTCATCAAAAATGGCAGCAAGTACTTTGAGGAATCCTTATCTCTCTCGAGCGCGGTGAATCTCGCCGATCGGATGTATCAGGAAGGCGATACGGTGACCCGCCACGAAGGCACGGTAGAAAAAGGCAACGTTGAAGTTCCTTCGTCCTTCAGCAAAACGACGGACTATTCGCTTGCGGATTATGCCGAAGCGATGGGGCGCGACCTTGATAATCCTTGCATCTATATCATTTCATCCAAGACAACGTATCTCGACACGACCGCAACGAGTGGCGTTCCCACCTCGTTCAAGCAGAACGACAGCGGGGGCTACACTCTGGAGCTTGAGCTCAATAAGGTCTATGCGGTCGTCAATTACGTCAAACAGATGAAAACGATCTCATCCCTCGCCAGCAAGCCAAGCTTCAAATACGTGCATCTGACGTTTGAGCTTGATAAAGATCTCAATCCGATCAGCATGACGAGCCATGAATACTACTGGGCCGCGGTGAGCGCGGCGGTGGGTAGCTACGTTGAGGGCACCTTGACCACGACCTACCAAACCGATGGGGATTACACGATCCCCGAACTGATGACGCCGATTACTTACAGTCAAGATTAATGGAATAGGGGAGAAAAATTATGAAAAAAGAAAACAACATCGCTAATTCGTCCGCCAAGAAGGCGAGACGCAAGAGAATCCTGAATTACTCGCTTCTTTTCGTCGGGCTCTTTGGCGTGACGGCTGCGACCGCCTACTTCTTGATCCCGAGCAAAAAGAGCACGCTCGGCACCAATGGCGATGATCCGACCGCTTCAATCAATTCGGATGAAGAAGATACGATGACCCCGGCTCAGCATTTCACCTCGCAACTCATGGCGATGAAAGGTTTGAGCGCCACGGTCGATAGTTTCACCGCCTCGATTCCGAATTCGAAAGACACGGCGAATCCGACCACGATCTCGCTCAAAGACACGAGCCTCCAATTAGTCATGAATGGTTGGCCCGACATCAGTTTCAATCTTGATACCACGGTCGTTTTGAATAACGCGGTCAGTAAAAATATCAATATTTTTTATGCCGACTCCAATGTTTATCTCTCGGCCTTAGGCCTTAAATACAAGACCACCAGCGAGACGATCGACAATCTCTTCGACAATATTTATGACTTAGGCGAAGCAGCGGGCATCGGAACCTTCGATTTGGGCTCGATCGATACTTCAAAAGCCTCATCTCTTTTGAATAATCTCACTTCGTCCGGCAGCGCGGAGACCGGCTACGTTTACACCCTTCCGCTCGATGATGCCAAGACGCAGATCATCACGATGACGAGCGATAAAGACTATAACCTCACGGGTGTTTCGGCCACGGGCCTTGTCTTCAATGGCGTCACCTTGACTTTCTCGGCGACCACCGATTTGAACGCCAGCCTCAACACGGCGGATTTCATTCCGACCGATAAGGATTCCTATTTGGATATCTACAATTCCTGGACGATGATCCAGAAGGTCGCGGATCTGGTGATGAAGCCGTCCTTTGGCATCTCGATGGACATCGATATGACGAAGACGAAGACCGAATCGGGTGTCGCGAATACCTATGAAGTCGCTCAGATCGCTGGGAGCGCCAATTTGAACGTTCAGAGTTCGCTCTATGGCGGATCCTTGAGTCTCAAAGCCCCGAATGAATCGACTTTAGCCAGCAATTTTGTTTCTCTTGCTTCCGAAAAGATCACGAATCAGTCTCTCGCTGCCGCCTATGTCGGTACGACCGCCACGGATGGAACGAAAGACGGAACCGTCTACGCTTCCTATAACGATGCGCTCAATCTCAAGATGACCACCTCGGTTGCCGAAAACTTGATCGCGAAAATCAAGAAAGACATCCCGGCGAAAGACCTTTCGAGCGCCACAACGCTTTTCTCGTTCGTCACCGACTCGACGGTCATGAAAGCTCTGGCCAAAGGCCAATATGAAGCCGTGGTGAACATGCTCGATGATTTCAAGACGGCGAATAACCAAATCATCGCCACCGTCCATCTTAAGGATCTGGGCTTAGGCGCGGATTCGAAGATTGTTGTCACTCTTGATGGCAACGCGAGCGCTTCCTCGCTCGCTTCGATTGAGGTTTTTTCGATTGAGATGAGCGATTATGAGATGAACGCCAAGTTCGCTTTAACCTCTTATACCGCTCCGAGCGTCACTCCGGAGAACTATCAGACCCTCGACAAACTCCCGAACATCTATGATCAGTTCTACGCCCTTAGCCAGGATATCAAGGCTGGAGCGACGATCAAAGGCTCGGTTATGGGTTATGATTCGACCACGCAAAAAGCAACCACGGATGGCGTGAGTTTCGATGGCTCGACCGAATTCGATGCGAACCAAGATCTCACCGTTGATCCGAAAGGCAAGAGCGGCACGGGCACGATTGATATCACCCAGGTCAAAGCCGGCGCGGATTATCAGACCCATCATGTGGCCATCGATGTCCGCGGCGTCGATAAGATGCTTTTCCGCTATACCTCGAGCGCTTCGAATTATCAGGACTACCTCAATGGCAAGTTCACGATCAGCACCCTCAATGACATCATCGCCCTCGTCCAGAAATTGATGAAGTCGACCGATGCCCGTTACACCAAGTTCCTTGATGCACTCACCGAGACCATGGCTAACACCGTCGTCGGCGAGATCATGGCGAAAGACTATGAAACGCTTCTCCGGAACAAAGTGCTGACCAAACTCAACGTCTATTCCGATTCGATCGAACTCGAACTCGACAAGAAATTGCTGGGTTCGACGACCAACGTCTCGATCGTCATCGCCCTTGATACGGCATCGAAAGTAAAGTCGGTTTCGCTCACGGACTTCGCGATCTCGGGCAAACTGATCAATGCCACCATCGCCTTAAGCGATTACGATGCGAATGCTTTGGCCACCTTGCCGGATAATGTGACTTATCTCGATTTCAGCCAGATCGCCGTCTTGATGCAATTCGGCATCACGACCAGCGAACTCAATTACTTCCATATCACGGCGACCGCCGGTGTCTACATCGGAAGCTTGCTGGGCGTTGAACCGACTTTGGATTTCTATATCTCCGTTGATGGCGCCACGGTCAAAGTGGTGGGCTATATCAATGATATCCCGCTCATTATCGGGGTTAACGGAAGCCATTATGACAACCTGCTTTGCAGCTTTGGCGGAACTCGAAATGTCGTCTTCTATTATCAGACGGGCTATTGCTACATCCATGGGCACGATGACTATGACGGAACTAAGCGCGACGAGACGCAGGACATCAAAGTGAAGGACACTTATTTCGTTTCGAACATCCTTCATTACCTTCTTGCCGATGTGCTTGAAGCTTCGCCGAGCATCCAGTCTCAAATCGACACTTCTTCTTCGAGCAGCACGGCTTTGATCAAGTTCGAGGACGTCTTGAAGAACTTCGTCTACACCGCCAGCACGACGACTCCGAAGTGGGATCTCACCTTGGATACCGGTGTCTTGGCGAACGACAGCTCGCTTAAAGACCTGGTGGTGACCATCAGCGGGACCGATAAGGATTCGACCGACGGAACGCTCGATGGCTATCTCGATACCTTAAACGTCACCTTCAGTTTGGTGAAGGTTCTCACGATCAAGATCACCTTGAATGCCAAACTCGTGAATATCGGAACCGACTATTCGAATTTCTTCGCCACGACGTGGCAGAACTACATCACCGCGCACGCTAACGACACCGTCGAAGGCGCCTGAGCCGTTCTTCCTTCGTGATGAAAGCCCCTTTCGCTGAACTGTACCCCAAACTCTG